>SXGR01034467.1_pt1 | contig 18558 bp, 16 predicted proteins | sample 3174711 | NCBI WGS metagenome assembly SXGR01 (sample SAMN11356860, study PRJNA531348) | freshwater metagenome | isolation source: freshwater sample F1-60 | place: China: Fuxian Lake, Yuxi | collected 2017-12-25
GACCGGTGTCGCCCTGGGGCCCACCCACCACGAAACGACCGGTGGGGTTAATCAGGAAGAGGGTGTTCTTAGTCAGGAGGTTCTTCGGCAGCACCTTCTTAATGATCTCTTCGATGCAGAATTCTTCGATGGTCGCATGATCCACATCGGCGGAGTGCTGGGTCGAGATCACCACGTTGGAAATGGCCACCGGGCGGTCATTTTCGTACACCACCGAAACCTGCGACTTGGCGTCGGGGCGCAACCACGGGGCTAGCTTCCCGGCCTTGCGAATCTGGGTGAGCTTCCGGCCCAAATGGTGGGCGAACATGATCGGCGCGGGCATGAGCTCAGGCGTCTCATTGCTCGCGTAGCCGAACATGAGGCCCTGGTCACCAGCACCCTGCTCGGACTTCTTCTTACCCTTGGCCGCCTTGGCGTCGACGCCCTGAGCGATGTCGGGCGACTGCTGGGTGACATACACATTCACCATCACCTTGTCGGCGTGGAACACGTCGTCGTCGTTCACATAGCCGATTTCGCGGATGGCCTGGCGGGTCAGCTGCACGTAGTCGAGCTTGGCCTTGGTGGTAATCTCACCGCCGACCACGGCGATGTTGGACTTCACGTAGGTTTCGCAGGCGACGCGGCTGAACTTGTCCTGCGCGAGGCAGGCGTCCAAAACGGCGTCGGAGATCGTGTCGGCGACCTTGTCGGGATGACCCTCGCCGACGGACTCGGACGAGAAGATGAAGCGGTTGCTCATGAACGTTGAAGACGGTAGTTGGCTGTCGGAATTGAACGTATTAACGAATCAGGATCCGATGATGCGTGAGATTTGCCTACGGTCAACGGGCATTTTCAGAGGATCCGAACAGTTACTCTTGCACTGAAGCTTTTGGAAGATTGTGCCACCCCCAGTTGCCGAGGGTAACTCAGGCAGTGGGAGAGACAGACACCTTCTGGAGAAGGCGTCGGTGCGCGGCTCAAGGCTTCCGGATGAGGTAGGATCGGGTCCAGGGCGGCGGGGCAGGCGTGGAGTCGGCATCCACCGACTGCTTCCAAGCCTCGTCGGTGAGGCGCGTCCCATAGGGAGCGGTGAATTCGTAATGCGAGAAGACCGGCCCGGCGAAGACCATGCGGTCGGGCCCGTTGTCCACCGCGATCATCATCAAATTCACCCGCCCAACTCCCTCGTGAAGCACCGCGCCCGGATCCCCATCGGGAGCGGACGGCCCATCGGTGTGCACATCCGTCACGATGAAGTCGGGGCGGATGCAGTCGTGGAAGTCGGGCGCACTGGCATTGTTGATCTTCCCGTTGTCCCCGAGGAAGAACAGCTTCGGATACCATCCCGTGTAACTCCGCACGCCCGCGTAATCCCTCACCCTCTCGATGGTGTTCTCGAGGAATGCCACCTGCGTCGGAAGCAGGAGTTCTCGATCGAGTTCCCTCTGGGCGATCGCACCGAGGGTGCCGCAGGTTTCGGCGAACCCCTGAAAGAAGGTCGCGGCGTTTGGAATCACGTAATTCGGCTTATTCTCCAGTCAAACCGGCCTTCGAAACAGGATGATCCCCCAGTCCATCCGCTCACCGGCGCGGCGCGACGGTAAGGGCTCCTCCGGACAACGCCCCGAAGAGCGCCAGGACCGTCAAGGTGGCCGGAGTCAGGGCCAGGCTGGTCTGTATTCACGGATGCCAGACTGCCTGGAGCAGCCCGACCACCGCAGCCCCGGTCAAGCCCAGCGACAGTACGATGGCCAGTCCACGCGGAATCCGCGCCCGCCGAATAAGGAAGGTCATGGTCAACGATCCGGCCGAGCCAAGGCCATTCGTTTCAGCACTCTCGAGGCCATCTGTCGAGTCTTGCAGTGCCAACCTGCGGACCTTCTGAAATACCAACCCGAGCCCACACCCCTCGAGACCATCTCCCGACCGGTGGCTACTGTGGTCACCCGACCGCAGGGTTAAAGTCGACATCACCGAAGCGTGCGAAGGCCTTTGCCAGGCTGATGTAACCGAGCACTGACAGGACCCCCCGGGGCATGAAGTCGTCTCCGCAAGAGACCCCAACCAACCCGCACCCTCCGCGTCAAAAAAGCTAATTCCCACCAGTTTAACCTTTGCTAAGCCTTTCAAAGACAGGTTGAGGGTTGCAGTTCAGCGTTTCGGCACGAAGCTTCTAGGAGCATGAGTACTTCTACAAGCCCGGGAAACGCCGGAGCTACCGGCCCAGTGTACAATCATCGGGTGTCTAAATCTGATCCTCGGGTTGAAGCTTACCCTCCGCGTCAAAAAAGCTAATTCCTACCAGTAACAACCCCTTTTCAAACTCCTAGCTTGCTAGAAAGCGTAGGGTAGTTTCTTCAAGACGACGTCGAATCAAAATCACATCCCCAACTTCATTATACCACAACAATCCAACTCAATACAATCAATACAAACATCAACATATGAACCTGACTCCACAATCCATTATCTCCAAAGTGTCTGGGCTTGGCTTGCTTGGCTTGCTATCCACTAGCAACGCATTTGCCGCCAGCCCTAGAGGTGGTGGCGATCTCAAAGCTGACGATATTGTCGGTATTTCATTTTGGATTATCTCGATGGCCCTCCTCGCTGCGACTGCATTCTTCTTTTTGGAGACGCAGCGAGTCACCCCGAAATGGAAAACTTCCCTCACGGTGTCCGGCTTGGTGACGATGGTAGCCGCCACGCACTACTTCTACATGCGCGATGTGTGGATAGCCACGGGAAACACCCCTACCGTTTTCCGCTACATTGACTGGTTGATCACGGTTCCTCTTCTGATGGTCGAATTTTATCTGATTCTTTCGGCGATCACCAAAGTCCCTGGTGGTGTGTTTTGGCGATTGATGATCGGGACAATCGTGATGCTCGTCGGTGGATATCTCGGCGAAGCCGGATACATGAACACTTGGCCCGCCTTTATTATAGGAATGGCCGGCTGGGCATTTATTTTACGGGAAATATTTCTTGGCGAGGCTGGCAAGATCAATGCGAAATCGGCACCTCCAGCGGTACAGTCTGCTTTCAGAGTCATGCGTTGGATCGTCGTGATCGGTTGGGCAATTTATCCGATTGGATACTTCCTCGGCTATCTCACTGGTGCGAGCCCAGAAAAAAGCATGGTGCTCTTGAATGTGGTTTATAACTTCGCGGACGTTGTGAACAAGATCGCCTTTGGAGTGATCATTTGGATCGCTGCGACGAGCGAAAGCGACAAAGCTCTGAGTTCTGCCAAAGCTTGATCTAGTTCGCAGGGACGGGAGTTGGATGCTGGTTGCTCCAACTCCCGAGCCTTAATGAAACAAGAATCAGTTTCTGCCAGCACATGGCAGTGAGTGGTAAGCCACTTTTCATCCATGAACGCGTGTCCTCTTACAACTACCGGTTTACCCTCGGCAGTAGCGGACGATTTGCTCGGTGAGGTGGAAAAGGTGATGCGCCGATTGGTGACTCGCGGGGAGCCCTCTGAGGGAGAGGTGTTATCAAATTCCGCCCGGGCCGGCGTCAGTCATTTGGCCGCTGGTGGTCAAAGGGTGCGAGCCCGCCTTGCGCTTGGAGCAGGCGTAGCGCTCGACCTCGCACCGCAAGACTCCATCGTACTCGCTGCAACTGCCGAACTTTTGCATAACGCATCGCTTGTGCATGACGACTTGCAAGACCGCGAAAACATCCGGCGAGGCAATCAGACGGTTTGGGCGGCCTACGGTGACGAAGTGGCAATTTGTACAGGAGACCTGCTCCTGTCCGCCGCTTACGGTGCGCTCGCAGCAATAAGTGATAGCCGGCAACTCCCGGATTTGATCGCACTTGTCCATGCGCGCACTGCATTGGTGGTCCGCGGGCAATGCGCCGAGTTTTCTGCAAAAGGGCAACGGGTCACTGACATGGCGGTGTATGAGAAAATTGCCGTCGGGAAATCTGGCGCTTTGCTCAGCCTGCCACTGGAACTGGCCTTAGCAGCGGCTGGCAAAAAGGAGTGGATGGGCGAGGCGAGGCGCGCGGCGGAGGCTTTTGGCATCGGCTATCAGATCGTGGACGACATGGACGATGTTGAAAGTGATGCCGCCGGCGATGACGAGCCGCGTGCGGTCAATGCGCTTTTGGTTTTAAGGGCTGCGGGCCACGGACTGAATGCCGAGGCGATGGTTCGCGAAATTGGTCTGCGGCACCTGCGCACAGCTGTCGCGTTGGCGGATCGCCTGCCGAACGGAGCGGGCTCATTCCTTCGATTTCTAGCCTTGGCACTGTCCCAACGGCTTTAGGCTTCAGGAAACTATCTTGATGCAGGCAATCGTCATTGGAGCAGGTTTCGGGGGAATCGCAGCGGCCCTTCGTCTCCGCGCAAAGGGCTATGAAGTCACGCTGATGGATCGCTGCACAAATCTGGGTGGCCGTGCCCAAGTGTTTGAACGCGACGGTTTCCGTCATGACGCTGGCCCGACCGTCATCACCGCGCCATTTTTATTCGAGGAGTTGTTTGAGCTTTTTGGCGAGCGGTTCTCAGATCATGTGAAGCTTGTTCCGCTCAAGCCGTGGTATCGCTTTCACTATGATGATGGCAGCCACTTTGACTACGGCGGCACGCTGGAGGAAACGCTTGCTGAGATCGCCCGGATCGACCCGCAGGATTGCGCTGGCTACCTTGCCCTGCTGGCGCAATCCAAGCGCATCTTCGAGGTCGGCTTCACGGAACTTTCCGCTCAGCCATTTCATCGCTTCATGACGATGGTGCGCCAAATCCCAAAGCTAATAGGACTGCGCAATTATGAAACCGTGTGGGGTGTGGTGTCGCGGCATCTCTCCAATCCAAAGCTACAGCAAGCATTCTCGATCCAACCACTCCTTGTCGGAGGAAATCCCTTCGACACGACCAGCATCTACGCCTTAATCCACTATCTCGAACGGAGGTATGGCGTGCACTTCGCGATGGGTGGCACCGGCGCGATCACTCGGGCGCTCGGCAATCTGATGGAGCGGCACGGCATCGAAATCGAGCTGGGCACGACCATTGAGAAAATCGATGTGCAAGGCGGCGTCGCGAAGGGTGTCACGCTGGCCAACGGCAGCGTGCGGACCGCAGATGTCATCGTTTCCAATGCTGATGCGGCGCATCTCTATCGGCACATGATCCAGCCGTCCGCCCAGGCCGCCTCGACTCGCCTGAAGCTCGCTGCAGCGCATTATTCCATGGGGCTGTTTGTCCTCTACTTTGGAACAACGCGGACCTATCCCGATGTGGCGCACCACACCATCTGGATGGGTCCTCGCTACCGCGAACTTCTGGAAGACATCTTCCATCGCCAAGTCCTGGCGGACGATTTTTCCCTCTATCTGCATCGTCCCACTGCCACCGATCCGAGCTTTGCGCCGCCGGGTTGCGACAGCTTTTACGTCCTCTGTCCGGTGCCGAATTTGCAGGCGCGGATTAATTGGGAAATCGAGGGTCCGCGACTGCGTGATCGCATCGTCGCCGCGCTAGATCGCACCATTTTGCCAGGTCTCGCCGAGAGTATCACCGCCGATTTTTACAAGACGCCGGAAGACTTTCGTAACGATTACCTGAGTGTCCACGGCGCGGGATTTTCAGTGGCACCCTTGTTCCGGCAGTCAGCGTGGTTCCGCTTTCACAATCGGGCTGAGGGTATCAAAAATCTCTATCTCACGGGAGCGGGAACCCATCCGGGAGCTGGAATGCCCGGCGTGCTGTGCTCGGCGAAAGTCGTCGACGCACTCATCCCCGCTGCGATGAAGAAATGAATCTGGCAATCCATGCGCCCGAAGCTCTCGCCGCTGCCGATGCGGCACTCGCCGCGAAAGGTCGCAGCTTCCATTGGGCGCGACGGCTTCTCGGAAAAACCCATGCCGCGAGAGCGACTCGCCTCTACGGATTCTGCCGCCACCTCGATGATCTCGCCGACGAAAGCACGTCTGCGGAAGACGCGCGGGAAAAACTAGATGCGGCCAGCACTTCGATCGTCACAGGCGAATCCGGCGATCCTGTGATTCGCGATGGAATCCGCTTGATGAATGAATGCCAAATTTCGCCCGAGATCGCACTGGAGCTGGTCGCGGGATTGCGCTCCGATCTTGATCCGGTGCGGGTAGCAGATGAGGCTGAACTTTGCCGCTACTGTTATCGCGTGGCTGGGACGGTGGGCGTGATGATGTGTGGAGTGTTTGATGTTCGCTCACCGGTGGCTCATGCCCATGCAGTCGATCTTGGCATCGCCATGCAGCTCACCAATATTTCCCGTGACATCGCCGAAGATGCTGCAGCAGGCCGCCGTTATTTGCCCGCATCCATGATCGGCAGGCTGTCGCCGGGTGAGTTAGTTTTTCCTTCAGAAGTGCTACGGCCGAGGCTCCGCGAATGTATTGCGACATTACTGAGCTTGGCAGATCGGTATTACGCGAGCGGGGAAAGCGGGCTGTCGTTTCTGCCGGTCCGCGCGCGTGGCGGCATCCTCGTGGCTGCTCGCGTCTATCGGGCGATCGGCACGCGGCTGCGCACCGCCGACCACGCATTCTGGAACGGCCGCGTCGTGGTGACTGATTGCGAAAAAGCGGCGCTCACCGCCCAAGCGCTGCTCAGTGCGCCGTTGCGGAGCGCATTTTGGAAATTTCCATCTCGGCATGATGCCAGCCTGCATGATGCCTTGCGCGGTTTGCCCGGGATCGAAATCAGCCATGAAAACTGAGTCCGACGTCCTCATTCTAGGCGGCGGTTGCGCTGGACTGAGTCTCGCACTGAGACTCACGGCTGACGGGGAAAATTGTCCAAACACCGTCATCCTCGAGAGCCGATCTCACTATTCCAATGATCGGACCTGGTGTTTCTGGGATGAGGACACGGTACAGTTGCGCGAACTCGTGCAGCATCGATGGCCGATGGTCACACTCGCGCACGGCGGACGCCGGATCAGCGTCGATTGCCACACCATCCCTTACGCAATGATTCCGGCGGAGAGTTTTTACGCCCATGCTACTGCGGCACTGGCCGAAACGGCTCGCGTTACCCTTGCGATGAATGAGCCAGTCATCGGCGAGCCACGCAAGGAAGGCGGGTTGTGGCGGGTCGAGACGCGCTGCGGCTCTCGCTGGGCGAAGCGACTCATCGACACGCGGCCTAAGCGCGTGCCGGAGCGGGGCGCTGCTGTATTGTGGCAGTCTTTTTGCGGCCATGAAATCGAGTGTGATACGGACCGCTTCGATTCCGGCGTAGCTCGGCTGATGGATTTTTCGCCAAGCAAAAAGGGTCATATTACCTTTCTATACCTGCTGCCTTTTTCGCCTCGCCGTGCGCTGGTGGAAGTCACGGTTCTCGCGCCCGACCCGCTAGGCCCAGAAGATCTCGCGGAGGAACTCGCCGTCTTTATCCGGCGACAGGTCGGCGGATCGAGTCATGCAGTACTACGCTCTGAGCATGGAGTGCTGCCAATGGGGCAGGCCGCCTTTGATCTCAGTTCGGATATTTCCCACGTCCGGGTCGGCGTAGCAGCGGGAGGTGCCCGAGCTGCCTCGGGCTTTGCCTTTCAACGCATCCAACGCTGGGCGAACGCATGTGCCGCCGAGTTAATTGCAGGCCAGCCACCGCTGGCGCATCCGCCCGACCCCTGGATCACCCGCGCGATGGATGCGCTCTTTCTCCGCGTCCTGCGCGCCCACCCGGAACGGGCTCCCGAGCTATTCCTGGCTCTATTCGCACTCCAAGACTCGCGGCGGATCATTCGTTTTATGAGCGATCGTGCGGTGATAGCCGATTACGCCGCCATCATTTTGGCGCTGCCGCCTTGGCTGTTTCTGCGGGAAATTCCCGGAGTGCTGTGGCCTCGACCATGCTTGCGGGAAGGAGAACCGAACAGATGAATGCGCAGCGAATCCAAGGCCTTGCCTTCAGTGTCGGGGCAATCGTGCTGGCTGTCGTAGCGGTTACCGCCGCGCGTTTCGATCCGCAGGTCGAATTGATTGTCGTCGCGACGCTCATCGTCTTGCTAGGTGTTCCCCACGGCGCGCTCGACACGATTTTCGCGCGGCAGCTTTACGGAATTCAGACGCCCGGCGGTTGGCTGCGGTTTGCGGTGTTATACGTTCTTCTTGGCGCATCGGTCGTGGGATTTTTTATGCTCGCGCCTTCCGGTTTTCTCATCGGCTTTTTGCTTATCTCGATGCTGCATTTTTCCGGCGACCCCGCCGCCGGCACGCCATGGTTAGAGCGTGCACTCTACGGAGGCGCGATCATCGTGTTACCAGCTGTTCTCCACGCCGGGGAGATTACGCGGCTTTTCGCGCTGCTCGTCGGCATCGATGCCGCGACGCTTGTCACTTCGTTTTTAAGTCTGCTCGCTTGGCCTTGGTTGATTGGCCTCGGGCTGGCCGCGATCCAGCGTCTGCCTAAAGATTGGCTCACGGCCTTGGAAATGGGTGCGGTCGCGGTGTTGGCATTGCTCGCCCCTCCGCTGATTTCTTTCACCGCATTTTTCTGCGCCATGCATAGCGCCCGCCACATTCTGCGGGCGATCAACTACTCGGGCTTCTCCTCTCCACGGCTCATCCTCGGGGCTGCGCTGTTACCAATGCTCGGCGTTCTAGTGGCATCGGCTACGGCCTGGCACTTCCTCGCTGGCACGCCCATCAACGGGGCGATCATTCAGTTGATCTTTGTCGGACTCGCTGCACTTACCGTTCCTCACATGGCCCTGGTCGAGCGAGTCCGGCTGTCGGGCTGGGTAAAGGGATCTGCGAGCCGTTAGTCGAAAAACTCACCGTCTGCAGCACCGATACCCTCGGTATCACCGTCCAAGACCAATAAAAATTCTTGTGAAACGGAAACCCCGTTGATGCTGAAATGCGCAACCTAACCTTATCCACGAATTCCTTGTCGTAGTGCGGAACGGCGCAGCGGCAAGACCTATCGATCAGCAGAGGCGGGGAAGCTCCGATGCGAATGCGAGCCTCGGAAAATTCCCCAACTTGAGCCGCTGGCCTAACCGCGATGGCCGCTTAGCGAGCGGCTCTGGGTGGCGTCGCGGATCGCTCCGGCACGCGGAGTAGTGGGAGGCAGTTACCAACGAGGTTGGTCATAGTTTTCAGGAACTGGGCATAGAAAGGAGATCGGGGCCGCTCAGGCAGTCCGGCGTGTGCAGGGTCATCGGCACGCGATGTGGGCTTTTGAATGACACAGAATCTGTCAGTGCTCAAATCCGGCCGAGCCAAGGCCATTCGTTTCAACACTCTCGAGGCCATCTGTCGAGTCTTGCAGTGCCAACCTGCGGACCTTCTGGAATACCAACCCGAGCCCACACCCCTCGAGACCATCTCCCGACCGGTGGCTACTGTGGTCACCCGACCGCAGGGTTAAAGTCGAAATCACCGAAGCGTGAGAAGGCCTTTGCCAGGCTGATGTGACCGAGCACTGACCGGCCCCCCCGGAGCATGAAGTCGCCTCCGCAAGAGACCCCAACCAACCCTCAAGGAGCAAGGGGTTGGAACCTTCCCTGGCTGGAGGCTGGCCGGACACGGACGGGCGCATTAGCCTGTCCCCATGTTCAGCGAACTTGCCCGCACGGTGGCCGCCGGCCAGGAACTGGGCCCTGAAGGAATGCCCGGACTGGTTGACGCTCTGGGAGACGCCGCTCAACCCGTGAGCGAGCGGGCCGATTTCCTCATCGCCTGGGCTATTCGTGGCGAAACTCCGGCCGAGGTGGCTGCCTTGGCGAGTGAGTTGCGCAACCGTTCGGTGGCAGTACCCCTGAGCGAGTCGTTCCGGCAATCACGGGAAATCCTGGATGTCTGCGGTACGGGCGGCGACCGGCTCAACACCTTCAATATTTCCACCACGGTGGCGCTGGTGTGCGCGGCGGCGGGCGTTCCGGTGGCCAAGCACGGCAACCGCGCCATTACCTCCAAGTCGGGCAGCGCCGACGTGCTCGAGGCCTTGGGCATCCCGGTGGACTTGTCCCCAGAGGCCGCGGCCCGGGCCATCGAAGAGGTGCAGTTCGCGTTCTTGTTTGCTCCGCGCTTTCATCCGGCGTTCAAAGGCATCGCCCCGGTGCGAGCCCTTTGTGCCGAGCGGGGCCAGCGCACGATTTTCAATCGCCTGGGCCCGCTGCTCAACCCGGCACGGCCCAGCGCCCAGTTGCTCGGAGTCTCGCACACCGAATGGGTGGAGCCCATGGCCAAGACCTTGCAAGCCCTCGGACTCAGGCGCGGCATGGTGGTGTCGGGCGAAGTCCCCGGCCACGGCACCCTCGATGAACTGTCCACGCTCGGGACCAACCACGTGGCGGAGTTCTACCAAGACCGCGGGTTTAGCGCGTCGTCGGGATCGGCGTCCGACTTCCCGCTCATCCCGGCCACGCTGGCCGATTTAGAAGGCGGTAGCGCCGCCGACAATGCCGCAATCATCGTGCGCATCCTGGACGGAGCCGATCGCGGTCCCCGACGCGACGCGGTGTTGCTCAATGCGGCGGCGGCCCTGTTTGTCGGGGCCCGAGTCCGCAGCATGAGCCAGGGCTGGGATTTGGCGGAAAAACTCCTGCAAGACGGGACCGTGCTCAAGACCCTCGAGTCCTTGCGCCAGACCCGTTGATTTGACGCCTGCAGATCCCTCGCTGCCCCCGCTGCCCCTCCCTGCGCATGTCCCACGATTTGACCCTTCAGCAATGGGCACTGGCCTGTCTGGCCGCGGTGGGCATCGGCGTTTCTAAGAGCGGGCTGCCCGGAGTCAGCCTGTTGCACGTGGTGCTCTTCGCCCAACTCTTCCCGGGCCTTCAATCGACGGGAGTCGTGCTGCCGATGCTGGTCGTGGGCGACATCGGTGCGGTGCTGCTCTTCCGACGCCACGCCGATTGGCATCACATCCGCCGAACTCTTCCGCCCGCGGGCATTGGAGTGATTGCGGGTTGGGGCGTGATGCACTTCTGGGGACAGGCCAACTTCCGACCGATCATCGGGGCCATCGTACTGGCCTTGGCGGTGATCCAACTCGTCCGCCACTGGCGGCCTGAAACGCTCGCAGACTTGCCGCACACCCGATCCTTCGCCTGGAGCATCGGACTGCTGGCCGGCGGCGTGACCATGGTCGCCAACGCGGCCGGACCCGTGATGGCCGTCTACCTCGTGGCCGTGTCGTTGCCCAAGAACGTGTTCGTGGGGACCAGCGCGTGGTTCTTCCTGCTCATCAACCTCTTCAAGGTTCCCTTCAGCCTGCAACTGGGGCTCATCCACCTCGACTCGCTGGCGTTCAACGTGCGACTGCTGCCCCTGGTCGTGGCCGGGCTCTTCATCGGTCGAGCGGTGGTTTCACGCCTGCCCCAACGCACCTTCGACACCTTCATCCTGATCTTCGCCTGGGTAGCAGCCCTGCGCCTTCTATTGTAGTCGAACAAGGGTTCAGCCGGAACGATTCAGTTGGGAGGAAAGTGATGGCGTTGCGAATTCTTTCGCAAGACGAGGCGAGAGCGAGGAGCGAGCCGATTGAAGGCCCATGGTTGAGACCCGGATCGAGCGAACAACGACGCTCTTGCGGAAGAAGGTTCAGCCAGCACGACCGATCCAATTGAATCGTTGCGGCCAAGGGCCTCACCGGGTCGGGCCCGGCAGCCGAGCCAGTGATCGCCCCTCGCGACGCTGAAGAAGGGCGTCGATGCGCGGCACATACATTTGGGTCTCGGCCGGAAGGTACCGGGCGATGTCGCTGAAGGTCTTGGCGCGGTGGCGGCTTAAGAGATTGGCGACCCGGGTCTCGCCGGCATTGTAAGCAGCCAAGGCCAGAGGCCAGTCCTTGAATCGTCGGTGAAGCGCGCGGAGGTATCGGGCCGAGGCGCGGGCGTTCTTCTCCGGACGGTAGCGCTGGTCGAAGGGAAAAGTGGACAAGCCCTGCGCCCGGGCCGTCTCCGGCATTAATTGGTAAAGGCCGGCCGCACCCGAGGGACTGCGGGCCCCCGGATCAAACGACGATTCCACCTCGGCCACCCAAACCAACTCCTCGGGCACTCCCTCTTCACGGAAGATCGGTTTGAGCTGTGGAACCCTCCGTCGGGCCTCGGTGGGCCACGATTCAACGATCGTAATGTCCGACCAGACCTTCCGCTGCTGAGCCTCGGTCGGCACTCGCTGCAACGGCCCCGGTGCCTGCTGGCTGGGGACTGTGATGGGATTCGGTGGCCGTCGCGGCTGTTCGGGCGATATCGGTTTCTCAGGCGATGTCGGTTTTTGCGGCCGTAGCGGAAGAGGAGGCACCTCCGGCGTCGGAACGGTCCCCGGACGCGGCAGGGGACGAGCCAAGATTTCCGCCGCTTTGAAGTAATCCAATCGAGCCCGGAGCCAAGGCACGTACGGGCGCAAGGCCGTCTCGCGCTCCAACCACGGAAGGAGGGCGTCGGCCACCCGGCGCAGCTCGGCCACATCGAGGAGGTTCTCGGCTTGCAGGCGATCCTGAACTTGACGCAAGAGAGGCTCGACCTGCTCAAGATCCAGCTCGGGCAGCGGCGGCAACACCTCTTCGTCGATGTTCTGATCCCACCAACGCTGCCCCTCATTTAGCAACGACTCCAGGCTGGGCAAGGGTTGGGCCTCGGAGCCCTGAGCCGCCATCACTCGAGGGAGGGGCAAGAGGAACGCGAACAGGATAGATCGAGGAATGCGTTTCACAGCGGGTGCCCGTGAACCCTCGCGCAGGGGATGCCCCTCGGCAAACCTCGGATCGACAATCTCCGCATTGATAAAGCCACCCAGACTTCTGCGGATGGCAGGACCAAATCTGGACACAAAACCGGGACTTGCCCCGGTGGATTCACCCGACACACTGGCCTCAAGTTTCCAAACCCTCTGCTTATGGGCCGCATCTACAACAACATCATCGAGACCGTCGGGCGCACGCCGCTCGTCCGCCTGAACCGCATCCCCGCCAGCCTGGGCGTGGATCCGTCCACGCAGATCCTGCTCAAATGCGAGTTCTTCAACCCGCTGGGATCGGTGAAGGACCGCATCGGCATGGCCATGATCCAAGATGCCGAAGACAAAGGCATTCTGAAGCCGGGCACCACCATCATCGAGCCCACCTCGGGCAACACCGGCCTTGCGCTGGCCTTCGTCGCGGCGGCCAAGGGCTACAAGGTCATCCTCACCATGCCCGAAACCATGTCGCTGGAGCGCCGGACCCTCCTGGCTCTCTTGGGCGCCAAATTGGTGCTCACCCCCGGCAGCGAAGGCATGCGCGGCGCCATCGCCCGAGCCGAATTGCTGGCCAAGGAGATCCCGGATTCGTGGATCCCGCAGCAGTTTGAAAACGGAGCCAACCCGGCCATCCACACCGCGACGACCGGCCCGGAAATCTGGGAAGACACCGCCGGCGCCGTGGACATTTTCATCGCAGCGGTCGGCACGGGCGGGACGATCACCGGTTGCTACGAGTTCATCAAACCCCTGAAGCCGTCGTTCACGGCCATCGCGGTTGAACCCAAAGATTCTCCGGTCATCACCCAGACGCTGCTCGGCGAGGCAGTGAAACCCGGCCCGCACAAAATTCAGGGCACCGGTGCGGGATTTGTGCCGAAGAACCTTCGTCTGAAGGATGCCGCAGGCAACCCCCAGATCATCGAAGCGGTGCAAGTGAGCAACGATGACGCCTTCGCCATCGCCCGCCGACTGGCCAAGGAAGAAGGGATCCTCGCCGGTATTTCTTCAGGCGCCAACGTGTGGGCTGCCATCGAGGTGGCCAAGCGACCCGAAAACAAGGGCAAGACCCTCGTCACGATCGGCTGCTCCACGGGTGAACGCTACTTGTCCACCGCCTTGGCCGCCGAGGCGCGGGCTGAAGTCGGGGGCTGAAGCCAAGCTTCCGCGGGGTTACCCCTCGGAGCCCACTGACTGAAAAACACTGGCCGCGAGGGACACCTCGCGGCCTGTTTGTTTTCAAAAGAGTCCGAAGCCAGATTCACGCCAGTCCTTGCTTTCAGCCATTGCCGGCAGGGAGGGCTCTCAAGCCGATTACCCCCTCCGAGATCACGGCTCGGAGGACAAACGGACCACCAACTTTCCGAACTGCTCGCCCCGTTCCATTCGTTCAAAGGCGGCTCCGATATGATCTAGGTCGAAGACTTCGCTGACCACCGGCTTGATAACATGGGTCTTCACGAACTCGACCATCGCCGCGAACTCGGCGGGACTGCCCAGTGTCGTGCCCAGGAGGGAAATTTGTCGCCAGAACAACTTGCGGGTGGGCAGCTCAGGCGGGTTTCCGCAGGTGGCCCCGAAGAAGACGATCCGCCCGCCGGACGCGGTCAAATCGATCAGCGTTTCAAAGCCAGCCCCTCCAGCGCTGTCGATCACCACGTCAAAGGGTCCATGATGCTTACCAAATTCGATATGCCAGTCGGGCAAGTTGTAGAGGCTGCCCGCCCTGGAACCCAATTCATGGGCCCGCTCCAGTTTCCAGGGTGCGCTGGAAGTCACACAGGGAATCGCCCCCGCCGCCGCAGCAAACTGCAGGGCGAAGAGCGCTGTTCCCGCCCCGATACCATTGATGAGAATGCGTTCATGGGCCTTGAGCCCGGCCCGACTGAAGATCGCCCGATAGGCAGTCAGCCCGGCCAAGGGAAGTGCCGCAGCCTCTTCCCAAGACAGGTGAGTCGGCTTCGGGGTCAACTGCGTGGCCGGAATAGAAACGAACTCGGCAAAGGTGCCATCCCGAGGCAACCCCAGAATGGAGAATCGGGGTTCCTGGGCTTTTTCAGAATGCCCCCAGTCGAGGGATGGATTGAGGATCACCTCTTGGCCCACCACAGAAAGATCCACCCCAGGCCCGGCCTGGACCACGGTGCCCGCACCGTCAGAACCGAGGATGACCGGAAACTTTAGCCCGGCATACTTTCCTCCTTTGATCCACACGTCGCGATGATTCAAGGCGGCCGCGTGGAGGCGGACAACGACTTCGCCGACGTGCGGGGTCGGCTCAAGGACAGTATCGACGACCAATTCCTGGACGCCGCGAAGGACGGCAGCTTTCACGCTGCAAAGCTTAAGGCGACCTTCCGGCCAACGCGAGCCCTTGGGACTTACTTCAGTCGGAGGAAATTCGATAGGATGGCACGCCCGTTCTCCGTGAGAATACTCTCCGGATGGAACTGAACTCCCCAGATGGGCAGCGAGGTGTGTTTAACCCCCATCACCTCCCCTTCCTCGGTCCAGGCAGTCACCTGAAGTTCCGGGGGCAGGGTGTCACGCCGTGCTACCAACGAGTGATAACGGGTGGCGTTGAAAGGGTTGGGCATTCCCTCAAAGAGATCCTTGCCGTCGTGGAGAATAGGTGAGGTCTTGCCATGCATCATGCGGTAGTTGACCTCCACCGTCGCGCCGAAGGTGTGGCAAATGCACTGATGCCCCAGGCAGACGCCCAAAATAGGCACCCGACGCTCGGAGAAGGCGCGGATGAGGTCGTTCGAAAGCCCCGCCTCGCGCGGCGAACACGGGCCCGGTGAAATGAGGAGCTGTTCCGGCTTTAGGGCCAACGCTTCTTCCAGGCGGATTTGGTCATTGCGATACACCTGCATCTCCACGCCCATCTCGCCGAGGTACTGGACGAGGTTGAATGTGAACGAGTCGTAGTTGTCGATGACCAGCAACATGGCTCAAGGACGCTAGTCCGGTCGGAGCAGGATGGGAAGCCCTCCGCCCACTGAGCCTACGGCGCAAAATTTGAGGCAACCCACGTTACTGGCCAGCCCATGGCTCCGCTGTGAACACTATTCTGCGAACGCACCACCGAGCCATCGTGAGCCGATCGCAGTTCGTTCTAAGATTCCAAGGATTCACTCAGTGGCCGGGTTTTGCAGGGCCTCACCCCGGAACGGTCGAGCCACCCTCGCTGGCGTCGAAACTAGAATTGCTCAGATGCGGTTACGTCCGTGAAAACCGCTGGCGCAGTCCGCTTCCGGGATTCATCTTCGAAAAAGGATACTCCTTTGCATCCCTATGACCCGGCCCCTTCGCCTGATCCTTCTCGGCCTCTGCTTCGGCTGGGCCCTCGTGCTGTCCGCTGCGCCCGACACTTACCAACTCCTCCTCGCCGGCGAGTCCGTTGTCGATGCACGCGAAACCGCCGCCAAATCCGGCAGCACCGCCAAAGCCCTAGTCGATGCCGGCAAGGCCCGAAGACGCACTCTGGTTGGTGAGCACGCGGTGCTACAAAAGCGCCTGGCCGGATCCGGCACCGTGGTCGTCGGCAGCACTTACACCCTCCTCAACAGCCTGCTCGTAACGGCCGAGGCGTCCTCGCTGGATCAACTGCGCGCGCTTCCCGGTGTCGTCTCGGTGGAACGCGTGCAACCCCTCGAACGCCATACCCGGACCTCGGTCCCCTTCATCGGGGCACCCTCGGTGTGGCTACCTCAGGGAGCTGAGTCCGGATTCACCGGACGCGGAGTGCGCATCGCTATCGTGGATTCCGGCATCGATTATTTGCACACCCAGTTCGGTGGCTCTGGCGATCCTGCCGACTACGCTGCGAATGATCCCACCCTCCTCGAACCAGGCACCTTTCCCACCACCAAGGTGATCGGTGGTTGGGACTTCGCGGGTGATGATTATGATGCCAGTGGAGAATTCGGAAGCACGTCACCACGTCCGGATGGCGACCCACTAGATCCGCGCTCCAATGGACATGGTTCCCACGTCGCCGGAATCGCTGCGGGCTTAGGAGTGCTCGCCGAAGACAAACCGTTCGCTGGCCCCTATGGGCCCGACATCTACACCAATAACTTCAAGGTGGGTCCCGGTGTGGCCCCCGAGGCATCTCTCATTGCCTACAAGGTGTTCGGAGCCCGAGGCAACACCGCCCTCGTTCCCTTGGCTCTGGATGCAGCGGCCGATCCGGACCGCGACGGCAACACCGCCGACCGGGTCGATGTTCTCAACCTTTCCCTCGGATCCCCCTTCGCCACCGAAGAGGAGTCCTCGCAAACCTCCGCCATTAACCGACTGGTTAATCTTGGCACCGTGGTGGTGGTTTCGGCCGGCAATTCGGGAAATACCCACTATGTCATCGGTTCCCCGGGGGTCTCCAGTAAAGCCATCACCGTGGCCAACACCTATGATGACGGCTCCACGTCCTCCACCATCAGCGTCACCGCACCCGCGGCCGTCGTGGGAGAGTACGCGGCTGTCGAAGGAGTGTTCACCTTTCCCATCGCCTCGGCCGGGAAAATTTCCGCGCAAGTTGTTGCCACCCAACCCCTCAATGCCTGCCAGGATGGGGACGACGGCCGCGTTTCCAATGCTTCCGAAGTCCGAGGTAGGATTGCCCTCATCGATCGGGGAACCTGCTTCTTTTCCAGCAAGATTCGGGCGGCCCAACAAGCGGGCGCGGTCGCCGTGGTGATGGTCAATAATGTGGATGGCTTTCCCATCCCCATGGGCGGGTCCGGAGATACCAGCGATATCACGATTCCTGGCGTGATGATCTCCCGGACCGACGGTGCAATCCTTCGCCGCCGACTCGCCGAGGGCGTGTCCATCACCCTCGAACCCCGCTCCGCCACGGTGCGTCCGGAGTTGGCCGACCGAGTGAACGATTCCAGTTCCCGCGGACCGGTGGCCTACACGAGCCGACTCAAACCGGACCTCGCCGCACCCGGCAGCGCCATCCCCTCCACACGCGCCGGATCCGGCACTGAATCCATTGTCATGACGGGGACTTCGATGTCTGCACCCCATGTCACCGGGGCCGCAGCCTTAATACGGCAGGCACGACCGACCTGGAGCGCCTTAGAAATTAAGGCCGCGCTCATGAACACGGCGGCCCGCACGGCCAATGGCGATGGCGTACCTTATCCGGAATCTCGGGTGGGTGCAGGCCGGGTGGCGGTGATCGACGCGCTGAGCACGACCCTGATTGCCCGCAACGCCTCGGCGAGTGATCAAGTTTCCATCTCGATGGGGGCCCTGGAGTTGGCGGCCCCCTACACCGAAGAGCGCCGAATCCGCCTGACCAACAAAGGGTCGCAGTCGGTCACATTGAAAATCACCAGCAGCAACACCGTGGGTATCACCGCCGCACGAATGGTACCCCTGCTCAATCAAATCATCCTGTCGGCAGGCCAGGAAGTGGCCATCCCCTTCCGCTTCGAAGCCAATCCCGCTGGAGTTGGCGATGATCCGACCACCGCAGACATCCAGGGAACTCGCTTCCGCCCCAAGATGCCTGAGGCCAGCGGCCAACTCTGGTTTCATGGCGGGCTAGTCCCCATCCATGTGCCCTGGCACGCCATCGTCCGACCGCTGGCCCCGGCCCATGCAGGGGCGCTGCGCATCGGACTTCCGTCCGGATCGGGGACGACCACCGTGCCGTTGCCCACCCTTCGCGACGGACAACAAGCCCCGGGATTGGTTGGGGTCTTTCAGTTGGGAGGCATCAGCCCGTCGCGCAACCTGGCCTTCCCTAATGGGGCGGCCGACCTGCTGGCCTACGGAGCCGCCACCGACGCACCGGGCGGGAATATCGCCTCGGCACGAATCTTCTTCGGACTGGCGACCGCCGGCAAATGGATCACC
>SXGR01027099.1_pt1 | contig 18552 bp, 10 predicted proteins | sample 3174711 | NCBI WGS metagenome assembly SXGR01 (sample SAMN11356860, study PRJNA531348) | freshwater metagenome | isolation source: freshwater sample F1-60 | place: China: Fuxian Lake, Yuxi | collected 2017-12-25
AAGCCCTGCGTCGCCAGCACCAGCGTGAGCGCCGCCCCGCGGAGCTGCTCCACGCCGTTGAGCGGATTGAGCGCCGCCCACGTCGCCGGATCGGCGGTGAAGCGCGCGACGGGCACGGCGTAGTTCTGCCCCTCGGGCAGCGTGGACGCCCGGGGAAAATCGAGCAGCCCGATCACACTCGCCACGAAGCCGAATTGCCCCGGGTGCGTCTCCGCGAAGCGCACCGCCCCGTAGCCGCCCATCGACCACCCCGCGATCCCGCGTGCCGCCGGCTCCGTTGAAATCGGCCACCGGCTTTCCGCCCAGGCGATCACCTCTTCGAGATAGGCTTCGTAGCGGGCCGCGGGATTCTCGGGGGCGTTGATATACCACCCGTCTTCGCCCTGCGGGAGGACCACGTAACACGGCGCCGCCAACAACGCCGTGCGCGCCGCCTCCGAATCGAGCAATGAGCGGTGGTGGCGGCCGCGCCCGTGCAGAAAATACAACACCGGCGCCCTGCCTGTCGTGGGCGGCGTGGCCGGCGCGATCACGGCGACGGGCAGCGCGCGCCCGAGCGCGACACTGCGCACTTCGCCAAACGCGATGCGCTCCGCGGCACCGGCGCGCACGAGCCATCCAAGCAGCCCTATCAGCACCACACACCTCATCACTTCACGTCACTCCAACGGTAATCCAAGCGCAAGATCGCCGGCGGCTGGCCCCCCACTCCTTTGTAGGTGATCACGTGGAGCCGCGTGTCGGCACCCTTACCGGAAAATTCCGCCACGGCGTAGTAGCCGTCGGTCACATTTTTATCGTCGGCATTGTCGAGGATCACACAGGCCTCCGGCACGAGCGTGGTCAGGTCGAAGCGGATCAGGCAGAGCTGCATCGGACCGTTGGCCGCACCCTTCGTGGCCGGCGGCGGTTTCGTCCAGTTGCGCCCGAGCAGATAGCCGTGCCCGCCGCGCACGAAGAGCCGCGGCCGCCCCACGTAGCCCTGGATGAATGGCACCTTGCCCGTGAGATCGAGCTGCTGCTGCACGCGAAACTGTCCATCGGTGCGGTGCAGTCGCTCGATCCGGTCGTAGCCGCGCGTCGTCACGATGAAGCCGTCGCCGTGTCGTATAAAACCGCTCTCGTTGGCCAAGATCCCGCCAAACTCCGTCGTGAGGTCGCGCACAAAATTCCACGAGCGCCCCGCATCGACTGAGCGCAGCACATCGACCCCCCAACGGCCGCCCTGCATGTAGCCGAATTTCATGATCAACTGCCACGTCGTCTTTCCTTCGTGGATGAATTCGAACGGGTAGCCGTAACGCACGCCGTCCACGAGGTCGAAGGCGGTCGGCGCATCGAAGGCTTTGCGCGCCGCGTTCCAGCGAAACACCTCGGCGCCCGCGCGGTAGTGCCGTCCGTCCCAGCCGACCGACTGCACGTCGACGTAGATCGCGATGGTGCCGTCAGGCAATCGCGTGATCTCGCCCATCTGGTAGAGCTTCGGTGCCGGCGCCGCCATCCGCTGGATCAGCTCGGTCTTCCCGCTCGCCAGCGAATGTCGCACGACTTCGAGCGCCGCGCCCGCATCGGTCGCATGCGTCTTGCCCGCCTTGTAGACGACCCACACTTCGTCGGCACTCACCCGCAGGCTGACCGGAAACGCCGCGTAGCGATAGTCCGCCGGCTGGGTGGTCGGCGACACCAACACCGTCTCGCTCAAACGCGTCGCCGGGCGCACCGCCGAGTCGGCGGCGCAAACGACGGTGCAAACTGAAAACAGGGCGGCGAGGCGGGCGAGGGCGGAGAACATGGGGAGAAAGGGGCGAGGCTCCAGAGGTTTTTGATGGTATACCAAATGTCAAACCCTCGTCGCACCGCACGCGGCCCGGGCACCCTCCCCGAACTATTGCTTGCGGTGGTATACCAAAACGCCATGGTTCCGCCTCGCCGACTCTTTTCGCGCTCCATGACGTCTCCCCGCCTCTCCACCCCCGGCCCCCATCTGATCGTCGCTTTGGTCACGCCTTTCACCGCCTACGGCGAAGTCGACCGCCCCAGTTTGCGCCGGCTTATCGCGCATTTGCAGGCCGGCGGCGTCAACGAGTTCTTCGCCGCCGCCTCGACCGGCGAGGCCCCGCTGCTCGACGAGGCCGCGCGGCTCGCGGTCATCGAGACCGTGCGCGCCGCCGCTCCCGACGGTGTGCTCTACGCCGGTGTCAGCGGCACCGGCCATCGCCACGCAATCCGCAATGCCCGCGCCGCCGCGCAGGCCGGCGCCGATGTCGCCGTTGTGATGAGCCCCTTCTTCGTTGCGCTCGATCAAACCCAACTCGTCGACTTCTCCACCGCCATCGCCGATGCGAGTCCGCTGCCGCTGGCGATCTACCACCACTTGCGGATGCCCACGCCGTTTACCGTGCCGACGGTCGCGAAACTCGCCTCTCACCCCAACATCGTCGCCCTCAAAGACACCAACGGCGCCGAGCACAACCGTTGCGCCGAGATCCTCGCCGCGACGGCCGGCACGCCGCTCCAGTTTTTCCAAGGCGTCGAAAAACTCGTGCTCCCCACCCTCGCCGCCGATGGCCACGGCTGCGTCGTCGCGCAGGGCAACATCGCGCCGCACCTCTTCCGCGCCGTGCTCGATGCGTGGCAAGCCGGCGACCCGGCGCGCGCGGCGGAGTGCCAGCGGCAGATCGACGCGCTGTGGAGCATCTTTCTCCAGCCCGAAGTGCGGCAGTCGTTCGCCCATTTTCTCCTTACGATGAAACGCCCCCTCCAACAGCAGGGCGTGATCGCCACGACGGCGGGTGCGTTGCCGGGCGTGACATTTTCTCCGGCCTACGAACAGATGATCGACGATTTTATGGCCCGGCATCTCCCCTCTTTGCCTGCTGTGCGGATGCCGTGAGATTTGCCTCCGTCATCGTGCCGCTCGCTCTCGCCGCCCTGCCCTCGCTTCGCAGCGCTCCGCCGTGGCAGACGGAAGCGCCGCTGCCCCGCGCCGTCGGCGGTCACGCCGCCGCGCTGCTCGGTCCCACGCTCTGGATCGCCGGCGGCAGCTTCTGGTCCGAAGAACGAAAATGGCTCGACGATACCGTGCGTCGCCGCGACTCCGCCGCGCCGGGTGCATGGGAGACCGTCGCGAAAATCCCGGGCGGATTTGCCCACGGCGGCTCCGTCCAGGCCGGTCAGGCACTCTGGCTGGTCGGCGGGCTCGACGACCGCGGCCCCTCACCGGCCGTGCGCCGCATCAATTTGCGCACCGGGCGGGTCGAGACCGTCGCGGCCTTGCCGGAGGCTCGGGTGTATTGCGGGGCCGCCGTGCTCGACGGGGCGCTCTGGGTGATCGGCGGCAGCACGAGCGAAATGGATTTTTCCCGTACCAGCGCGACCGTCTGGAAGATCGACCTCGCGACGCACACCGTCCAAGCGCAGCCCGCCGCCGGGCCGGCCTCGATCAATCCCCTCGTGTTGACGCTGAAGGGCGAACTGCACGTGTTGCCCGGCGGCACGTGGTCGGCGGAAAAGCAACGCCTCGAAGCGCCCGCCGAAGTTGAGATTTTTTCTCCCCGCACCGGGCGCTGGACCCGCCGCGCGCTGCCCACCGCCCTTCCGCGCGGCCTCTCCGGCACCGCGCTCGACGCTCACCGCGCGGTGCTGGCGGGTGGCGTGGAACGCCGCGATACCGGGAGCGCGATCGGCTCCGGCGTCTGGCTTTACGATGCGCGCGGCGGCGGGCTGACTCCGCAAGGCGCTCTCCCGGGCCCGCGTCTCGCCGCTGCGATGCTCACCGCCGACCGCGGCGCCGTGCTCCTCCTCGGCGGCGAAGACGGACCGCGCCGCCGCGTCGCGACCGTGTGGCGCCGAGCCGGCGAAACCGGGGGAGAGCCTTGAGTCCGCCCACCTGGTGGCAGGAGCCACGTTGGCGCGTCGCCGGATTTCTCGCCTGCGCTGCGGCGCTGAACTACGCGGACCGCGCCGCTCTCGCGTCGGTGCTGCCAGCCCTGCGCGGCGATTTCCAGCTCACCGATGTGCAGCTCGGTTTGCTCGGCTCCGTGTTTCTCTGGGCCTACGCGCTCGGCTCGCCCCTGGCCGGAGCCATCGCGGATCGTCTTTCCCGGACGAATCTCGTGATCGGCAGCCTCATCGCGTGGAGCAGCGTGACGGCGCTGATGGGCGCGGCCGGCGGCTTCGCCACGCTGCTCGGACTGCGGCTCGGGCTGGGATTGGCGGAGTGTCTGTTTCTGCCGGCCGCAATCGCGCTGATCGCGGATTGCCACGGCCCGGGCACGCGGGCGCGCGCGATGAGTTTCATCTCGATCGGCGTCAACGGCGGCATGGTGCTCGGCGGATCGCTCGCCGGTCTGCTGGCGGAACACTTCGGGTGGCGCTGGGGCTTCGGCGTGCTGGGCAGCGCCGGCCTGGTCCTCGCGCTGGTGGCGCGACCGTTCCTGCCGCGTGCCATCGCTCCCGCGGAAGCCGGCGCTCCCCCCGCCCCGGCGCCGCCCGCCCGCGCCACCTGGACCGAAGCGCTGGCCTGCCTCGCGCGCGTCCCCAGCTATTGGGTGCTCGTCGCGGAATCGACGCTCTCGGGCTTCGGGATGTGGACCTTCTTCGGCTGGTTGCCGCTGTATTTCAAAGAAACCTACAACATGACGCTGGCCGCGGCGGGCTTCGCCGGGACCTTCATGCTGCAAATCTCCGTCGTGCTCGGCGTGATGACGGGCGGATGGCTCTCGGACCGCGTGGCGCACGATGCCCCGCACCGCCGGATGCTACTCTACGGGAGCTTCTACCTCGCGGGCGCGCCGTTCCTGCTGCTGTTCCTCGGGCAACCCGCCTTTCCGGTCGTGGCGGCGGGGATCGCGGCGTTTTCGTTTCTGCGCGGCCTCGGCCAGGCCAACGACAATCCCACCCAATGCGAGATCGTACCGCCGCGTTTCCGCTCCACCGGCATCGGCCTCATGAACGCCGTGGCCACGGGTGCCGGAGGCTGCGGCGTCCTCTTCGCCGGCTTCCTCAAACGCGAAGTCGGCCTCGACGGAATCTTCGCCGGCATCGCCGGCATTTTCCTGCTCGCGGGCGCGGTGCTCCTCGTCGGCTACCGGTATTTCATCCGCACCGACATCGAGCGCGCCCGCCTGGCACGTTGACCGCCTGCTGAGAAACGACGGAGGTTTCTTTCGGCGTGGCTTACGACGAGTCACCCAACGCGATACCGGCGCAACCATCTCCTAAGCCGGAGGGACGAACGCTACGCCGGCACCACGACCGGCAAACTCGACGTGATCGTGCCAACGCGCTGCGTGAAACTGCTCCGCGTCTCGCCCGTGCGCGGCCATCCGTGGGTGCTCTCGACCGATAGCCCCATCCGCCTTGGCCGGGCCGCACGCACGACCGTCGCTAGGGGCGCGGCCACGCGCCCGCTCCGGCTGCGCGCCATGCGCAGCGGCAAGGTTTTCCGGCGCGTGCCGCAGAAATTCCGCGTCGCCCATCCCGCGACCGGTGGATCGCGAAAGATGGCAACGACGCCACCCGTATCGTGCGCGTGCCGCGGGGCACCGAGGAACGCGTGGTGCGGTTTGCGCGGCTTTAAGCAGCCGGGAAAAATCCGTGCGACTATCTCGCAACGCAGAGGAACGAATTTCCGCTGTAGCGGAACGCGGGAGCGTTTCGTCCGGGCACAATCAGCCGATTTTGCGATATGGAGTGATTGCGGGCGGTTTTCTGCGCTGTCTCCCGAGTCTCATGCTCCTTCGTTGGCTGGCGGGGTCCGTGTGCGAAAGACCGAAAGGTCGAACCGCATCGCCAGCGGTAGTTAGCCACCGGTCACCCCACCACCGGACATGCGGGTCAGCATCTGGCCGTTCCAGAGTGTGCAGGGTTCCCGGGCTTGCGGCGCGCAGTCGCGGGCGGGTCGGAGGGTGGGTCGGAGGCTCGGCCCTCCTTTAAAACGTGCCCTTCACGCCCGTCGTCCAGAGAGCGCCGTAGAAATTGTAGGTGCGGGGGCGCGTGTAGGCGGGCGCGTTGGGGGAGTAAGTGATGAGCGGGCGCGGCTCGTTCGCGAGGTTTCGCACCGAGGCGTAGAGGGCAAATTTGCGATGGAAACGATACTCGACGTTCGCGTCCTGCACCATGCGGGTGTCCTGCGCGTCGTAGGTGCTGGCGGGGACGGTCGCACTCACGGCGTTGAGCGAAGCGCGTTGGCGGCCGATGCGGGAGACGTTGTAGCGGAGGAGAAATTTCGCGGAGGCGTAGCTCGCACCCCAGTTACGGATGCGCGGCGAATAACCGGAGAACTCGTCCGCACCGGAACCCCCGATGCGGAGGTGTGTGCCGTTGACCCACACCTGCAAACCGCGCGTCCACTTGGGCAGCGCGGTGAAGGGCTTGAGCGACTGGCGCCAGCTCCACTCGAGTCCGTCGGTGCGGACGGCGTTGGCGGAGTTGCTCCGCGTGATCACATCGTAATCGAGGTAGTCGTCGGAGAGACCCATCTCGGCGAGCAGCGGGAGCGTGGCGTCGGTGCGCGTGGAGACGAAGAAGCCGGTGATGTTTTTCCGGAAGAGACTCACGGAGAGCGTGGCGCCTTTCACGGAGTAGGATTCGAGGCTGAAGTCGTAGTTATCGGCGGTCCAGGGCTGGAGCGCGGCGTTAGTGGTGGTGATGGTCCGCGTGGCCTCGGCGGCGGCCGGATCGTTGATGGAACGCGAGGGGATGATGAAAGTGATGTCGGGCCGGCCGATGGTCGCGGCGTAGGCGGCGCGGGCGACGAAGTTTTCCGTGAACGAGTAGCTGGCGTTCACACTCGGATAGAGATCGCCGTAATGTTTTTTCGCAAAGGCGGCGCGCTCCCGGTATTGCAGGCGGGCGATGGCGAGCGCGTCGGTGGAGACGCGGATCGGCTGGCCGGCGGCGTTGCGGATCAAATTGCCCTGCGCGTCCTGCTGGTAGGTGGCGCGGATGTCGTTGAGGCCGCCGGTGCCGTCGGCGTCGGTGCGTTCGTAGCGCGCGCCGGCGACGAGCCAGAGGCGGTTTTCGAAAAATTTTAGATCGGTGCGGAGGAAACCGGCGGAGACGGTCTCCTCGAGTTTCTGCGAGCCGTTGACGCGCGAGATGTGGTAGGCGGCTTCGTTGAGCACGAAGTAGGACGGCTGCGTCTTGTAGAGATCGTAGACTTTGCGCGGGTCGATCCACTGGAAGCGCTCACCGTTCGCGAAGGAGCGCTGCGCGGAGTAGGAATAATTGATGAGGTCGTAACTACCCGCGAGGCGCTCGGGGGAGCCGGCGGCAAAGGTGGGGCGAAAATTCCACGTGCTGGTTTCGACGCGGAGATCGCGTTCGTTGCGCGACATATCGACTCCGGTCATGAGGCGCGCGGTGAACGGCAGGCCGAGGTCGCGGCTCGCGTGGAGCTTCAGCGTGGTGAGGGCGTTCGTCATCAGCGGCTCCTGCGGGGAGGTTGCGGTGTTGAGCGAGTAGAGGCGGCCGTCGTTGATCGCGACGGGCTGACCGGTGCGGCTCGTGCCGCGGACGACCGGGGGCGTGCCGAAACGCTCACCGCCGTAGCCATCGGCGCGGAGGATGAGGTTCGGAATCGTGGCGCTGGTGGTGCCGAAATACTCGTGCCCATCCCCGGCGCTGAGCGTGCGGCGGCGCGACTGGGAGCGGGCGAGCGTGGTGGAGATTTTCCAACCGCGATCCTCGAAGCGGTGGCCGAGCGAGAGCGCGCCGGTATCCTTGAGCTGTTCGCGATAGGTGGTCGCGAGCGTCGTGGTGCCGACACCGGTCGCCGCGCCTTGGGTGAAGTGTTCGCCGCCGGTCGCGCCCGCGCCGTAGGCCTGCGTGGCGGTGTAGATGCGCGAGGAGACGTTGTCGTTGGTGAACGAGGCGCTCGCGAAAAACGTGTGCGCGGGCAGTGGGCGCCAGTCGGCGCGCCCGGAGAGCACGGTGCGCTCGCGCGCAGCGATCTGCGCGGCGACCGCACTCTGGGTTTGCACGAGGGCGACGCGGTTCCACGTCGGAGCGATATTGTCCTTGTCCTCCCAACGGACGTTGTGGCCGGCGCTGAACGAGAGCGCGAGGGTGCGGTTGACGGGGCGGATGTAGTTTAACTCGAAGCCGGGTTTGAGATGCGGTCCGCCGGTGGATTTATCGGCGCTGCCGCTGCGGAATAGTTCGCGACCGAGGCCGGAGAGCGGCTCCTTGGTGGTGAGCAGGCCGAAGACGCTGTAGGTGAAAAGGGGATCGCGGCGCGCGAAGCCGCTTTTGCCGACGACGTTGATCATGCCGCCGACAGCATTGGCGGGCATGTCGGGCGTGGGGACTTTCGTGACTTCGATGCGATCCATGTTGGCGACATTGGAGGCCGTGAAGCTAGCGCCGCGGCCGGCCGGGCCGTCGCTGGAGAGCTCCACGCCATCGACCATGAGCAGGGTGCCGCTGCCGGGCATGCCGCGGAGCGTGACCTCGCTGGGAATCGCGGGCGACATGGCAACTTGAATGCCCGGGACGAATTTGAGGAACTCACCGGGATTCCCATCGCCGAGGTCGCCGAACTCTTCGAATGCGACGACGTTTTTGATGTTGGCCGAAGTGCGTTGCTCCTGGAGCGCGGCGGATTGCGCGCTGAGCTCGCGCTCGGCGACGGTGAGACGCGTAGTCTGCGCATCGAGTCCGGCGGCGGTGGCGCGGAGGGTGGCGGCGCCGGCGGGCACCCCGGTGAGACGGAATTCGCCGGCCTCGTTGGTGAGCGTTTCGAAGACGGAATTTTCGACGACGATACGAACCTGTTTGAGAAACTGGCCGGCGGCGGTGTTGGCGACGCGGCCTTCGATCACGCCGGTCGCGACGGATTGGCCGAGGGCGGGGCAGACGAGGGCGGCGCTGGCGAACAACGGCAGGAGGAGGTGCGAAAAAAAACGGCGGGAGAATGTGACGGGCATGGGTGAGCGGGGTGAGAGGGAGCGGGGCGCGTCACAGACCCCGCCCAACCCCAGGCTGCGTCAGAACGACCGCGCGACCTTGAACTTGATCAGCCGCTCGGGGCCGGCCCAGAAGATGTTCCGGTTGGCACTGCGCTTGAGATACCACTCGTCGGTGATGTTCGAGCCGTTGAGACTGATGCGGTAGCCCTTCCACGCATACTGCACGAAGGCGTCGACCGTCCCAACGGATGGGAAGAAAATCTGATTGGCGGGTTCGGCGGCGGCGCGGCCCTGCCAATTCCAACCACCGCCAACCGTGAGGCCTTTGAGCACGCCGGAGGAAAATTTGTAGCGCGACCAGGCGGAGGCGGTTTTTTCCGGGGTGTTGCGAGGCAGGAGTTTGGTCGTGAGCGTGATGTCGATCGTCGAGGCGGCGAGCGTGAGGTCCCAGCCGGCGAGGAGGTTGAGGACGACGTCGGCTTCGATGCCCTTGGTAATCTGGCGGTCCTGTTGCACGCGGAAGCCGGCGCTGGCGCGGGCGGGATCGGGATCGAGACCGACGATCTGCTGCAGTTGCAGATCGAAATACGAGAGCGTGCCAGTGATGCGGCCTTCGCGGAGCGCGCTCTTCACGCCGACTTCTTTCACGATGCCGGTGGAAGGAACGAAGGTGGAGCCGTCCGGGTTCGCGCCGAAGTTGGCGTTATACGTCTCGGCGTAGTTGTAGAAAATCGAGAAGGCTTTGGCAGGTTTGCCGACGGCGCCGAACTTGTAGGTCCAGTTGTCGCCGGAGTTACGCGTGCCGAAGACGCCGGTGAGGCGGTTGTCGGTGTGGGAACGGTAACTGTCGTAGCGGGCGCCGCCGACGAGCTGAACCTTCTCGCCGAAAAATTTCACGTGATCTTGGACGGAGAAACTCTTGTTGGTCCCGACGCTGTTGTTGTTGGTCGTCCTGCGCGGATTGACGAGGCCAGTGAACGTGTAGACGGGATTGAAAATATCGAGCGCGGGCGGGATATCGCCGGTGATGGTGGTGGTGTCGTTGTCGGAGGAGAAATATTGGCCGATCGCGAGGATCTTGTGATCGGAGGAACCGACGCGGAGATTGTAGACGGAATCGAGAGCGACGGTGTAGTCGCTGTCGTAGTTGGAAATGAAACGCGCGGTGCGACCCATGAGGCGGTTGTTCGCCTGCATGCCGGACGGCAAAACGTCGGTCACCTCGTGGTCCCACTGGTTGGCGAAGCCGGCGAGGCGGATGGACCAGTCGGGCGTGATGGCGGATTCGAGGGCGGCGAAGAAGGCCTGCTTGTCGTTGTCGGAGCGGGCCAACGGATCGGAGAACGTGAAGTCTTTCGGCAGCCGGCCAAACGTCGTCGCGCCACCGGCCACGAAGGGCTGGAGCTGCGCGTTGTCACCGAAGTGTTTGAAACCTTCCTCATGCAGAAATTCACCGAGAACTTTCACCTGCGTGTTCTGGCTCAGGCGCCACGTTACCATCGGATCGACGTTCCAGCGCTTGAACCACGAGTGGCGCGTCTCAATGCCGTTAGTCAGATCTTCTTCGCGGTAGACGGCGACTAGGCGGTAGGCGAATTGGTCGTTGAGCGGCGCGGTATAGTCGAACTCAGCCTTGCGCTGGGCGTGGTTGCCGAGCGTGACGGCGCCGGTGCCGCCGGCTTTCCAGAGGGGACTCTTGCGCACGCGATTGAGCACGCCGCCGGCGGCGTGCGAGCCATATACGAGCGCGGACGGGCCTTTGAGCACTTCGAGACGCTCGAAGAGAAACGGCTCCGCGCCGGCTTGGCTCTGCGTCTGCGTGTCGGCAAACCCGTCGGTGTATTGGCCGCGCACGGTGTAGCCGCGGATCATGACGCTGTCGCCGACGTTGGACTCGATGGAGACGCCGCTGACGTATTTGAGCACGTCATAGAGTTCTCCGGCGCCGGCATCGCGCAGGAACTCCTGGTTGATGACCGTCACGGCCTGCGGGGTGTCGATGAGCGCGGTGTTGGTGCGCGTGACGCCGATGGCGTTGGTCGTGGCATAACCGAGGTCTTTTTCGTCGGACACGGTGAACTCGCGCAGTTGCACGATTTCGCCGGCCGAAGCCGCCGTCGCGGAACGGGTCGGCGCCGTCTGCCCGGACAGGACGGTGGCAGGCAGCAAAAGCACACCGGCCAAAAGGCCGGTGGCGAGAACAGGACGGGACACGGGGGAACAGGGCATTTGCATGGGCGGGGGAAGTCGCGGCGACGGTGGATGCGTGGCGTGAGCCCCGGCAGACCGGGATGCCGCCTCGTTATTTAAGTATACCAAACATTTTTCCCGACTCGCATGTCTATGTTTATCTCACGATTTGACGGTCTGCCCCCGTGGAGCGCGCCGTCGCGGCGCCCAAAGCCACAATGGCATACCAAAGAGGCGATCCCGCGATTCCAGGCTTTTCACCGGCCGGCCAGCCGTATTGCATGCCGGGCCATGCCGAAACGCCGCCGAGTGTTTGAACCCAAAATCGACCGCACCCCGCCCAACTTGCAGAAGCTCGTGCGGTTGATTTTTTCCGAGGCATTTTTGCCGGGCGACCGGCTCGTGGAACGCGACCTCGCGGAAAAACTGGAGCTCAGCCGCATCCCGGTGCGCGAGGATCTGCAGAAACTCGTTTCGAGAGGGATTTTGCTGAAGGACCAGGTGAACCGCGGACTGCGGTTGCGCGATTACGGTCCCGCGGAAGTCGCCCATCTCCACGAATACCGCGAGGCCATCGAACTGGCGGCGGCGCGGGTCGCTTGTCACAACCGCACGGCGACGGACCTCGTGCAGCTCGATTTGATCTGCGACGAGATGGAGCGCGAGGCGCCGAACGCGCCGTCATCGCGCTGGCTGGAGCTCGACTGGCAGTTTCACCAGACGATGGTCGAGGCGAGCGGCAACGAAAGGTTCATCAACGATTTCGACCTACTGATGATCGAGTGTAATTACGTGTTCTACCGGCTGCCGGAAACGCGCATCGCAGCGGCGAGCCGCGACAACCCGTTGCTCGCTACACTCGTGCACGGCATCGTCGACGCGCACCGGCAGATCGGCAAACTCCTCAAGAAGCGCGACACGAATGGAATCGTCGAGGCGATGCGCCTCCATCTGGCCGGTCTCGGCAACCGCGTGCACCGCGATCTCGTCAAAGACCAGCTGAGCAAGCCGCCGGCCCCGGCCGCCTGAGGCCCGCCCCGGTTCAAGACCACAGCCGCGCCGGATAGCGCCCGGCCCGCACGAACTCCGCGAGCGCAGCCTGCACCCGCGGTTTGTCTTCGCGGAACGTGATGCCGAACCACGCGCTGTCTGTCGGCAGCACTCGCACGGTCGTCTCGCCTCGAGCGATCATCGTCGAGACCGAACCGGGCAAATAGAATTCCGATTTGGGTTCGGTGCCGCGCGCCGCCAGAAACTCGCGGAACTGCGCATCGAGCCCCACGAAGAGCGCGGGTGTGAAGCCCCAACAGTTCATCGAGACGATGGTGTCGCCGAAGAATTTCCGGCCGGGCCCGGGGCCCACGGCGGCGGCGATGATCCCGTGGGTTTCAACGATGCTCGCGAGGCGGCCCGCGGCGTCGGTGGCACAGATGCCGCGGGAAACCGCGCCGTGTTCCGAGAGCGTGTTGGCGAGGCGGAAGCCCACGATGGCAAATTCCGATGGCGCGCCCGGGGACGCCGGCGGCGGAGCCTTGTGCCCCGACATCGGATCATAGCCCCGGGCGATGCTCGGGGCGGGCGTAGCTTTGAGAAACGCCGCGAGGCGGTTGAACGAATCGGCGCCGTAAAAATCGTCGGCGTTGATGACGGCGAAGTTCTCTTTGACCGCGTCGCGCGCGCACCAGACGGCATGGCCGGTGCCCCAGGGTTTCTCGCGGTCGGCGGACGGCGTGTGCCCGGGCGGGAGCGCGTCAAGCGACTGGAAAACATAGTCGACGGCGATCTTGCCCGCGTAGCGCGCGCCGATCTGCGCGCGAAACAGGTCCTCGAAATCGCGCCGGATCACGAAGACCACCCGCCCAAAGCCGGCGCGGATCGCATCGAACACCGCGTAATCGAGCACGGTCTCGCCGGACGGGCCGACGGGGTCGATCTGTTTCAGGCCGCCGTAACGCGAGCCCATGCCGGCGGCGAGAACGAGGAGAGCGGGAGAGGACATCCGGGGGAGGAGAAGCGTTTGCGCGGCGCGGTCAACGGTTGAGGGAGGGCGGGGCGGAGACCGCGCCCGCCTTCACCTTCAAGACCACAGTTTCTTCTGCAGATCCGCGAAGCGGCCGACCACGGTGCTTTGCAGCGGATGCTTCCAACCGCTCACGCGCTGGCGCGCGCCGACCCACACTTCGCGGATCGCCCGCGGGTTGGAGGCGAACACCACCGCACCGAGCAATCCCTCGGGCGAGGCGCCGACGATGGACGGATCGTAGACGTTGACCGTGAAGAAATCCGCGGGCCGGCCGACTTCGAGCGCACCGCCGGGCGCGCCGAGACTGCGGGCGCCGGTGACGGTCGCGGCCTGGAAAAACGCGGCGCCGAGGTCGGTGGGGAAGGCCCCGGGGCGTTTGCGCTCGCCGCGCAGCTGAAACTCCAGCAGGCGGGCGTCGTCCAGCAGATTGGTCTGCAGCTGTCCGTCGGTGCCGAGGGCGAGCGCGACGCCCGCAGCGAGGAATTTCGTCGTGGGAAACGCGCCTTCGCCGGCGGCCAGCTCCGAGGCCGGGCAGGCGCAGACCGTCACGCGCGCGGTGCCGAGCACGCGGATGTCGTCGTCGCTCAGGTGGGCGCCGTGGATGGCGGTGAACCGTTTGTCGAGGAGGCCGTGCTCGGCGAGGAGCGCGGCGGGCGAGCGGCCGTATTCGGCGACGCAGGCCGCGTGCTCCGCAGCGGTTTCGCCGAGTTGGAGATGGACGCGACAGCGCTTGGCGTGCGCGTAGGCCGAGATCGCTTTGAGCGCATCGATTGGCACCGCGCCGAGACTGTGCGGCGCGACGCCGACCCACACGTCGTCGCCGGGAAAGTTTTTTTCCACGTGGGAAAACAGGAGGTCCGTCGACCGCGTAAAGGCGTCGACCGAGGCACAGAGGACCCGCGGCGAAGCCGAACCGACCGGCTGACCGAAACCCGCGCGCAGCGTGGCGCCGTTCAGCAGGGCGATGCGGATGCCGACGTCGTGCGCGGCGCGGAGGACGGCGTGCGCCATCCCGCCGACCTCGGTCAGGGGCGTGCCGTCGGGTTGGTGATGGAGAAAGTGGCACTCGCCGACCGTCGTGATGCCGGCAAGGAGCATTTCCATGAAGGCTTCGCGCGCGGCGGCGTAGACATCCTCGTCGCTGAGACGTGCGAGCACCTTGTCGTGCAGCTCCCGCCAGTTGCCGAGCGCCGCGCGGTCGGCCTGGGGTTTCAGATCGAAGCGCCCGCGGAAGATCCGGTGCCACCCATGGGAGTGCGCGTTGACGAGCCCCGGGAGCGCAGCCTGCCCGGGCAGGCGTTTCGCCATTTCGAGATCGGCCGGCTCGCGCGAGAAACGCGTAATGCGCCCGGCGGCGTCGACGAAGAACGCGAGGCCGCTCTCAAATTTGTCGCCGGTGTAAACACAGTCGGGGAGCCAACCGAGTTCGCGCGGAACGGCGGGGACTTTGGGCGCAGGGGCCGGCGCAGGTGCGAGGGGGCGAGCAAGCGCGGGCGCGGGCGCGCGGTCACGATCGCGGTCGCGCCTGGGTCCTTGGTTCGGACCCGAGCCGGGTCCGCGGCCGGGACCAGGGCCACGATGAGGAGCATTAGCACGATGAGAGTCGGGCGCGGCAGGACCGCGACGGTCGCGGGATTGGTGGGGATTTTGCAAGGTCACCAGCACAAACGAGGACGCGTCGCGGTCAATGCCGTCGGTAAAGTCATACCGCGGCAGCAATGAAGATCCCGGGAGCAAGATCCGAGGCATTCACGGCAAATACCCGCTGGAGCGATCCGCTGGGTCACGGGGATTGCGCCCCGCGAGGCTTCCACACCACCGGACGTGCGGTTTACCGCCCCACCCCGGCGATTGAATTTCAGGACACTGCTGCCCCTTGTGGAGTCGGGGCATTTTGCCACCTGCTGGCATTGCGGGACTGTATCCACGAATCCGTTCGCCACGCGTCAGCGGGCATCGGGTTTGGTCGGCTCGGCCGGCAGACGTGCTTGCAGCGCGGCGAAGCGCGCGCGCTCGGGCTCGTCCGGCGCAACGCGCAAACCGAGCGCAACGAAGGACGACGCCTCGACGAGGTGGCCATGCTGGAGAAACAGTGCGGCCGCGCGATACACCAGCGACGCCCGTCGCGGAAAAAGGTTCACGCCTTCGGACAGCACGGCAAGGTGTCCGCGCGAGGGGTGCACGGCGCTCTGCGACCATACGTCACCGATCATCTCGTACACCTCAGGCAACGGTGGATTTTGCTGACGGGCAGTGAAGAGCAGCGTCAACACGTCGGCGGCTTGGCCCACGCTGAGTTTTCCCGCGACCTCGGGCGCGGCGAGATAGTCCGCAAGGCGCAGGCGGGCAAGTTCCAGCCACACGCGGGGTCGGACGATCTCGAGGCGTGCGGCGGTCTCAAGGTAGTCACGCGCCCCAGCGTCGTTGCCGGCGTCGACCTCGCAAAGACCCAGCACCGCGAGCAAACGCGGGTCGCGATCATTGCGGTCGTAGGCGCGGAGCAGTGTGCGGCGGGCCTGTTCGATGTATTTGGTGGCCAGATCGGGGTAGCGCTGGCGCACGTAGTTGATTTCGAGCCGTTCCCAATCGCCTTTGATGCGCGCGATTTCCCCGTCGGTTGCGAGGCGCAGCGCGAGCGGCGGCAGCTTGATGGCGGACGCGGGTCGGAGCGTCATTTCCTTCCGGACCGCCGTCGGGAGAAACGCCGTGAGCTGCTCGACGAGGCCGGCGTAATCGAAGCCGAGGCACTCTTGGACCAGTTTTTCGGACGGGATATCGACGGATGAGCGTTCGATGAATTTCCAGAATCCCTCGCGCCGCGGACTGCCTTTTCCCTCGAGGCCCCAACGGATGAACAGCTCGGCTTGCGAGGCCCAGACGCGCAGATTCTCCTCCTTGGTCTGATTGTTCCCCGAGTGGTCGCCCCGCAGGAACGCGGCCCACGGCAGCAGCGGGCGCGTCGTTTTCGGATCGGCTTTGAGCAGATAAGTCTCACCGGGAGAAATCCATTCCGCCGCCGGAATCGTGATCGTCTCACGCTCGAATTTCATCTGCGGGTAAAGGCTCAAGAATCCGGCGATGAACCACGTGGGGAGGGCCGGCGTGCGGTTGCGCAACATGTAGCCGACGTAGTCCGGCGTGAGAAACATGCGGTCGGCATCGATATCGCCGTTACGCACGATGGCAAAAACCGCCATCATGTCTAGGTCCCAGAGCCGCATGTTGGGGAGAAATGTAATGCGCCGCGATTCGGGGGTGTAACTGCGCATGCCTCTCAGGCCACCGCCGGGCGAAATATCGGGCGGCGGCGGAACCTCATTTTTTCCGCGCAACATCTGCGCAATGATCTCCTGCGAGGCCGCAGGGCGCAGCTCTTGATCGTAGTAAATCATCGTCTTCGTCACCGCATGACGGACGCGGAATCGTGCGGGCAGCACGAGATCAAGCAGTCGATGCAGACGGTGATACGCTTCGGTCATGCTACGCGTCGTCGCATCGTTACAACGGGAGAGGATCTCGAAATCCGGACTCTGGGCGTAATGCCACGGCGGACCTTTCGCCAACTCCTCCACCATGAATGGCGGCAACGCCACGACGCCTTCGTCGGCCGCCCGCGCCCAGCGCAGGGCGCCGACGCCGAGCGCAAGAGCCAGCAGCAGGCGGTGAGTGCAGCGGAACATGGAGGGAAGAGCTTTACCGCGCCGATACCGGCGCGGCTATCTTCTCGGGGTCGCGCCGCCCATGCGCCATCGTAGCCACGGCATCAGGACGCGAATCCTCGTTTTTTCACCCTAGGTTCGGCACGATGAACGGCGCGCGATACTGGCGCGTGAGGAGCGGAGTGGCTTCCTTGGCGAATGCGCCGATGAAAGCCTCCTTGCCGGGCGCGATCGTGAGCGGCACGCCGTAGGTGAGCGGAGTCTTCGCGAGGTTCACTTTGTTCGCGGCAAGATGCTCGGACATGCGGGCGGTGGCCTCCGCGAGCGGCGCGTAGGCTTTGATTTTTTCGCGCAGCGCCTCGGGGGACATTCCCCGGCCGAGCACGTGCGAGATATTGCCGAGGTGGCAGAGCGCGCTGGAGAGATGGCCCTCGAGGATCGGCCCGTATTGGTTGGCGATCTTCCGGCTACGAACGACGTCGATGAAGTTCTGCATGTGACGATCGCTGCCGGCGAATTCCTTCACCACTTTGCCGGCCTGGTCGTAGGCGGTGGCCTTGAAATAATCCGTGGTGACGACGGAGCCGCCCTCGCACTCGATGACGTTGCCGACGCCGACGCCACGGTAGTTGTCCATTGGGCTGCCAACGCGGCCGCCCTTCTTGCCCTTGGCGGCGGCGTTGGCTGCCTCGGCCCCGGCTTGGTCGCCGACGGTGGCGGCCACGGCGGCTTCGGCTTTCGACGGCAGCCCGCGTACTTCGAAAATCAACGGCGCGCTCGCATAGTCGTGAATCACGACCTGCGTGTTCGGAGTGTCGGCATCGTCCACGTAGCCGAGCCGACCGCCGACGCTGATGGTGCTGCGCGGGAGACCCGCCTCGCCGAGGAACCAGCGCGCAACGTCCATCTGGTGGATGCCTTGGTTGCCCACGTCGCCGTTGCCGGTCACGTAGTCCCAATGCCAGTCGTAGTGGAGTTTCGCGCGGCGCAGCTCAGTCATGGGTGCGGGGCCGGTCCACAGATCGTGGTTCACGGTCGCCGGGATTTTCTGCGGGCCCTGGGTCTTGCCAATGGTGTCGCGGCGCTTGTAGCAAAAGCCGCGCGAGGCGGTGACTTTCCCAAGATTGCCCGCGCGCACAAAGGCGACGGCCTCCTGCAAACCGGCGCCGGAGCGGATCTGCGTGCCGCACTGAATGACGCGGCTGTATTTCGTGGCGGCGGTGACGAGCTGGCGGCCTTCCCAGATATTGTGCGAAACGGGTTTCTCGACGTAGACATCTTTCCCCGCCTGCGCGGCCCAGATCGCTTGGAGCGCGTGGAGGTGATTGGGCGTCGCGATGGAAATCGCATCGAGATCGGGCATCGCGAGGAGTTCGCGAATATCGACGAAGGTGCGGACCGCAGCGCCAGCCTCGCCGAGACCGTTCTTCACGCGCGCGAGCACGGCGGTATCGACGTCGCAAAGCGCGACGAGGCGGACGCCGGCGATGCGGCGTAACGAAGAGAGGTGGGAACCGCCGCGGCCGTTGAGCCCGACGACGGCGACGCGGATGTCGGAGTTAGCTCCGGCGACTTGGGACCAGGAGCGCGCCGAAAAGGCGGTGGTGGCGCCGACGATCGCGGTGTTGCGGAGAAAGGCGCGGCGGGTGAGGTGATTAATAAAGAGGGGCATGGCCAGGAGGGGTAGTGAGGGTTGGGGAGTAGGGCGGACTGCAGTCCGCCGCATCGCTTCGGGCATGATGGGGGAATTCGAACCAGGGCGGACTGC
>SXGR01290954.1_pt1 | contig 18545 bp, 16 predicted proteins | sample 3174711 | NCBI WGS metagenome assembly SXGR01 (sample SAMN11356860, study PRJNA531348) | freshwater metagenome | isolation source: freshwater sample F1-60 | place: China: Fuxian Lake, Yuxi | collected 2017-12-25
AACCACACCGGCGAGTTGAAGGCGGCCATCTGGTTGATGAGCAGGTGGGTGAGCTCGTACTCAAAGGTGGCGGCCTCGTCCTCGGTGGGGAAGTATCCCTCCTCCAGGCCCCAGGCCTTGATGGTGAGCACCACGCGGTCGATGAGCTGCTTCGCCGAATACTCGCGATCGGGGGCTCCCAGGGCGCCGCGGAAATACTTGGACGCCACCACGTTGGTGGCCAGTTGCGACCAGTCGGCAGGAACCTCGAGGTTGTCCTGCTCGAACACGCTTGTGCCATCGCCAGAGGAGATACCGGCGCTGCGGCGCTCCCACTCAATGAGGTCGTAGGGGTGCTTGCCCTTCTTCGTGAAGTGCCGCTTCAGGCCAAGTGCCGGTCCCTTGGTTGATGCGGACCTCTTGCTGGGCGTCGTGCCCACGACCTCACTCGCCATCTTGTGCCTCCCCGGCGTCGGTGTTGCTGGTCTTGTTCTCTGTCGTCACTTCATCCTCCACGCCGAGCCCGCCCGCAAGTGCGCGAAGCCGACGTCGCGCGGGGCGGACGATCGGCATGGGCTCGGTGAGAAGTTCAAACATGTGATCGTCAAGCGGGCGCTGTCCGCGCGGCAACGGGGGCTCCCGCTCCAGCCGGTTCAGCTCGTCGGCGAACTCGTCGGTGTCCTCAAACTGGCGATACACCGATGCGAATCGGACGTACGCCACGGTGTCAACGTCCTTGAGCCGTCGCAGGGTAAGCTCGCCGATGGCGGTGCTCGACACCTCCTGCTTCAAGCGGTTCCTCAGGCTCACCTCGATATCGCGCACTGCGGTCTCCAGATGGGCCGTGGGAACCGGCCGCTTGTGACATGCCCTGCGAAGCCCCGAGAGAAGCTTCTCGCGATCAAAGGGCTCCCGGTCACCGGAACTCTTGATCACCACAAGCGGCATCTCCTCCACGCGCTCGTACGTAGTGAAGCGCCTGCCACATGTCTGGCACTCACGACGCCTTCGAATGGCGTCTGTGGTGTCAGGAACGCGCGATTCCATCACGCGGTGCTCTGAACCCTCACAAAAAGGGCAGATCATGATGAAAACACTAGGTGTGGGGTCAGCAGCATAAGAGGGCACACTACATGCGGTGTATTGACCCCGCAAGTTCCGATTGTTGCGAAGTGCCCGCTCAGAGCGATAATCGCGCAGTCAATTGGGTTTCCGTGCACTCACGAGGAGTGTCGACTTCTCCGCTGCCCGCCGGGCAAAAACCACCCCTACCACCCGATTCACCGTCCACGGGGTCAGTCCCCGCCGGGGGTCAGTCACCGTCACAAATGGCCACGCCCAGCGCATGCGCGGCGCACGACTGACCCCCACCCGCCGGGTGGGGTCAGTCCCCAGGTGGGGTCAGTCCCCGGTGGGGGTCAGTCGCCGTCACAAATGTGCACGCTCGACCCACGCCCAACCAATCCTCCCCAGATGGGGCCAATCGCGTGGTGTGGTCAGTTCCGGGATGGGGTCAGTCGCCGTCACAGATGTGCACGCTCAGCGCATGCGCTGCGCACGCCCGGCCCCCACCCGCCGGGTGGGGTCAGTCCCCAGGTGGGGTCAGTCCCCGGTAAGGGTCAGTCGCCGTCACAAATGTGCACGGTGCGAGTGGGCGTACTTTTGTAACGGCCTTCGCTGTCTTCTTGACCTTGCGTGAGGGGAGACGGCCAGCGCGAGACCGACGTACCTGCGTCGGATCAGATGCTCACAACGCTGTAGATGCCAACAACTAGCTGAGGAACTGCAGACGTGTGATTGGCCAGTAGATGAGTTCTGCCTGGCCAATCACGTTGTCCTCCGGTGTGAACTCGGCATTGCGATCCAGCCACACGTGCGCATCGCACGATCCGGGCCGGTTATCCCCCAGCACCAGCAACTGGCCCGGCGGCACCACCTGGAATGACGCCGTGTAATCGGGAGTGAGGGAGGTCGGCACGATGAATGGCTGGGCCTCGGCCTGGCCTTCCTTTTTCACGAAGGTCACGTGGGTGGTGTCGCCGTTCTTCAACTGCTGCTCTGTGACCCCATCGGGGCCGAACGAATTGGGTGTGGCGGTGCGCTTCACCGCGGCAGCGCCGCCAGGGCGCAGTTCCGGGTACGGGCTGGTCGACGAGATGGGGACCTCGCGCACGCTCACCTGGTCTCCCGGAACGCCAATGACCCGCTTGACGAAGGGCACATCCCCGGGCTCGCTGCACGCGGCGCGTGCGCCCATGGTGGGGTCGAACACGATGATGTCGCCGGGGGAGATATCCCTCAGCTTGTAGATAACCCGGTTGGCGATCACGCGGTCCGGGGCGCGGTCGCCAGTGGAGTTGGCGCCCTGGATGGCGGGAAACATCGAGTTGGTGGGGATCTCATACGGCTTGGCAAGCGACGCCTGGATGACAAAAGCCAGAGTGATCGCCACAACCACCGGCAATATGAGGTCCTTCACCAGCTTGCGCACGCTATTGGCGTCCCGTCGGCGGACCATCGCCACCACGACGGCGGCTGATGATGAACCATGCGCCGGCGGCGATGAGTGCCAGCACGGCGAGCACGATGATGACGATGACAGCGCCCGGCAGCCCGGAGTCCTCACTTACTGCGGCAGATGAGGCGCCATCGGATGCCGCGCCGCAGGCCTCATCAGGGCGACGCAGGTTGGTCAGCTCGGCCTGGCGGATGACGTCAACGGCTGCGCCGTACTGCTGCTGGTCAGGACGGATTTGCCGCAGGGCGTCCTCGAACTGCGCCAGCGTGTAGCAGCCGTTGATCTGGCCGTTGTCTTCGTAGTCGGCCAACACGACCCGGCCAGTGACCTCGTTGGACGCCTTGGCACCCGACGCAGCCGTGGCCGATACCCGTGTGGTGCCCACGCACTGGATCTGCGCTTGCTGGATGACGTCAACCGCAGCGCCGTATTGCTGCTGATCCGGCCGCACCGCCTTGAGCGCGGCCGCGTAGTCACCGGGTGCGTAGCACTGCTCCAACTGCCCGTTATCGGCGTAGTCCGCGAGCACGGCCTGCCCACTCGCGAACGCGGACGAGGCAAAGAGCCCCATCACAAGCGCGAGGAGGAACGACACGGCTACGCTGGAGCGAATGATGGTCATAAGGGTGAGAACGCCCAAGGCGCGATGCGCCGCCGGGAATCTGGCGAGCGTACCAGCGCCCCATGGGGCTGGCGAGTTCGTTCGTCACGGGGGCACCCGCTGACACCCCGGCGTGCGCGCACTGAGACGCCGCTGATCGTGGGGGCCCTGCTGCTTGCCGGCTGGACCCTGCTCACCGTAATGAACGGGGGCATCGACCTGGGCGACGGCCTGGCGACGCGCGGGGCCACGGCGGTGCTGTTTGCCACGGTCATCGCTGCGCCCACGGCCGCCTGGGCGCTCATGCGCGCTCGCAACCATGCAGCCGTGCGATCCGTGCCCTCGCTCATCGCCATCGTCGGTCTGCTGGGGCTGGCGGTGTGGTCGGGCATCTCCATTCTCTGGGCGCTTGCCCCCGATCTGGCCTGGACTGAGGCCAACCACACGGCACTTGCGTTTCTGGCGCTGATGCTGGGCATCACCCTCGGTGCGCTCATCCCACGAGCTCCCGAGCGCTTCGCCACCGGGCTGGCACTGGCCACCGCACCCATCATCGCGGGGGCACTGCTGGCCCGTTGCCTGCCCACGATCTTCGGCAGCGACTACGAGCCCTCGCGCCTGCAGGCTCCCGTGGGGTACTGGAACGCGCTGGCGCTGGTGTGTGTGATGGCCGTGCCGGGAATCCTGTGGTGGGCGGGACGACGGGGGGCATCGCAGACGAGCCTCTTTGTGTCTTCCGGTGCCCTGGCTGTGGTCATCACCGCGCTCATGCTCACCTACTCGCGCGGCGGGCTGCTGGGGCTCATCCTGGTGCTGGTCATCGTGCTGTGGATGGTGCCCGGACGCATTCGCATGCTGTCGGTGCTGATCGGCGGCGGCATCGGCGCATTGCTCCCCGTGGCGTATGGACTCACCACCGATGCGCTCACCGACGACGCCCTGATTGCCGCCGACCGCAGCGGTGCGGGGTTTGGATTGCTGTGGAGGATCGTGCTCGGAGCTGCCATCGCTGTGGGCATCGCGTGGCTGGCGGCCCGGGTGCTGGGCGGGGGCAGGCTCAACCGCAGGCGCGCTGGCGTCGCCGCGCTGGCAATCGCCGCAGTGGGAGTGCTCGGCGTGGTGGGGTACTCCGCAGCCAACCCCGACACAGTGGGTAACTGGATCTCCACGCGCGCGAGCGAGGTGGCGGGAACCTCGGGCGGGCTGGCCAATAACCCCGGGCGGCTCGGCAGCCTCGACACCAATCAGCGAATCGACTGGTGGAAGGAAGCGGCGCAGTCGGTGGAGCAGGCGCCACTCATTGGCGAGGGCGCAGGTTCGTTTGCGCTGGTGCACCTGCGCGAGCGCACCAGCGCGGAGGACCGCCTGAACGTGCGCCAGCCGCACCAACTGGTGCTCGAGGTGCTGTCGGGGCTCGGCGTGATCGGCCTCGCGCTGCTCGGGTGCGTGGTGGCTGGCATCGCGTGGGCGGTGGTGCGCGCCCGCACCCGCGGAGCGCCCCCCACAATCGCGCTGCCCCTGGCCATCGTGGCCGCCTTCCTTCTGCAGTGCCAGCTCGACTGGACCTGGACGGTGCCCGCACTCACCACCGCATCGATGGCCGCCGGTGGGGTGCTTATTGCAGCCGGGGCGCCAGGGCCAGCCGCCCCCGGGCGCTCGCTGCCACCAGGCGCAGTCGTTGCCGGGTGGGTGCTGGTGCCGGTGCTTGTGATGAGTGCACTCATGCCGTGGTGGAGCCAGCAGGACGTTGCGGCGGGCAACGCCGCCGTGGCCGCCGGGCAGCCGGCGATGGCCGATTCCGAGGCATCGGAGGCGTCGTGGCTCAATCCATTCTCCATCCAGCCGTGGCTGCTGAAGGCCCGTGCTGCCGCGTTGCGGGGTGACCCGGTGGCGCTGCGCAATGCGGCGCGCCAGGCCACGGTGGTTCAGCCCGACAATCCGAGCGGGTGGACCGTTCTGGCGCTGGTGCTGGGCGACTCGGCGGCGGGGCGCAATGCCTGGCGCCATGTGCTGCAACTCAATCCGCTCGATATCCGTGCCCGCGTGGCACTGGAGGACACCAGGCCATGAGTGATGATGATGACCGCCAGGACGACGACGACCACGACTACGGCATGTTTGTGGAGGGGGTCGCCGGCACGTACGACGAAATCCTGGTGTCCGCCCTGTTTGACCCCTGGGCATCAGAGGTAACGGCGCGTCTGGGCGAGGCATCGGGCACCGTGCTGGACGTTGCATGCGGCACGGGTGTGCTCGCACAGCACCTCATCGATGCGGGGTGGGTGCACGTAATCGGCGTGGATCTTTCGCCATGGATGCTGGAGCGGGCGATCGAGCGCACCCCCGAGGCGGAGTGGATCGAGGGCGATCTGTGTGCGCTGCCACTGGACGACGGCGCGGCCGACGCCCTGGCATCGAGCTTCGGGCTCATGTTCATTACCGAGCCCGGTGAGGCTCTGGCCGAGATGGCCCGGGTAACCCGCCGGGGTGGGCCCATGGTCATCTCCACCTGGGGCTACCTGGAGGATTCGCCCGGCATGTACGGCATCGCAGAGGCCCTTGAGTCGGTAGCGGGGCTCAGCGGGTCAAAACCGCTGCGCCGGGCATTTACCCTGGGCGACCTCGACGATCCCGCTGAGCATGCCGACGACGTGGGCCTAGCCGACGTACGGGTGTCGGTGCACACCATCGATGTGTTGTTCGACTCGCTGTCAGATATCGCTGAGGTGTACTCCACCGCACTCGGTCTGGGTGACCCGTCTGAGGCCGAGGCACTTAAGGAGGTGTTGACTACGACGATGAGACCGTGGATGCAGGGCGACACGGTGGAGTTCCCGCTGAGCGGGATCATCCTTGAGGCAACCGGACGAGGTAACTGAGCATGGCGACGATCGTTCTCATCCATCCATTTCCGGTGGACGCCACGTTCTGGGAGCCGGTGGCTGGCGTGCTCCGCGCCGCTGGCCACGACGTGCTCACACCCAACCTGCCCGGATTCGGCGGCAGGGAGTTGAAGCCGGACTGGACGATGCGTGGCGAGGCGGACAGTCTGGCCGCGCAGATCCCCGCGGGGTCGGTGGTGGTTGGGCTCTCGATGGGTGGCTACGCCGCATTGGCATTGCTCGCCGCACACCCCGACCGGGTGGGCTCGCTGGTGCTGGCCGATACCCGTGCAGCGGGCGAAGCGCCCGAGGGCATGGCCGGGCGCCGCGACACGGCGGCCTCATTGCGTTCCAACGGAAGCGCGGCATTCCTCGACGCCTTCGTACCGAAGGCGCTCGGGCCCGACCCCGCCCCGGCGGTGGTCGCCCAGGTTCGACAGATCGCAGAGGCCCAGCCGGCCGACGCCATGGCCGACGCCACCATGGCCATCGCCACACGTGACGACACCGATGGTCTGCTGGCGGACATCGCTGTGCCGGTGCTCGTGATCGTGGGCGAGCACGACGCGATCATCCCGCCGTCGGTGCACACCGAAATGGCTGCGCGCATCCCGGATGCCACGCTGGCAATCATTGGCGGAGCTGGTCACCTGACCGCGCTCGAAGAGCCGCAGGAGTTCTCCGACCTGCTCCTGGCACACATCGCGCGATCCTAAAGCCCATGGGCGCGGGCAGTAAAAATCCTGCAAATCGCACTATTATTTGACGTCGCACATACCTTTGGCCTAAGATCCTCAGTCGCGAATCACCACGTGTTCGCCTGACCGAGGAGCTATATGCCGTCACTTCCGCCCGCGATTCACCTGTCGTTCACCACAGATGGGGATGGACCTTTGGTGGTGGCGCTGCATGATATCGGGCGACCGTCGGCTGATCTGCGTAAGGCCCTCAAGCCGCTGCTCAAGCACCACCGCGTAATGGTGCCCGAGCTGCGCGGCCATGGCGAGTCGCCGTCACCGGCGGGTCCGTGGAGCATTGACGACTTTGCATCCGACGTCGCGCGCCTGGTGGCGGGCGAAGGTGGTGGCGCAGCGATGCTGGGTATTGGGCTCGGAGGCGCAACGGCACTGGCCCTCGCCCTCGGCCACCCCGGCTTGGTTGCCGGCTTGGTGCTGTCGGGTATCGGCCCGCGCGGCGAGGACCCCGACGGGCGCGACCGCTGGATGCTCATCGCCCGCGCCCTGCGTGAGCGAAACCGTGACGAGGGTCAGGCACTCGCCGCCGAGGCCATGGCCACTCGCCCCGACTGGCGCGGCGCGCTGGCCCAGGTGGATGCGCCGGTGGCCATCGTGGCCGGCGAGAACGACAAGGCCGTCCCACCCCACGATCAGCGCGAGTTGGCTATCTGGCTGCGCGCCGCCACGTTCGAGGTGGCCGAGGGCGCGGGCCACGACATGGCGAAGGACGGCGGCGCCCACCTGGTGGACGCCGTTCGCCGTCTCTCACCCACCGGTGACCGCGCGGTCGGTGCTTCCCGCTAGACCTCGGTGTCCTCTTCAACGTCGGCGTCCCCATCCGCGGGGGCGCCGGCGTCGAGTTCATCGGATGGCGCAAGCGTGCCGTTGGTGATGTCGGCAAGCGCACGGATGACGGTGACCGACAGGGCGTCGCTCACTGCCACCTGAATGGACGAGCCGTCGGCGTCCTGCAGGCCCACGGTCCAGTGGGGAACAATCTGGCCATCGTCCTGCACGTGGGGCGGGGTCACCGCTGCGCCCACGAGGCTCTCGATGTTGACACCGAACAGCATTGAGGCGGGCATGACGGTGGGCTCGGGCTCCCACGATGCGGCCTCGGGCGGCATCTGGCCACGCATCGACTCGGCCTGGGTGAACGCACCCATCACGTTCTCGGCGTCCTGACGGCTGATGAAGGCTGTCGCCTGCACGGATGGTCCGCCGAGGAAGGCAATGATTGCCGAGGGAATCTGCTCGGGCTCGGGACCCTCTTCACCCTCGGGCACATCGATCTGAACGTCGACCGGGCCGGCCTCAAACCCTGTGGCCTGAAACGCGATGGTATGGCGCACGACTCTCCTCGTTGTGTAGCGTCGAAGGACATGGGGCAACACGGCGCCATAGTGGCCTTCGCGGGACGATCCATTCTCACACAGCCGGGAGGCGCGGTGACCATGCGCGTGCCCGGACGGGTCCGTGCCGACATCCTGCTGGCTGCCCTCACCCACCTCGACCGACCCGTGCTCGTGCGGTACCTCGGCCAAACCATCGTTGCTGCCTGCCCCGACGAGGTCGCCACTGGCGCGTCGGTGTGGGACGCCCTGCGCCGACCCACTCGTCACACGGGTGTGCACCCCATGGCCGGTGGCTGGATGGGCCTGCTGGCCGATCGCCTGGCCGGCACGGTCGAACTGCTGCCTGGTTCGCCGCCGGACGAAGCGGGTCCGCCCCCAGGGGCAATCGCGAGATACCCGGCGGTATTCGTCATCACCGACGATGGAACAGCAACCCTGCACGCCGAGGCACGCGGCGAGCAATTTGAAGCCCTGCGACGCGCGGTCGGCGCGCGCGCGACACCGGGGTCAGTCCCCGGGGGGGATCAGTCCCCGGGGGGGGTCAGTCGCCGTGACAAAAGAGTGTTGGCCTCGCCGACGCCGCTCGGGTCAGTGGGGTCAGTCCCCGGGGGGGGTCAGTCCCCGGGGGGGGTCAGTCGCCGTGACAAAAGTGTGGTGTCGTCACTTCCGGGCGATCTCTACCTCGCTGCCGTCGACCGGGCTCGCGATCTGATCCGGGCCGGCGACGTCTATCAGGTCAATCTTGTGCAGCGGCTCGATGCGGAATGGGTGCATGGGCCGCTTGCGCTCGCCCGGGCAATGTGGGCTGCCGCTGGCGATGCGCCCCACCGGGCCTTCGTCACCCTGCCCGAGGGCACGGTCATCTCAGCATCGCCCGAACGCATGGTGGCGTCTGACAGCCACGTGGCCTGGAGTGAGCCCATCAAGGGCACAGCCGCGCCCGGCAAGCACGCAGAGCTCACGCGCAGTGTGAAGGACCGGGCAGAGCACGTGATGATCGTCGATCTGGTGCGCAACGATCTGGGCCGCGTTGCACGGCCGGGCGGCGTCTCCGTGCCGCTATTGATGGGCCCTCTCAGAACCTCGTATGCCGACCACATGGTGAGCCACGTGCGCGCTGAACTGCGCGACGACGTGGGCCCCGCTGACGTGCTGCGCGCGGTGTTCCCCGCAGGATCGGTCACCGGAGCGCCAAAGGTGCGCGCCCTTGAAGTGATCCGCGAGATTGAGCCCGTGGGGCGCGGGCCGGCATTTGGCAGCGTGGTGGCGGTAGGTACCGACGGGTCGCTCGATGCCAGCGTGACCATCCGCACCGCCTGGCTGCCCACGGGCGTACCCCACGCCCAGTACTGGTCGGGCGGGGCCATTGTGTGGGACTCCGACCCAACCGCCGAGCGCGACGAGGCGTGGCGCAAGGCGCGCCCCTTCCTCACTGCCCTGGGCACGGAGGCGCCATGAGCCACGTGGTGTGGCTGGACGGTGCGCTGGTTGACGCGACCACGGCGGCGCTCCCCATTACCGACCCCGGCGTGCGCTGGGGCGACGGCCTGTTTGAGACCATGCGCGCCGAGAACGGGCAGGTGGCCATGCTCGACCGCCACCTCGCGCGCCTGTCGGCATCCATCACCGCCCTCGCGCTCGACCCCATCCCCACGCGCACCGACATCCGCACTGCGGTGCACGCCGTGGTGGCCCACCTGGACGACACCCCCCATCGCGTGCGCATCACCGTGACCACCCACCCCACCTTGCTGGTTGAGGCCACGCCCTACGAGCCGGGTGACCCCGACACCGGCGTGGCAGTGGTGGCCTTGCCCGGCACCTGGTGGCCCGGTAATGAGATCCACGAGCACAAGACGCTGTCGTATGCCCACCACCGCCTGGCCCACCGCCGCGCGGTGGCCGCCGGCGCCGACCACGCCCTGCTCATCGACGCCCAGGGTCGCCTGGGTGAATCGGACGCCGCCAATGTGTTCATCGTGATCGGCGGCACGCTGGTAACCCCACCCGTTAAGGGAATCCTCGGGGGCGTGACCCGCGACCTGCTGCTTGAGGCCGCGGCAGCCGAGGGAATCCCGGTTGAAGTGCGGCACATCGGCGAACCCGAATGGCGCGGCGCCGACGAAGTGCTGCTGAGCAACGGCCTCGCGGGCGTCACATCGGTGCTCACCATCGACGGGGGGATTGTGGGCGACGGCACCCCGGGGCCCATGGCTGCCCGGCTGCGGCAGGCGTACACCGCGCAGTAGCCGCGTCGCGCAGCTCGGGCAGGTCGCGTGGCCCCTCGGCATGGTGGTGCTCGGCACCAAGTAGGTGCCGGCGGGGGCCTAGGCCTTCTTCGCCCCTCGGCCGCCGCCGCGCGACGGCTTCTCGGTGCTGGGCGCGGTCACCTTGTGGCCGAGCAGGCGCATGGCCTTGAGACCCAGCGACAACTTCTCGCGGTCGTCGGTCTTGCCGATGTCGAGCCCGGCGAGTTCGGTGATGCGGTCGAGCCGGTACCTGATGGTGTGGCGGTGGGTGAACAGCGTCGACGCCGTGGCGGCCAGGTTGCAGTCGAGGTCGAGATAGGTGGAAACCGTGCCCACCAGTTCGGTCTGGTACTGCTCGTCGTACCGCACCAGGGGTGCGATGGTCTGGTCGTAGAACGCGTCGAGCTCTTCGGGCTTGTCGGCAAACACCTGGAAGAGCAGCTTGTAGGTGCCGGTCTCCTCAAAGGTGACCACCTCACCGGATCGGCCGAGTCGTTCGCCGATGCTGAGCGCCAGTTGCGCCTCGTCAATTGCCGAGCCGAGGCGCTCCGGGTCGGTCTGGTGGCGCGACAGCGCAAGGGTGAGCGTGAGTCCGGGCACGGTCGGGCCGGTTGCCGCCAGCAGGCGCCTGGCCAGGGTGTGCGCCAGTTCCTCCGGGCCCTCACCCTCATCGCCCTCGGCACGGCGGGGCAACAGGATTACCAGCAAGCCCTCATGCCAGTCCACAAGCGCGCGTGGCCAGTGAAGTTCGAGCACGCCCCGGGTCTGCTGCATAAAGCGGCGCACCAGGCGTGGATCGGTAATGACCCGGCCGTCGGAGTGCGGGTCTTGCAGCGTGCCCACCACCGCCACCGCGCCCTCCGAGAGGTCGGCACCCAGGAGGCGGGCACGGCGCACAAGCGACTCGCGGCTGACCACCTCGCCCGCGAGGAGTTCCTCGATCAAGTCGCCGCGAAGGCGTGCCTCGGTATCCGCCCGGGTGTTCTCCCGCACACGCTCCACGAGCAGGGCATCGGTGAGCGCTTGCGCCGCCGGATCGGCACCGGGGTTGTCGGTGCACCACGCCACCAGTACGCCGGCCATGGTGCCGTCGCCATCCAGTTGCAGGATGTGTGTGCCCTGCACTCCGCTCTCGACGAACGGACCGAGCAGCGACGCGGGGCCATGGCCGCGGGCTCCCTCGATGGCCTTGTCAAGGGCCTCTTCGCGGGCATCCGATATGCCGGCTGCGCCCAGAATGTCGAGGTATTCGTCAAGCAGCGCAACCGGGGCGGCAAAGAGATGGGAGGCGGCCTCGGCGATACCCGGCACCCCACGGCCCGAGATGAGCGCCTGACGGAACACGCGGCGGGCCTCGCGCTCGCGCTCCTCGCCGGAGAGGGCCTGGGCGATGGCCGACAGCACATCCCCCCATGGACGGTCGGCGGGAATGACGATGACCGGCACTGTGGGATCGCCCGAGATGGCAACCCGCGTGATGACGGCCACCACACCAGCCGGCACTGTCTTTGCGATACCCCGCGGGGCCACCAGCAGGCCCGCCTCGGCCTGTGGCGCGGCGGGGTCGTCGAGGACCAGGGCACCGATCGTGACTCCGTCGGCACCGCCCTCGGGCGTGATGCGTGCACCCTCCAGCGCGGGAAGCGCGAGGATGTCGAGAAGGGCGCGGCCAGCCGCCGCCGCAGCCGGGGCACGTCGGGATGCTCTGGAACGCGTACTCACGGGTGAAGCATGGCCCACCTGTGAGGCCGCGGCAACCCGGGTCGACATCCCTTTGTCCCCATGCACAAATGGACGATGGTGCTTTCTGGCCCATCACATGGCCCCGCGGACCGCTGATCTCCGTATTCTGAAGGGGCCGGGTGGACGCCCGGCGTGCGCGGCGTTCCCGGGGGACGAGCTCTCCCACGCGTCATGCACGTACCGTTTCGATGCCGGATTGCGGGGGCTCCCGTGTTCGGCCAGGAGGATGGACCGACCGATGCCGACCCGCGAGAAGAACGTCGGAGCTGCGCAGTGGTTCCCCGAGGCCGTCTCCGCCGTGGAGATTAATGACCTGACGCTGCCCGAGAACAACATCTTCGGGGAGAACGTGTTTGGGCCGGCCGCACAGCGCGCCCGCCTGCCCAAGGCCGTGTACCGCAAGCTTCAGGCCACCATCGATCGCGGCGCGGAGCTCGACCCGTCGATCGCCGACACCGTGGCATCTGCGATGAAGGACTGGGCCCTTGCCAAGGGCGCCACCCATTACACGCACTGGTTTCAGCCGCTTACCGGGTCAACCGCCGAGAAGCACGATTCGTTCTTCGGGCCCACGGGCGAAGGCACGAGCCTGGCCGAGTTCTCGGGCAAGGAACTGATCCAGGCCGAGCCCGACGCGTCATCATTCCCCACCGGCGGCATCCGCGCCACGTTTGAGGCCCGTGGCTACACCGCATGGGACCCGACGAGCCCGGCATTTCTTCTTGAGAACCCCAACGGCGCCACGCTGTGTATTCCCACGGCCTTTATGTCGTGGACCGGCGAGGCCCTTGATAACAAGATCCCCCTGCTGCGCTCGATGGAGGCGCTGTCCACCTCGGCGCTGAAGGCCCTCGTGCTGTTTGGCGACGACGAGAGCCAGCGTGTGTTCACCACCGTGGGGGCCGAGCAGGAGTACTTCCTGATCGACGAGCAGTACTACTTCGACCGCCCCGACATCATCAACACCGGTCGTACGCTGTTCGGTGCCAAGCCGCCCAAGGGCCACGAGCTTGACGACCACTACTTCGGCAGCATTCCGGAGCGCGTGCTGGCGTACATGATGGAGGTTGAGCGTGAGCTCGCCCGTCTGGGCGTGCCCATCAAGACCCGCCACAACGAGGTGGCACCGGGCCAGTACGAGGTTGCTCCCATTTTTGAGAGCTCCAACGTGGGGGCCGATCACCAGCACCTGGTGATGCAGACCCTGCAGAGGGTGGCCCGCCGCTACGGCCTGGTGTGCCTGCTGCACGAGAAGCCCTTCGCGGGCGTCAACGGGTCGGGCAAGCACAACAACTGGTCGATGGGCACCGACACCGGCCACAACCTGCTGGACCCCGGCGACACCCCGCACGACAACCTGCAGTTCCTGTTCTTCGCCGCGGCCATCATTCGCGCGGTGGACAAGTACGCAGGCCTTCTGCGCGCCACAGTGGCCACCGCTGGTCAGGACCACCGCTTGGGTGCCAACGAGGCCCCGCCGGCCATCATCTCGGTGTACCTCGGCGGCGAGATCCAGAAGGTGATGGAGGCCTGCGCATCTGGCAAGACCATGCGATCCACGCCCAGGTCGTTTCTGGGTCTGGGCACTCCGGTGCTGCCGTCCATGCCGCTGCACGCGGGCGACCGCAACCGCACCAGCCCATTTGCCTTCACCGGTAACAAGTTTGAGTTCCGGGCGCTCGGATCCAACCAGGAGCTGGGCCTGCCCAACACGGTGCTGAACACGATCGTGGCCGAGAGCGTTGACCACATGTCGGCAGAGATGAAGCGCAAGCTGGGGAAGCGCGGCAGCAAGCTTGAGACCGCTGTCATTGAGGTTGTGCGCGCGGTGTACCGCGAGCATGGCCGCGTGGTGTTTGACGGCGACGGCTACTCGGAGGCCTGGCACGCGGAGGCTGCGAAGCGCGGACTGCTCAATCTGAGCACCACGCCCGATGCCCTGCCGCAATTCGTCACACCGGCAGCCGTGCAGGTGTTCAGCAAGTACAAGGTGCTTGACAAGCGGGAGATCACCGCCCGCTACGAGGTGTATGTGGAGCAGTACATCACCAAGGTGAACATCGAGGCGGAGACCACCGCCAACATGGCCCGAACCGTCATTCTTCCGGCGGCGCTCAGGCAGATCGCCCTGTGCCAGGCCGCGGGTATCGAGGTGCTGATCGACGAGATCACCTCGACCACCGAGGCGCTCGTCGTGGCCATCGTTGCGCTTGAGAAGGCGAACTCCAGCCATCCGCACAGCGGCACCGCCATCAAGCACGCCGTCTATATGCGGGATAAGGTGCTGACCGCGATGATCGCCGTGCGCGAGATCGCCGACACCCTGGAGGGCATCGTGGCCGACGACATGTGGCCGCTTCCCAAGTACCAGGAGATGCTGTTTGTGAGGTAGCAGACCCCGCCACTCCGGCAGGACCGCAGGGCGCTTTCGGGCGCCCTGTGTGTTTGTCGAGGGGCTAACACGGCGACCGCCACCGGAGGGGGCGGTCGCCGTGTTAGCGTCATTCAGCGGCCAACCTCGTGAAGGGACGAAAGTGGATCGCGATGAGATCCTCGCGCTTGTTGAGGAGCGCGACATCAAGTTCATCCGCCTGTGGTTTACGGACATCCTCGGGCAGCTGAAGAGCTTCGCCATTACGCGCGAAGGGCTGGCCGATGCCATGGGCCAGGGAATGAGCTTTGATGGCTCGTCCATCACCGGGTTTAACGCGGTGGAGGAATCGGACATGATCGCCATGCCCGACCCATCAACGTTCGCCGTGCTGCCCTACCGCCCCGAGGTGCAGGGCGTTGCGCGCATGTTCTGCGACATCCGCGTGCCGGATGGCCAGCCGTACGAGGGCGACCCCCGCCAGATCCTGCGCCGCGCGCTTGACCGGGCGAAGACCGTGGGCTTTGACCGTTACTTCATCGGCCCGGAGCTTGAGTACTTCTACTTCAAGGCATCCGACAACCCCGAGCCCCTCGACCGCGGTGGGTATTTCGACCTGACTGCCCTCGATGCAGCCAGCGACCTGCGACGCGAGACCGTGCTGTCGCTCGAGGCCATGGGTATCGCCGTGGAGTACTCCCACCACGAGGTGGGGCCGTCGCAGCACGAGATCGACATGCGATTTGATGATGCCCTGCGCATGGCCGACAACGTGATGACCTACCGCACGGTGGTGAAGGAGGTGGCGCACAGAAACGGCATCTACGCCACCTTTATGCCCAAGCCTCTCATGGGTGAGAACGGCTCGGGAATGCACACCCACCAGAGCCTGTTCCGCGGTGGCGAGAATGCCTTTTATGACCCCGATGACGAGTACCTGCTGAGCGCCGCGGGCAAGGCGTTTATCGCCGGGCAACTGCGCCACGCACGCGAGCTGTCGTGCGTGTTCGCGCAGTGGGTCAACTCGTACAAGCGACTGGTCCCGGGGTACGAGGCGCCGGTGTACATCGCCTGGAGCCGGCGCAATCGCAGCGCGCTCATCCGGGTACCGGCCGGGCGCCCGGGCAAGGAGCAGTCCACCCGCGCCGAGCTTCGGTGCCCCGACCCGGCCTGCAACCCGTACCTCACCTTCGCCGCACTGCTGCACGCAGGGCTCGACGGTATTGAGAAGGGCTACGAGCTGCCACCGCCGATGGACACCAACCTGTACGAGCTGGGGCCGGAGGATCGCGCGCGCGCCGGTATTGAGGCCCTGCCCGAGACCCTTGGCGAGGCCATCGAGATGGGCGCCTCCAGCGAGCTATTGCTGCGGGCCTTCGGTGAGCACACGCACGACCGTTTTGTGGAGATCAAGCGCGCGGAGTGGGATGAGTACCGGGTGCAGATCACGCCGTTCGAGACAGAGCGATACCTCCCCATCCTCTAACCGTGAGCGCGGCGGCGGCGGTCGACGTGCCGTTGCTGAGCGGCTGGGCCGAGACGCTTGTGTGGGTCGGCGTCATCGTGCTGGTTGCGGCCATCTGCCTGTGGATCGTACGCAAGACGGAGCGGCGCTCGGTAACCCGGGTGCTGCGTGGTGGCGAGACCGTGGCGGCGCGTCAGCGGGGCACGGCGGTGTCGGCACTGGCCGCGGGTATCTCATACGTGGTGGTGCTGGCGGCGGTCATCGCGATCATTGCCACGGTATTTGGCGCCAGCAGCGTGGCGGCGCTCAGCGGGTCGGCGTTCGTCATCCTGGTGCTGGGGTTCGCCGTGCAACGGCTGCTGACCGATGTGGTGGCCGGCTTCTTCATCCTGTTTGAAAGCCAGTACGCGGTGGGTGACCTGATCGAGGTCGACTCCACAATCCCCATCGGCATCGTGGAGCGCGCGAGCCTGCGGGTGACCACCCTGCGGGGGCTGAACGGCGACGTGATCTACGTACCCAACAGTCAGGTGAAGGCCGCGCATCGGTTCTCGCAGGCCGACCGGGACCTCGAGGTGGGCCTGCTGGTCACCGACGTCGCCCCAGTAGTGCGCGCTGTGGCCGATGCCGCCGATCTTGTGGGGCCGGGAGGGGTGCGGTTTGGGTCTCGTCCGGTCATCACGCGTACCGACGACATGGGAGATGGCCTGTTCTGGGTGCGGGTGCGGGCCGACGTGGCACCAGGGTTTGAGTGGATGGTGTCGGGACTGCTTGTGGATGTGATCAGGGCGAGGTGCGGCGACACCCTGAAGGGGGATCCCATCGTGGGAGATACCGATCGCCAGGTGCTGAGCGGCTACCAGCAGATGCTGCGCGAGGCAGCGGGCTCCTAAGCGACTGGGCGTGTGGCGAGGTCAATTACCTCGCGCCAACGGTGTACGCAGGTATCCCAGGTCCACCCGGCGGCGAAGGCGCGGCCTGCGACACCCATGACCTGCCGCTCCTCGGGATTGTTCGCCAGCCGGGTCAACTGCGTGCCGTAGGTCGTTGGGCCGGTATACAGCAGTCCGCCGCCAGACCGCGCGGTCTGGCCGGCGACCACCGCGCTACGGGCGTATCCAAGGGTCGGCCGTCCGGCGCGCCAGGCCTCCAGCGCGACCAGCGACAGGCTCTCGTACGGCGAGGGCAACACCACCACGTCAGCGGCCGCCAGCAGGTCAGCGCGCTCATCATTACTGATGAATCCCGTGGTGGCCACCCATCCAGGGATGTCGAGGCCCGCGGCCTTCCGACCGGCCAGCACCAGTCCAAGATCTCCGTCGGCATCGCGGTAGGCGGTGTGCGCGCGGATCAACGCATCCACCCCTTTCGACGCGTCAACACGCCCGATGTACAGCGCAAAACGCCTGGGCAGCGGACGCGCCCGCCTTGCCCGGTCGGCGTCCCCGTCAGGTGACGGGGCGAGCCCTGCACCAACCACCACGCCCGGGATGTCGTCGGTGCCCACCATCTGCCGCACCAACGCCTGCTCCTCAGGAACCATGAATGCATGCGCCCGCGCCAACCGGATAACCCCTCGCGTGAGCGTGAACCGCAACATGGGCTCCTCATGCGCCAGCGGCACAAGGATGGACCGATCGCGGATGAGCGGCATGGCCATCTGGCTGGTGGCATAGAGATATGTCCAACATGCCACGGCTTCGTAACGACACTGCCTGTGGACAAGGTGCCTGTCAGGGGGTTTTGTGGGCGATTCGCTCAGTGCGGCTAGTAGGAGTCTTGACACAGGGCCTTGTGCTTTTGCCCATTCTGCTTCCTCAGCTGGGTCACCCGGGTTCAGGGCCAGGTGGCGCACCAGTGCTGCCGAACGGTCCGGGTCTGGTCGGTTCACGGCGAAGCGGCGCACCTCCACGCCGTCATCGTCGGTGGTGCCCTCCGGGTAGTACGGCGCCCATGTCAGGTAGTCGCGTGCCGTGGTTGTGTAGATGGTCACCTCTTCGCCGGCTCGCACCAGCGCACGGGCGGTGTCGCGGCACAGCGCCTCGGCACCACCGGCGACCTCGGTGCCGTAGCGCTGCACCACAAAGGCGATGGCCACCGGGGCTACCCCTTGCCGGAGTCGGCCTCAAGCTCCGCGATGCGGGCCTCAAGGCGGGCGATCTCGGCCTGTGTGCGGTGGCGGTCGCGTTCGAGTTGTGCCAGCAGGTCTGCGAGGGCCGGGGTAATGAGGCGCATCACCGCGCGCCGGCTCTCGCCCACCGCCTTGCCGGAAATGCCCTCACGTGCCGACGGTGCCGGGTCGCTGATGTGGAGCGGCGGCAGCGGTGGCTCGCCGGCGGCATCGCGCAGGTCGGCCAGCAGCTTGTCGGGGTCGGGCTCTTCTGCCATCAGTACGCCCCCCGCTTGAACAGCACAGCCGGAATGGTACGGACGAGAACGACCAGATCGAGCCAGATCGACCACGTCTCGATGTAATAGAAGTCGAGCCGCACGAGTTCGTCGAACGAGAGGTCGGACCGCCCGCTGACCTGCCACAGGCCGGTCATTCCCGGGAGCACCAGATAACGCTTGCGGTGCAGGTCGTCCAGCAGCAGGTAGTCGCGCTCGGGCAGCGGGCGCGGACCCACCAACGACATCTCGCCGCG
>SXGR01415569.1_pt1 | contig 18545 bp, 9 predicted proteins | sample 3174711 | NCBI WGS metagenome assembly SXGR01 (sample SAMN11356860, study PRJNA531348) | freshwater metagenome | isolation source: freshwater sample F1-60 | place: China: Fuxian Lake, Yuxi | collected 2017-12-25
ATTGCCGGTTGACCATCCAGCGTGGGATCTGCAAGCCCATTATATATCTCTGTGCTTGTCCAACATTGTCTGTCTCTTGTCCCCTCAGCGAATCGTCATGGGCGGCGGAATAATGGATCAAAGACACCTCTTTCCGCTAATTCACAACCAACTGAAGAAGATACTCAACGGATACATTCAGGCCAAGCCCATCATTGAGGAGATGGATAGCTATATAGTCCCGCCCAGCCTCGGCAGCCGTGCCGGAGTGCTCGGTGCCCTTGTGCTGGCACAAGAAGCGATGGCACAGCAACTGTGGTGATCAGCGTCTTGATTGCGACCTGAATGGCCCACGAACTCCATCCGCAAGGAGTCTCGGATGTGTCGACCAAACCACCATCAAAGGAGCTCGCGGACAGGCTCACGGAAGTCCAACAATGTAGTTGGGCGTCCAGTCAGATCATTGAAGACCGTCTTTTCCAGGTCAATCTGCATGTTGTGGTAGAGTGTCGCGAAAACTTCCTGGAAGTGAATGGGGCGAGACTTGGCACTGTCGCCATTGCGATCCGTCGAACCGATCACCTGCCCCATCGGCATGCCTCCGCCTGCAAGGACAGCGCTCATGACATTCGGATGGTGGTCACGACCCCCATTCACATTCACCTTCGGTGTGCGCCCAAACTCTCCCCACACGATCACAGTAACATCCTTGTCCATCCCGCGGTCGTGAAGATCCTTGACTAGTGCTGCCACGCCACGGTCGAGCAGTGGGAATACACGTTTCGCTTCACGGAAGTTGTCGACATGCCAGTCGTACTTGCCAAAGCTCATGGTCACGCAGCGAACCCCAGCCTCCACAAGCCGCCTCGCAAGAAGAAAGTGCTCGAGCCCACCGCCCGAGGGGTAATCGTCGTTGCTACCCGGCGCAAGCCTCATCCCCTGCTCTCCGTAGCTCTCGCGGACCCGAGGATCCTCACGCGACAAGTCCAGGGCTTCGACGAGCCTCGTGGAGGAGAGGACACCCAGCGCTTGCTCCGTAAACTTGTCCATGCCAGCCATCATGCCGGTTGAATCGACATCGCGTCGAAACCGATCAAGGCTTGCGAGCAAGGTGCGTCGATCCTTCAAGCGGTTGGCTGTGATTCCCTTGAGGACCATCTCGTTGAGACCTTGCCCCGTCGGACGAAACGCGGAATAGGCAGGGCCCAGGAAGCCGGGAGAACCTGGGTCCGCCCACTCCTTGAGGATCGTATCCGGCACCAAGGTTACAAACGGAGGGATGTCGGGTGCCGTGGGTCCGTGGACCCGCGACAAAACGGATCCTAGCGACGGCCAACCGCCCGCAGGCTGCGGTCCTGGCTGCGCTTGAATGTTTCTCGGGCGACCCGTGAGACAATGGAAAGATGCGTGGTCGTGAGGCGTCCCCACGATCGATCGAATGATCGCAAGCTTGTCCATGATCGCGGCCATGCGTGGGAACAACTCGGTCATCTGAATCCCCGGGACCGACGTCTCAATGGGATCGAATTCGCCACGGATCTCGGCCGGCGCTTCAGTCTTCGGGTCAAAGCTATCAATGTGGGACGGTCCGCCCGCCAGAAACACCATGATGATTGACTTTCGCGAAGACTTGACACCTGCCTCAGCCTCAGCACGAATAATCTGAGGCAGCGAAAGGCCTCCCATCGCAAGCCCGCCAATCTGAAGAAAGTCTCGCCGAGACATTCCATCGCAAAAACGTCCTGGCGCTCCGAGGATTTTTAGCATGGCGGAAAAGCTCCTTGAGTTGAGAGTTGAGACAGTGGAGACTATGCGAGGTCTGCAAGTCTCAGTCAACATTTTTTTAAGGCCCGGCAGGCAAACAAGGCGCGCTCGCAGCCTCCGGCAAGACCCCCTGAAGACAAGGAAGGGCTGATAACAGTTCCGGTGCCAGGTGAAGGGCCGCTCGTGGAGCAAGAGCGAGCTGGCCCGCCTCCATGAAGAACAGCCCCAATCAAGCACGAACATGTGTGAGCGCACTCTAGCCCTGCCAGGACTCTTCTCCCTGCTCTTCGTTGCTCCTGCGCCGGGAGCCGAGAAGCAGGATGCTTCCTGGGTCTATGACTTCACATCGAGATCCCGGACCCCCTCCCTCTCCTGGGCACGCCCAGGAGACTACCGGCGCGTGGAGGCCCTGGTTGTCCAGGTGGTGAAGACCTCAGCGCACTACAATGGTCCCAATCCTGCGCGGGACTGGGCCGAGTTGGAGGAGCGGATGGATCTGGAGGCCTCGGTCGCTCTACTCTTCCCGGAGCACCCGTACTGGCCCAGCAACAAGGACGTGGGGGTTCACACTCGCGGTGTCTCTTTGGGCGAATCCATCCAGCGCCTGGTCTCGTTCCTCGAAAAGTCGCCCCCCGTCATCGTGCTCTGTCATGGAGCACTCAGCTTCCTCGAGAAAACTGGCCGACTCGACTTGATTGAGGACGTTCTCACCCGCGTTCGTGAGGGCCGCACGAACTTGATCCTGACCTCCAGTGAAAAGGAAGGGGAGACCGCCCAGAAGCTATGGGCGCTGCCGGCAGTGGCAGGAGCCGGCGAGCTATTGACGCGCGCGCTCCCGGTTCCGTCGACACGCGAGCTTTCCTGTTCGGTGGCCCCACTGGGACAGGGCCGTATCTTTCGCATTTCGCATGGCGAATGGCTCGATTTTCAACCCCATTTTGAGTTCGCCGCAATGCCCTTCTACGCCAGGGTCTTCATTGCCGCCAGCGGCCAGAGCCTGGAGCCCATCATCAGGGCCACAGCGCCCCTCGAGCTATCTGGCGGCGAAGGATTCATGGGTCCCCGAATTATAGAGAAGCTCGGGCTGAAGTTGGATCCCGGAATTGGCAGCATTGCTGTGACAGTGATTCCCGATCGCGCGTTCCAGCTTGGATTCGCAGATCCGTATGCGGAGGCTGTTCGTGGACCGCAGGCCCAGGCGGGCAACTACTGGGTTGCCCTCCAGGTCCTGAGCCCCGAGGGGAAAATCAAGGACTGGGCAGCCACCACGCTCGCCATCACCACGCCCGCAAGAGTAGTGGTCGCAGTCGATGGCGAGGTCCATCTCCCAGGATCCCTTCTCATGGGAACGGTCACCGTGACAGGGGCGCAACCGGACGCCAGGGTAACTCTGCGCCTGAAAGACAACCACGAGCGCACCAGATCCGTCGCCATCGGCAAGGGGAATGGGGCTTCACCCTTTCAGCTTCAACTCCCCGTTGATTCCTCGAGGCTCATGCGCGTGGACGCGGAGTTGTCCGCGCCGGGCGTGCTGGCCTGGGCCGAGTTCCCTGTGAGGCGGCCAACGCTGCTCGAGGACTATCCCTCCGCCTGCTGGAGTGAGCACCCATCCAGACTTGGACCGAGGGCTCAAATCCCAGCCCCGGCTTTCCCTCTCTATTACCTGTGGCAAAACTTCCGGAGAATCTCGGCCGCCGATTGGGGCAGCATAGCGTACTTCAATCACCGCAAAGACAGCTCCTTGTCGATCGATAGTGTGGCACGCTGGGCGGCGCGAGCCGACTGGACGCCGGCGTTCTATGCAACGCACATCTGGAATCACTCCATTGAATTGCTTGGCATGATTCGCGAACGCGACGGGGACTGGTTGGCCAAACTGGGCAAGGAAGGGCGCAAGTGGGGTGCGATCTACAGCCTGGGCGACGAGATCGACATGGATCGCAATCCAGGGCTGATTCCAATTCCTTACTTCCAGAACTGGGTTCGGCAATCGTATGGAACCCTGGAAAAACTCAATCAGTCCTGGGGACGAGAGTACCGGAACTGGACCCAGGTAACGGCAATCGAAGAATCCCAGGCACGTGAGGAAAACCGCGTTGCGCAGTGGGTGGATCAAGAGACGTGCATGGACGATGTATGGGTAGAGACCATCGGTTATCTCTGTGGGCGAGTGCGAGAATTTGACCCAGAGGCGATCATCGGCTACGAAGGCTCATCGCTTCTCGACATCGCAAAGACCCTTCGAGTGATCACGCTCACAGTTCCGTACGACAACCGCACGCTTTCGCGCCTCGTTCCCTCTCTGGCGCGCCCTGGAGCCATGGTTGGCCACTGGTGGGGAGGCGGCTACGGATACTGTCATCAGCCGCATCTTCTAGGTAGATTGGCCTGGCAGTGGCTCCTGGAGGGCAAGAACAGCCCCTGGTGGTTCACGGACAACCCTGGGAGCCTGTTGGGCCACGACCTTTCCGAGTCACCCACCTTGAGCATCGGGCTGAGATCCCTGGCAGAGTTGCACAGGGGCCTCGCCCGTGTCATCTCGGGGGAAAGTCGAAGGCAGGAGAAAATTGCCATCTACTATTCCCGTCCCAGCGAGCTTCTTTCCATCTTTCGCAAGGACTTGCAGGACCAAGTTTCAAGAGGCGAACCTTTTTATAGCGAAGGATTGGGCCCCGGTGGCCGTAATCAAGCACGCCATGTCTCGGTGGATTCAGCCGTGGGGTTCGAACACATCCTGGAAGACCTCGGTCTCTCCTACCGCTACGTGAGCTATCTCGACGTCAGGGACAAGGGGCTCAGTGCGTCGGACTGCGAGGTCCTTGTGCTTCCATACACTGCCTGCCTCTCGGATGTGGAAGCGCAGGCGATCTCGAAATTCACCAGGGAAGGGGGAATGCTGATGGCCGACGTGCGGCCGGGCACGCGAGATGAGCACGGCAGACTCCGTACCGTGGGCGCGCTCGACTCTCTACTGGGGGTGAACCACGACATGAACACAGAACGCACGGTCGAGGAAACACTCCGCGTGGCCGCCATTGATGAAACTGGCATGAAAGTCCACTCGGACGCGGCACTCACACTGGCAGGGGGAAAGCCTCGCGCGCGCATTGGCAATCTGCCAGGCTGCATCGAGCACAAGGCCGGAAGCGGCAAGGCTATTCTGCTGAACTTCTTTGCCGGGAGCTACTCCCGGCAGCGTCACCAGGGCAAGGATGGTGGCCAGGAGATCCGCGCGATTCTTCGAAGGCTCCTGTTCGATGACAAGCTACAGAGCGATTTCAAGCTCACCGATGCCACCGGCAACTGGCCAGGCCACGTGCGCTCCTTTCGATTCGATCTCAAGGAAGGTCACGGCCGTCTTCTGGGAATCCTTCAGACGGAGGGGAGACAAACCCTGACCGTCGACTTTGGCGCGAAAGGCTTCGTCCATGAGTGCCGTGAAGGTCGACTCCTTGGCGAGGAGGGCCGAGCAACCCTGGATCTTGCCGAGGACACCCCGAGGATCCTTGCGTGGCTTCCGTTCAAGATCAGCCGACTTTCGCTCAGGACCCCCGAACCTGCAACGCAGGGCGACACCGTAACCATCGAGATGGATGCCTCGTTCACCGGCGAACCCGGCCCCCTGTTCTGGCACTACGAGCTGTTGGCTCCAGACGGCAAACCGTGTGCCTGGGTGAGGAACTCAGCGGCGAGAACACCGCCTCAGATCCGTTTCGCCCATGACGATCCGCCAGGCACCTACACCCTCCGCGTTCGCGAAGTGCTGACGGGTGCGATGTGCAGCGCGCAGGTCATCTTGAGAAAAAGACCTTGATGGGTGTGGGCGCCAGGGAACGTCTGCCGCGGAGTGAACCTGGGTACGTCGAGGTTTCCCCCCCCCATCCTTCCGGGGGTCGATGCGATTGCGCACACGGTGCGCGGCGCGGATTGCCGGTGGCTCGAACGCGCCCGGGCTGCAAGGGGCCATTCAAGAGGCTTCCACTGAACTGGCCACGAGAGCTTTCAGGGAGTGCCTTCAGGGCCACAGCCCAACGAAAGAATCAGGAGACTCCCGTTCAAACTTGACTCGGCCAGCCTTGCTTGCAGATCTTCGGCGAAAACAACAGAACCAGGACCGCCCATGCAATTGGCGCCACCTTGGAACGAGAAGAACGCAAGGCAGCGAAAGCTCGAGGCTGTGCGCAGACTGCTGCTCTACCTCGCGCGCTGGCCGCGACACGCGGCCTCTCCCTCCTCGGCGCCTCTGGCGCGAGCAGCGGCAACCTTTCGCAGGCCGCGAAAGGTCCCATCACTGCCCGCGTGCGGGACAGTACTATCCCCACATCTCCATTACCGGAGAATCCTCGGTGATCCAGAATGGACGACCCTGCCAGGTCTGGACCGATAGCCCTGGGTCGATACCCAACGCATGGTAGATCGTTGCTGCAAGCTGGCCTGTGCTCACGGGGCAGTCGATCGGACTTGCTCCGTATCTATCCGACGCACCGACTACACGGCCACCCGGGATGCCAGCACCTGCAAGGAGAGCCGAAAAGCAAGCAGGCCAGTGATCTCGACCCGCTTGCGCATTGACCCGGGGGGAGCGTCCAAACTCGCCCAGAACCACCACGAGGGTGGAATCCAGGAGCCCCGTAGCCGCGAGATCCTCCAGCAGCGAAGCGACAGCGGAGTCCATCTTCGGCAAGAGCCGTTCCTTCAGGGTAGTGAAGTTATTGTAGTGGGTATCCCAGCTATGCGAACTGTCCAGGATGGTCGACATGCAGTTCACCTGTACCAACCGGACCCCAGCCTCCACGAGTCGCCTTGCAAGCAAACTCGACTCGCCGAGATCGTTTTTCCCGTATCGTTCGAGGTTCTTCTGTGGCTCAGTTTCAATGTCCAAGGCTTTCCGCACGGTACCTTTTTCGAGGAGCGAAAAGGCCCTCTGGTTAAAGCCGTCCATCTCGGCAAAGACAGGGCTTTTCAGATGCTCACTAAATTTCGCGTCCAGAGCCGAGAGGAGTTTGCCTCGATGGCGCAATCGGGGCACCTCGATTTGCGGGGCAAAGGTCGATTGCATCAGCTTCCAGGTGGGGCCACCCGGACCACCTCCCGGGACGAAGGGATCGTGCCGAGCCCCCAGCATTCCAGCATTTTGCCCTCCCCGAAGGTCGCCATTGACAATGAAGTAGCTTGGAAGCATGGCGAAGGGCATGACCGATTGGCCCCCATCCACCGCCGAGACAACAGAACCATAGTGAGGGAAGTCCGTTGGGGAATAAACGGATTCACCAGGGCGTGGATACCGATGCCCCGTGGTCACCTCGTACGCTCCAGTTCCGTGGGTTGCGTCCCCCCGAAGTCTCATGGACCGAAGCAGCGCGAATTTATCTGCGTTCTTTGCCAGCCTCGGCAGGTGCTCACAGACTTGAATCCCCGACGCGTTGGTCGAAATGGGTCGGAACTCCCCCCGGATTTCTGAAGGCGCATCGGGCTTCATATCGAAGGTGTCGATATGGGATGGACCTCCCTTCAACAGGACAATGATGCAGGACTTGGCCTTCCCAAACGTTGGAGACCCAAGCTTGGTGCTCTGAGAGGTGACTTCAGCACTCTGTGCCTTCAGAAGCCCGGACAGCTGCAATCCAATAAAAGGCAATCCACCCGCGACAAGAAATTCACGTCGGCTGGGATCACGCTTTGAGGTGCCAGTTTCAGGCAAGTCTAGGCTGAGCATGGTATTCACCCTTCTGAAAAAATAGAGAAGTCCACGGACATACGATTGACCAAGGCACCGTCCCAGTCAAGGACAAAAAGCAGGGTCGACCGGTGTTGCCCCCACAATTACCGGCCCTTTGCATTCAGGCCCGGGGCTCGCCTCCATTCTCCACCGGAGTCCTCAGCGAGAGATTCCTGATCCCCATTGGACCCTCCTGCCGTTCCACCCGAGACGGGTGACGGGTACGGCGGCCCAGCCTGGAGGGATCCCCTCGAAGCCCCGCGAAGGGTCTGCCTGGAGCAGGCAGGTACGCACAACCACCCCTGGAGGAGTTGGGGATCTTGGCAGGGCCAGTGAGTGACAGACCCGGACGCATACGGTATCCTCCCCTTCTCCCCCCCCCCAGCACTTAACCAATGGAGCCAACGTACCATGATCACACGACGAAACTTCCTCGGGACCGTGGGCTGCGGAATAGTTGGGGCTTCTCTTGGGCTCCCTGGCGCACCGCCTGCCGCTCCAGGGAAGAGAGTGGCGCTCTTGACGACTGAATGGCGAGAGCCCTGTCATGCATGGCACACTGCAGAGAGATTCATTGTCGGCTACCCGCTCAAGGGCAAGTGGCACATACCTGAGTTTCGACTGGTGACGGCCTATGTCCAGCAGCTGGCCCAGAAGGATCTGAGCCGTGCGCGTGCCAAGGAGTACGGCTTCACCATCTATCCCACCATCCGGGAGACATTGCGCGCAGGCGGCGACAAGCTTGCCGTCGATGCCGTGCTTCTCATTGGGGAACACGGCAACTATCCGCTCGACGAGCTGGGGCAGACGAAATACCCCCGATATGAGTTTTTCAAGGAAATGGTGGAAGTCTTCCGACAAGACGGACGCTCGGTTCCGGTCTTCAGCGACAAGCACCTGTCCTGGAAGTGGGAATGGGCCAAGGAGATGGTCGAGACTTCCCGTGAGCTGCGCTTTCCCTTCATGGCAGGGTCCTCTCTTCCGGTGACCTGGAGGATGCCAAGCATCGATATGCCCCACGGCGCCGAGGTGGAGGAGATGCTCAGTGTGGCCGTGGGTGAACACGACAGCTACGCGATCCATTCGCTCGAGATGATTCAGTGCATGGCGGAACGTCGAAGGGGAGGGGAGACGGGCGTCGTGGCCCTCCAGGCCTATAGCGGTGACGAATTTTGGAAGGCAATGGATGCGGGGTCGTGGAAGGCAGGCGGCTGGAATCCGCGACTTCTGGAGGCTTGCCTCTCAAGAAGCCAAAGGTTGGCCCAGATTCCAACCTATAATCACCGATATCCAACCCGTGAGCAGATTCGCAAGTGGGCGAAGAAACCACTTGCCTACCGCTTCGAATATGCTGACGGTGTGAAGGCGACCATGCTGCTGATCGAAGGGATTGTCGAGGACTTCACCTTCGCGGCTCAGCTCAAGGGGCAGAGTGAGCCACTGTCCACCCTGTTTTACCTGCCACCGACGCCCAACTTCATTTCCACCGCTGCGCAGATGGCCATGGTGGAAGAGATGTTCGTGACCGGCAAAGCTACCTATCCCGTGGAACGGACGCTCCTGACCTCGGGTTTGAGCATCGCGGGCTCGGTATCGCTGGCCCAGGGGGGAAAACGCGTGGAGACTCCTCACCTTGCCATCCGCTACGAAGTGCCGCAGAAGTCGACCTTTTGGAACACATGATCCGTCACTTCAAGGGCGTGCCAGCGGCGCGTCTCAGGGCCGACCTCCCTCCCGGACGAGCCCCAGCACGCTGCAGCGTTGGAAGCACGAGCGCCCCTCCCTGGAGTCGTGACCCCATTGAGACAGAGTGGAGATACACTCGCACCCATCCGCCCGACCCATCGCGATACTGCCGGAGCTTCAAACGATTCTTCGAGAAGACATCCATGATGCACACCTCTTTTTCGTTTCCATGGCTCGTCACGGCGGCCCTTCTCTCCCTCCCCGGGACAGCAACACTTTCCCTGGATATCGGGGCGGAGCAAGCCGCCAAGGGAAGGTTCCGTTCAGGACCCATCGGGGCCGAGGCGGAGATCGAGGAGGAGCATCGGCTCTCGATGGGGTACGCAACACCTCATACGGATTGGGCGCAGCCCTATGCGCAGGGCACCACGGAAGTCCTCTTTTTCACGGCCATGAGCCGGCGGGACACTTACGCCCGAGAGATCATAGAGCTCATGCAGAGATTCGATCTCGCGGCCCAGGCCGTGTACTACGCCACGGGCTTTGACGATCCTCCAAATATTTGGGTCGGCGGCAAACTGGGCGAGGCTCGCATGCTGCGATTGCTCGAAAAACCTCGCGCTGTCTATCTAGTACAGCACCTGACACTGGAACAATTCCCTCCGGAGGCACGTGCCAGGCTCGTCTCGGCGCTCAAGGCGGGAGCGGGTCGTGTCTTGATGGGCGGAGACGACAGCGGCCTCTTGAAGGCCGAGGGACAGCCGCAAAGCCCGCCAGAGAGCTTGAGCAGTCTTCCGCAGTGCGAAGTGTATGGACTGGGGATGGGGCGGGTTGCTCGGCTGCCAGCCCGGCCCGTGTTGGGATATCAGCCGGGTTGGGAAGTCGAGTACGACCACTGGCAGGAGCGTCTCGGTCGTGCTCTCCTTTGGGCCGCGAACAAGCCTCCGAAGTACCGCCTGCAAGTCTCCGTCGAGCCCGCCTCCATATCCTGGGGAGATTTACCGAGCAAGGCCGTCCAGGTGAGCTGGGAAGGTCGTGCGGAAGGGCCGTTCCGATTGGAAGTTCGGCTGCGCCGTGCAGATGGAATGCACTTGAACCTCGGCACGCGAGGGGTCAGTGGCCCCCGCGGGCAGGAGAAATTTGAGCTCCCACGCCTCCGGGCTGACCACTACTACCTAGAAGTCTGGGCAAAAGTAGCCAAGGAGGTCGAGACCTGGGCCGTTCAGCCCTTCGAGGTCAACACGTCACGATCTGTAGCACTCTCGATAAATCCGCAGTGGGGTGAGACCGGAGACAGGATTCGCGGCACCGTGGATTTGAAGGGAACGGAGCTGCCCGGAGAGATGATCCATGTGGAGGTTCTGGACACCGCTGGACGCATCATCGCCCGGCAGCCCCCAGAAGCCGCCACGAAAGACAGGGCCTCCTTTGAAGTTGTCCTCGAGTCTTGGTTTCCCATGTTGATCCGAGTCGAGGCCATTGTCACAAGCGATGGTCGAGAAGTCCGCACGGCCTCTCAGCTCTGCAGGGTGACGCATCGTCGGCACGATTCCTACAACACGGTTATCTGGGGCTGCCCGTACGGCACCCTCGCACCCCACTTTCAGCGGCGGATGATGGACCTGGGCGTAACCTGCGTCCTGGAGGTCGGCCGAGCGCAACTGGAGCAAGCAGCCTTTGATGCTCCCTGGGTTCCGACCGCAGGCGATGGCCTCGATGTGGCGCCCCAGGGGCTTGATGCAAACGGAGTGAGAGTCGGCGGCGACTGGAATGATCCCGAGAGGCAAAAACTCCGCCGCAAGGCCCTCATGGAATTGCGGCGTGATGATCGCCAGCACGGCGTATTCGTGTACAACTTGGGAGACGAGATCCTCACCTTTGGATCCTCTCTTGGCGCCCATGACACGGAAGCCTATCGCTGCTACTTGAAGGAGACCTACGGCACGATTGCAGCCCTCAACGAGTCGTGGAACACCACGCACCACGATTTCTCGGAGGTGGGGCCGGAGTTGACACCTGCCGGATTTCAACGGGGACTGCGGGATAAATTCGACAACATTTCCAAACTCAACGACGCCTGGAAGTCAAACCATGAGGATTTTCAGCGCATCCCGCTCCCCACTTCCCCGTCGGAACCTGGGTGGATGGTGGCTCTCGAAGCAAGGAACAATGAGATCTCCGCACTGGAGGGCAAGAATTACGCGCGTTGGTACGACCGCAGGGCTTTCCAGGCCCACAATTTCGTGGAACAGGCCAGGCGCTTGCAACAGGACTTCCGCACGCTCGATCCGCAGGCGCGAACGGGATTTGAGGGACAGTTCACCTTTGAATCGACATTCGGCCATGGACGCGTGGAAGATCTGGATCTCATCGTGCGCACAATGGATTTTTGGGTGACCTACTCGGGCACCAAGGACGAGGTAATTCGCTCCATCGCGCCGCGGGGACTTATCCGATCCTCCTGGATCGGTTACAGCAAGACACCTGGCGAGGAGCAAAGGCGCTTCTGGAAGACCATTTTGAACGGCGCAAACAGCACTTGGTGGTGGGAGTGCCAGGGAACAGGGAACTGGCATGGCTTCCTTGCACCCGATTTCTCGCCCTACGAACACAACCGCGAATTTCTGGACGACTTGCGCATGGCGCAAGAGGGACTGGTGGAAGAGCTCAACCATTCTGAAATCCTGGACGACCAGATCGCGATTCTTTATTCCATGCCCTCCAACCTTGGCCGAAACCTCGAGAAGGGACCGACCTTTGGTGCTTCCGATCGGCGCATCTATGACGACTTGAGCTGGATTCAACTGATTCGTGACCTGGGGCTGCAATTTCGATACGTCACCGACCGAATGCTGCGCCAGGGCGAGTTTGAAAAGGGGCGGTTCAAGGTCCTGATCCTGCCCAGGGTTGAGGCCCTCGGGCCCAAGGAAACGGAGGTAATTCGCGAATTCGCCCAGGCGGGTGGAATGGTCATCGCCGATTTGCGGCCTGGACTTTACGACGGGCACTGCAAACCGCTCGAACGGGGAGCGCTCGATGATCTCTTCGGAGTGAGGCGAGAGGGAAATCGGGAAGCCGTCATCTCCCCCTTCCGCATCGATGGTGCCGTCGCTGGCCAGGGAGTCACTCTGTCCTGGGACGAAGACAACGCCAGGGAAGCCTTCCAGAGAGATGGCCTCTACGACGTGGATAAACAGTTCGGCCCGCGGATCGATCCGGCGATCCTGCTTGCCGGAGGAAAGGCTCAGGGTCATGCCGCTGGATCGCCGGTCTGTATCACCCATGACGTGGGAAAGGGCCAGACCCTGCTGTTGAACTTTTCGATGATCTCCAGCTTTCCAACTCGCTATTTCGGCTCATCCATCGGCGGCCCCTGGAACTCGGAAAACGCCCTCGAGTCACCGCGTGAGTGGCTGGAATTCGCCGGCACGTTGTTCCGGGCCGCCGGAGTCGCTCCCGCAGTGGGCGTGGCCGATGTAGTGGGTGGCCCGGTGGGCAACCTGGAAGTTTTTCGCTGGAAAAAAGGGGAGAGTCAAATGCTCGCTCTCTATCGCGGGTACGGCACATTTGAGCCGGTGCGCGTGAAGATGGCGAAAGAGATGTATGTTCATGATCTCATGGAGGGACGCTCCCTGGGCATGGTCTCTGGCTTCACGACTGCGCTGCTACCCAATCGGGCGCGCTTCTTCGTGCTAAGCCCTGCACCTGAACTTCAAATCCAGCTCTCCCTCGACAGAGGCCAACTAACGGCCGGGCAGAGAGTCTCCGTGCGCCTCTCAGTTCCCCACTCGGAAGGCGAGCACGCATTACGCGTGAGGATTCTCAATCCGCGCGGAGCAGACGCGTTCCGCCTGGCCAAGAAGGTCTGGGTCGTTGGCCAGAAACCCATCGAGGTTGTGATTGCGACAGCCTTCAACGATGCCCCGGGGGCCTATACCGTCAAGGCGACGGGGATTGCTGGAAACATGGCATCCGAAGTCTTCGAGCTCACCGCCCCACCGCCGAACAAATAAGAGCTCCGACGATCCGTTCCGGAGTTCGCCGCCATGGCACAGCCCCAAGCTGTCTTCCGAGGACCTTGCTTGCGGCGCGCGGACGATACTCCGCGCGGTCATGATTGGGACACCCTGGTCAACGCTCCCCCAACATCAGCGCCGGAGGCGCCAGGCGCTTGTCGAGCGCCGAGTAAGGGGGGTGAAGGCGACCGAGGAGGGAGCCTGAACGGCCCGAGGAGCCGAGTACCGGCCGCAGGCCGGTCGGCTCCGAGGCCTGGCCCGGAGCGAGCGCGAAGCGCAAGACGAAGGGGCGCCGCCAGGAGGCCAGTGCGGGGGAGGTCTTTCTCCCCCCCCCCCCGAGGAGAATGTTCCGCAGACTGCAATCTCTAGCGGGCGGGGCCATCAGCTTGCTCCGTCTCGGGCGAGACGAACGCAACACGAAAGCCGTAGTCGGGATAGAGTCGAAAAGGCTTGTCGTAATATCTGTCGGCAGAACGGCAGAACAGGCTGATCGAGTTCCAACTCCCGCCCCGAAGCACACGGTGTTGCCCCTGCTCGGGCCCCTGAGGGTCCGACAACGGCGCGGTCTTGTAAGCTTCCTTGTCGTACCAGTCGGCGCACCACTCAAAGAGGTTACCATGCATATCGTACAGGCCGAAGGCGTTCGGCTTGTAACTCCCGACAGGAGCAGCGCGCCTCAGACTCATTCCCTTCGGCGCTCCGCCGTAAGGATGCTCACCATCGAAGTTGGCTTCGGCAGAGGAACAAGCATCCCCAAAGGAGAATGCTGAAGTGGTACCGCCGCGGCAAGCGTATTCCCACTGGGCTTCCGTGGGCAGCCGGTACTCCCTGCCGAACGCGACTTCCTCCGCAATTGTCGAAAGCTTGTTGACGAAGGCGAAGGCGTCGAGCCAGCTCACACTTTCGACCGGAAGGCGCTTCGCGTCCTCTGCATTAAGGGCCTTGTAGTAGCTTGGGTTCTTGCCCGTGACGCTTTCGTACCCACTCTGCGTCACCTCATGGACTCCCAGATAAAAACTCTTGCTGATCTTCACGCGGTGCTGAGGCCTCTCGGGAGCAGTCGAGCCCTTCTCACTCGAGAGACTTCCCATGTCGAAGCTGCCCGCCGGAATCAGCACGAACTTCATGCCGATGGAGTTCACAAGAGTTCTCAGGGCTGGGCTTTTCGACGGATCCGCTTCCTGCATGGTCAACCTCCCAGGACGGGCTTCAGGGTCGCAAGGCTTGTACGCATGGTTTCAAGGTCGCGCATGCGTTGCGGGGCAAATGACTCCATGTTATCGCTTCTCTGCCTGTTCAGGGGGAGGCAAAGGCTCCGCGGACCTCTCCGGTCGCAAAATCCCAGAGGTGAACTACACCCGAGAAACCTCCAGCAATCACGTGACGGCCGTTGTTCGCTATCGCCGAGGAATAGATATAATCGGTAGCTCCCTCGAGAATCCGCACTTTACCGTCGGCCGTGTTGTGGATTCGGACTTTGAGGTCGGCGCAAGATGTTACCAACTCCTGAGAGAAAGGCAGGAAGTGAACCGACGTCACCTCTTTTTCAAAAGCGCTCATCGTCGAGATCTGCTCGCCCAGTGTGACATTCCAGAGCTTTACCGAGTTGTCTGCTCCGGCGCTTGCGAGCACCTCACCATTACTGCTCCATGTGACGCCGAGCACGTGATTCGTGTGTCCATCAAGGCTGGCGAGGACCCGACCGTCAGACGCATCGAAAATCCGCACAGTCCTGTCGGCGCTTCCCGTGGCGATCCGGCGTCCGTCGGGAGAGAAGGCGAGCCCAAGCACCCCATCGCTCAGCGCCTTGCTATTCGACATCACCAAGCTGCCATCGGCCACCTTCCACACCTTGATCTCACCGGAACGCGATGGCTCTCCGCTGCCCGTCGCAAGGAGCGCGCCGTCCGGGCTGAACTCAAGCGCCATCACCCTGTCGATGAGCACGGAGGGGTCGTCCGGAGAACCCATCGAGCCCGCCAAGGGCCAGTCAGTGCTCTTGTTCCACAAGGCAACCGTCTTGTCGGCTCCAACGCTTGCCCACCCGCGACCCTTGACGTAAACAATAGCGGAAACCCGGCCGGAATGACCCTGGAACTCGTCGATGCTTGCGCCGTCTTTCTCGCGCCAAATACGCAAGAGACCGTCCTCCGACGCAGTCGCAAGCTCAAGTCCATCCTCCGAAAAGGCCAGGCTACAAACGGGTGACTCACTATCCAGAAGAGCCTTCTTCGAGGCTTCGTGCGCCGTCTTGACGGGTTCCAGATCCTTCCTGGCTCCTTCGAGGCGAACCTTGACGATCGACTCCAGGGTCAAGGAATGCTTCAACTCATTCTCGGTAGTCCGCAAGGCAGCTTCCGCTTTCATCCTCGCTACAGCTGCAGCTTCGGCGGTTGCCTTGTTTGCTTCAGACGAATCAGTTTTTAGAGCTGCTTGCTCTGCAACATCAGTTTGAATGAGCTTGTCGAGGGCCGCCTTCGCCTCCGCGATTGCTTTCTGACGATCCACGATCTCCTTCGTAACCGTGGCAAGCTCGGTTTCTATCTTCTTTGCGATCGCTCCGCGATACTCCTCCTCGCGTGCTCGCAGCTCGGCAATGTCTCTGGCACGCGAATCACCCTTGATTTCCAGGATGGGCTTCAAGTCGACGGCGTTCCAGATCATCGTGCGGCGGTCAGCTCCCCCGCTGGCAAGGGTCTTGCCATCGGGACGAACACCGATGGCACTGACGGGGCCCCCATGGCTCACCTGACGGACCTCCTTGCCCGAGGTGAGATCCCAAAACCGCACCATGCCATCCTCCCCACCGGAGACAATCTGGTTGTCGACCCCTGGCCATGCTGCGAGCGCAAGGACGGGTTTCGTGTGGCCGGCGAGCACCATCGGGGCAGAGGGAACATTTCCTGGCGAGGGGAGCGTCCAGACCCGGACGGCACCATCAGCACATGCAGCCGCAAGCTGAGTGTCTTTACCCGCAAGCAGGATCGCATGAACTGCAGCTTGCGCCCCAATTCGCAGCGCTGGCAAGCCATCGGTTGAGCTCCAGGCGGCAATTGTGCCATCTTGCGACCCGGAATAGACTCGAGCTCCGTCCGCTGAGAACTGGAGACCCCGCACCGGAGCCACGTGAGCGGGAAACGACTTCAGGGCCCCTCCCTGGGACGCCACCCAGAGGAGCGCCCTTCCATCGGCAAGACCCAGAGCCAGGCGCGCCCCGTCTGGAGAGGCGGCCGCGGAAGTCACCTCGGCGCCGAGGTCTGTCAAGGCAGTGCCGCGTTCCGCCTTGGGCCGCCTCCACAGCTTCACGGACCGAAATCCACCGGAAGCCAGGATCTGACCCCTGGGATCAAATGCGAGTGAAAAAACGCCGTCAGGATCAGCAGTGCCCCCGCGAGCGGGGTCGCCGGGACGCCCCACTACCTGGCCAGTCAGAAGGTTATGGACATAGAGCCGGTTTCCACGACCACAGGCGGCAAGACGACCATCAGGTGTCAAGCTCAAGGCATAAATCGGGTGGAGCCTCTCGTGAAGGGGATACCACTCGACCTTTTGGGTAGATTTGCCTTCAGCTTTCGCGCCCTGATCAATCCAAAGCTTGAGAAGTCCGAGTTGCTCGGAGGACAAGGGGCCAACGTTGAGTTTATTCTGCTTGGGCGGCATGAACGGCTTCTTCGCATGGCGCGTCGTGAGCAGAAGGAGGCTCTCGTCGCTCTTGCCAGGAATCACAGCTGGGCCGCGCTTTCCGCCCTCGCGGATCGACTCGGGGTTTTCAAGGACGAGATCCCCCTTGGAATCCGACCGGCTATGGCAGGATATGCACGAGTGCTTGAGTATCGGCAAGATCTCTCGCTCGAACTCGACAGGCCTCTCGCGTTTCAAGTCTGCAACCGGGATGGTGTCCGCCTCGGTCCCAAGCGCCTCGTTCGTGGAAGGCGAGAGGCTGCAGAACAAGAATAGCCCCAGATGTATATATCGGATATCAAATCGCAAGGTTGCACCTCGTCAAAGAAACAAACTCAGGCTTCCGCGCATTTCATGGCTTTCCCACAGTTACCGTCAGCGGCTCTTCCACCTTAACGTCCTGTCCGGCAAACTTTGTAGTTGCGGTCGCCATGAGCTTGTGTTGTCCCACGGCAGCACTGGCGTCAGCCAGAATGGATAGCACGCCGACGCCTTGCCCTGCCGGCAGAGTCAAGGCGGGAATACTCAAGCCGACGACTTCCTTCGGAACGTTGATCGAGATCTGGACTGCATCCGCAAAGCCAGCGAGGCGAGTCACAATTACGGGGAAATGGACACTCCCCCCCGGCCGAAGCGGTTCCGCCGGGGCGACCACCTGGAGCGAGATGGGCGCCGCCAGGATGCGAATCGTCCCCGGGGCAGACTCGCATGCGAAGCTCAACTTCTGCGGCTTGGCAGCTTCTGCGACGTCGGCCGCAACCTTTGCCGCCGCTGCCTGGGCCTCTGCCGCCATCTTGGCTCGCTTTTCTGCATTGGAGGCCAGCTTCTCAGCCACAGCCTTGAGCGTATCTGCCGCCCGAATCAGCTCGGAAAGTGACACTCTGAGTGGCTCCGAGGCAAGACTCTTTTCGCTGGCCGACGCAGCCGGAGCCGGGGCGGCATTCTTCACCGCAAAGGCGGCTTCGCTCGACGCCCTCTCAGCTTCAGCCCGTGCTTCGACAGCAGCCTTCGCCGCTTCCTGCGCCAAACTCAGGAGCACATCAAGCTCCGCCTTCCGGGCCATGGATTTCTTGACGGCGTCAGGGTTCCTGGAATAAGACCCTCGCCCCCCGGCACGCAAGTAAAACGAGGATATCCCTGGCGTGGCGCCCGGATCCACAACAAGCTCCAGGAAGCCCCTGGAAGTATTGGAATCCAGAGTCACGCTCTTTGCACTCACATTGGCAGGCAGCCCCATGGCCCGAATCTCAACCGGGCCGTTGAAATCACCGCGCCGAACCAGGGTGACCGGCACCTGAAGCTTTCCGCCCTTCGGCGTCTCAAATACACCTCCCGGCCCAATTTCAAGGGAAAGAGGCGACGGTTCACTCGAAACCCCAAGAACAATTTTTTTTGTGACACGCGATCGAGCCCCGACGGAAAATTGGGGAATCCCAGTCGGATTGGGAATTGCAGGCCAAAGAAGGGTACCAGCAACTGCGCTCCGGACGATCTCAGCCTTGTCGACATGGGCACGCCCCAGCACGTCAATCTCTCCCACCCAGTCCGAAGCATCCGCTGTGGCATTGAAAATAAGCGCTGCCGAGTTGGCTCCAGAAGCAATTACCGCCCCCGGGCAAGTCACAAAGGGGGGCAAACCACCCACGGTCACCTTGATTTCACCCGAGAAACCGTCCTGGCGTAAAGCCAACACGTCAAAA
>SXGR01103447.1_pt1 | contig 18540 bp, 18 predicted proteins | sample 3174711 | NCBI WGS metagenome assembly SXGR01 (sample SAMN11356860, study PRJNA531348) | freshwater metagenome | isolation source: freshwater sample F1-60 | place: China: Fuxian Lake, Yuxi | collected 2017-12-25
AAGCGTTGTCCGTACTGGCCCCGGCGAAAAGGACGGCGCGGTCGACCCGCTAAAGCTTCTGCGGGAGCGCATGGACGGCATCGCCTACGGTCACGTGCCCGGCCTGCCCAAATTCAGTGGCGGAGCAGTCGGCTACGTCGCGTACGACGCCGTCCGTTACTTCGAGCCGCGCGTCCCGCCGCTCAAGGGCAAAGGCGTCGGCGTGCCAGAGTCTGTGTTCATGCTGACAGACACGATGCTCATATTCGACCACATCAAGCACACGATCACCGTACTCGCGCAGGCGCACGTCAAGGGTGACGCCACGGCCGCCTACAAGGTGGCAACAGAGAGGGTCGAGGCGCTAATCCGTAGACTCGATGGCCCGTTGCCAGCCCACGCTCAGAGGCGCGCTCCTGCCCACGCCGTAGAGGTACAGCGTGAGGCCGGGCTGGACTACGCGGTCGCTCCGTCGTCGCCATCGCACAAAGCCAAAGGCAACCCCGCCGTGCCAAACATGTCTAAAGCCGACTACCTCGCTATGGTAGAACACGGCAAGCGTGACATATTCGAGGGCGAAATCATCCAGGTCGTACTCTCGATGCGGCTGTCCAGGCGGACCACGGTCCGACCCTTTGACCTCTACAGGTCGCTCCGGGCCATCAACCCATCGCCGTACATGTTCTACCTCGAACTTGACGGGTTTCAGGTCATAGGCGCGTCACCGGAGCTGCTGGTACAGGTCATCGACGGTCACGTCTCCGTCCACCCGATTGCCGGTACACGACGGCGCGGCGCAACCCCGGCAGAAGACGCCGCGCTGGCGAAGGAGCTGGCGGCAGACGAGAAGGAGCGCGCCGAGCATGTGATGCTGTTGGACCTGGGCCGGAACGATGTCGGCCGCGTCGCTGTGCCCGGCACTGTAAAGGTCACACAGCAGATGGACATCGAAAAATACTCGCACGTGATGCACCTCGTGTCGAACGTGACCGCTACGCTCCGGCCGGGGCTCGACCCGTTCGACGCCCTCCGGTCGGGCTTCCCGGCTGGGACTGTTTCTGGAGCGCCTAAGGTGCGCGCTATGGAGATCATTGCCGATCGTGAACCTGACAAGCGCGGGGTCTATTCGGGGGCGGTCGGGTATTTCGCTTACCCTTCAGGCGGCGGCCAGTTCGACGGCAACATGGACACGGCCATCGCCATACGCACGGTCGTCCTGAAAGATGGCGTGGCGCACATGCAGGCGGGCGGCGGGATCGTCATGGACTCGACGCCAGAGGGCGAGTATCAGGAGTCGCTCCAGAAGATGAGGGCGCTCATGCGGGCTATCGACCACGCCGAAGAGAATATGGATTAAGACTCGTACCGACCGTCCCTCTCCCAGCGGGAGAGGGTGCTGGGTGCGGGAGAAGGCCCCGAATTGTAGAGGTGGTTCCGATCATCTGCTGGAGTCCTGAAATGCTTCTGCTCATAGACAACTACGATAGCTTCACCTACAACCTGTACCAGTACCTGTCAGAACTCGGCGAAGACGTAAAGGTGGTCCGCAACGACCAGGCTACCGTCGAAGACCTTGCCCTGATGAAACCCGAGCGCGTCGTGGTGTCGCCCGGGCCGTCGAAGCCCGCCAACGCAGGCGTATCGATGGACGCCATACGCTACTTTGCGGGCAAGGCGCCCGTGCTCGGCGTCTGCCTCGGACACCAGTGCATAGGCGAGGTGTTCGGCGGAAGAGTGGCAGGCGCGGGCGAGATAAAACACGGCAAGACATCGCAGATAACGCACGACGGCAAGGGAGTGTTCGCGGGCCTGCCGAACCCGTTTGAGGCGGTGCGCTACCACTCGCTGGCGATCATGCCCTCGACCGTACCGCCGTCGCTCGAAGTGACGGCCCGTTCCGAAAGTGGCGTGATCATGGGCGTGCGGCACAGGACGCTTGCCGTGGAAGGCATACAGTTCCACCCGGAGAGCGTGTTCACCTTGCAGGGCAAGCAGATCCTCAGGAATTTCCTGGCAATGAAGATGCCGGTCGCGATCGCGAAGCAGAAGTGATGCTCTCTTCGGACAGTTCGATACGCCCGAAGAGTGTCCCCTCCCCCTCGATGGGGGAGGGAGAGGGAGAGGGTGAATGGATGAACGGGAGCCGATCCGGGACTGACAACCTGATGCTCCAGCTAGCTCGATCTCTGCGCACGAATCAGACTAAAGCCGAACTGGTCCTATGGAACCTGTTACGCGCGAGGAGATTCGCCGGAGTGAAGTTCGTCCGCCAGGCACCTATCAAGAACTACATTGCTGATTTCTGCTCTTCTGGCCACCGTGTCATTGTCGAAGTCGACGGTGGGCAGCATGACACCGATGGTGCAAGAGACAGGCAGCGGACTCGGGATCTTGAAGCGGATGGATTCATCGTCTCACGCTTCTGGAACAATGAGGTTCTGAATAATCTGGAAGGCGTTGCGAGCGACATCGAAAAACAGTTGAAGACTCAGCCGCTGTCTACAAGACATGGACCCCGAATGAAAAATGAAGCAGGTCCCAACACGAAACGATCACCCTCTCCCTAGCCCTCCCCCATCGAGGGGGAGGGGACAGCGGCCACCCTCTCCCGCCAGGGGAGAGGGGACTCTAGTGCGTAACCCAGGAAGTACGGAAATCACGGAAACACCCATGAACAGACAGCAAGCCATACAGGCAGTTGTCGATGGCAAGAGCCTGAGCATGGCAGACGCCGCCGCAGTCATGGCGCAGGTCATGGACGGTCAGGCCACGCCCGCGCAGATCGGGTCGTTCATTACCGCGCTGCGCATGAAGGGCGAGACGCCCGAAGAGATCGCCGGTTTCGCCACTGCGATGCGCGAGCGGTCGCTGCACGTTGATGTGACGGCGCCAGTCGTCGACACGTGCGGAACGGGCGGCGACGGCATGAAGTGGTTCAACATCTCGACATGCGCCGCCTTTGTCGTGGCCGGCGCAGGCGCGGCAGTAGCGAAGCACGGCAACCGGGCCATGTCCGGTTCGTCCGGCAGCGCGGACGCTCTCGAAAAGCTCGGGGTCAAGGTCGCCCTGTCTCCCGAAGGCGTGAAGCGTTGCATCGAAGAAATAGGCATCGGGTTCATGTTCGCCCAGGCATTCCACCCTGCGATGAAACACGCTGCGCCCGTGCGACGCGAACTTGGCATACGCACCGTGTTCAACTCACTGGGGCCGCTGACGAACCCCGCCGGTGCGAAGCGGCAGCTTATCGGGACCGCAGATGAGGCGATGGCCGAGAAGATGGCAAAGGCGCTGGCGCTGCTTGGGACGGAGTACGCGCTGATCGTGCACGCCATTTCGGGCGCAGACGAAATAGACGTCGAAGGTGAAACGCTGATCTACCAGGTAACACCCGATGCCTTGAAGCGCAGGCGTACCCGTCCGGCAGACTTCGGCCTGCCCGAAGGCTCGCGGTGTCACCTGGTCGTTGGCAGCGTCGAGCAGAGCGTCAGTGTCATAAGGGGCGTGCTCGCAGGCAAAGGCGGGATCCACAACGCTCCGCCGTCCCCTGAACGGTCTGCCCGCCACGCTGTCGTGATGGCTGCGGGGGCCGCTCTTGTGGCGGCAGGCAAGGCGAACAGCTTCAACGATGGCGCGGACATGGCGCTGAACTCGATGGACTCCGGCAAGGCGCTACGGAAGCTCGACGCGCTCGTCGCACTGAGCCAGACGCTGACATGACTAACAAGCGCCCTCAGCCTACAGGCAACATACTCGACCAGATCGTAGCGGCCAAGAAGAAGCGCCTCGCCGCGACAAAGCGCCGCGTACCACTGTCGCACGTCCGCGAGCTAGCAGAGGCCGCGCCGCCGCCGCTCTACTTCCGGGCCGCGCTGGAATCGAAACCCGGCGTCGCGGTGATCGCAGAGATGAAACGCGCGTCGCCGTCCGCAGGGCCGCTGGCAGAAGAGATGGACCCGGCAGAGCAGGCGCGTATCTACTGCAACGCCGGGGCGGCCGCGCTATCGGTGCTTACCGAACAGGACTACTTTTCCGGGGCTGTAGCTGACCTGACAACAGCCAGGAGCGTCTCCGCTCCACTCGGCGTCCCTGCCCTCCTGAAGGACTTCGTATTTGACGACTACCAGGTCTTTGAAGCCCGCGCCTTCAGGGCCGACGCAGTCCTGCTGATCATCTCTATCTTGGACCTGCCGCGCTACCGCGGCCTGCTCGCCCTGATACGCGACCTCGGCATGGAGGCGCTGGTCGAGGTGTTTGACGAGGCAGAGCTGGATATCGCTCTGAAAGAAGACCTCAATCTGCTCGGAGTAAACAACAGGGACCTCCGCACGTTGAAGACATCGCTGGAGACGTTCGAGCGGGTGGGCAAACGCATCCCGAAGAGCACCCTCGCTGTCGCAGAGAGCGGCATGAAATCGGTAGACGACGTGAAGCGCATGGCCGATGCCGGAGCGCGCGCTGTGCTTGTCGGCGAATCGCTGATGCGGGCGGGCGACGGCGCGGCGGTAATGGTGCGCGAGATGGCCAAGATACAGGTCACGTAGCTGACGGGGCACACACGAACACATGGCAGAGGCCGCTTACATACCCAGGGTCAAGATCTGTGGTCTGAGAGACACGGAGAGCGCCCTCGTGGCTTCCGAGGCTGGAGCGGATTACCTCGGGTTTGTCTTTGTCGAAGGCGTCCGGCGACAACTCAAGCCGATGGACGCTCAGATGATCATCCGCGCCTACCGCATACGAGGCAACAGGCGACCGGCTATCGTCCACCCGGTCCGCACGGTGTTCGGCATGCGCCCCTACGGCCCCGGTGGCAGAGGCAGGCGCGGCGACGGACCACTGCTCGTGGGCCTGTTCCGTAATCAGCCCTCGGACTTTGTGAACGACACTGCCCGCGTCGTGGACCTCGACATGGTGCATCTATGCGGCGAAGAGGACGAGTCGTACATGCACAGCATGTGGAAGCCGGTGTTGCGGCAAGTGCGCGTCAAAGCCGGGACCAAGCCTACAGAGCTAACCGCCACCGTGAAGCCGCATCTGGACGCGAAACGCATGGTCGTCCTCGACCACTACAGCGACGACACGCTGGGCGGCGCAGGCAAGACGTTCGACTGGTCGGCCGCGGAAGGCATCGCATCGCAGGAGGGCGTCCTGCTTGCGGGCGGTCTGACGCCTGATAACGTCCGTGCCGCCCTAGACCGGCTGCGGCCATGGGGCTTGGATGTATCGAGCGGTGTCGAGACGGACGGCGTGAAGGACCACGACAAGATCAGGGCGTTCATCGCCGCCGCGAAGGGCGACGGCGAGAAGTAGCAGTCCGCAAGTACCACGGGAGACGACGGGTGACATCCAGGACAACCGGACACTCAGGCAACTCTAAAGTGCGCATACGTATGGCTCAGTACGGCACGAAGCACGGTCACGCCGGTGGCGTGCTCGAAGTCATGCTCGCCAACCCGGATGTCGAGGTAGTTGGCCTCTACGAGCCAGACAGGGCGCGGCGCAAGGAGCTAGAACAGAGCGGCCGTCCACCATGGTCGCAGGTCCGGTGGTTCGACTCTCCTAAGGAGTTTCTAGACGACCCGTCCGTCGTCGCCGTGGCGTCAGAGGGGCTGAACCTTGAGAGTCTGTTTCAGACCGAAGAGATCGTAGAAGCGGGCAAGCACGTGTTCTACGACAAGCCCGCCGGTGACAACTGGCCCCAGTGGGCGCGCACCGTCGAGAAGGCGCGCGATAAGAAGCTGCTTATCCAGATGGGGTACATGTTCAGGTACCACGACGGTTTCAGCCGCATGGCCGAGTGGTCGCGCTCCGGCTTCCTGGGCGAGGTCTTTTCGGTTCGTGCTCACATGTCCACATACCTGACGCAGGAACAGCGCAAGGTTATTTCCGACCACGACGGCGGCATCTTTTACGACCTCGCCGGCCACATGCTGGACCAGGTCGTATGGCACCTGGGCCGCCCGCGAAGGGTGACGAGCTTCTTTCAAAACGTATCGTCGAAGCAGGTCGTCTTTCAGGACAACACGCTGGGCGTATTCGAGTACGACCGCGCGCTGGCGTTCGTCGACATCGCGGCGATGGAGGCCCGACCGATGGCGCGACGCTTCGAGGTCTACGGCACACGCGGGTCGGCGATCATGGAGCCGTTCGAGCCTGCAGATACGCTCCGGCTGTGCCTCGACGAGGCGCGGGGCGGGTACAAGGCGGGTGTGAACATACTGAAGCTGCAGGACAGGCCGCGCTACGTGGACTCGTTGGCCGCGTTTGTGAAGGACCTACGCGGCGAGAAGCAGCCGGACAGGACGCTCGACCACGAACTGCTCGTGCAGGAGACGTTGTTGCGCGCCACCGGCAAGCTGCCTGCTTGAGTTCCCCTTATCCTGACCCTCTTCAGCAAGGGGAGAGGGATTACCTGCCCCTCCCAAGATTCCTCGTCGCTGCGGCTCACTCGGAATGACAGGGACAGAGCAATCTGGAACGACAATGCCTTACGACACATCCTTCGCCATAGCCTCAGTTGACGCGCTCCACCTGGCATTCAAAGGCTCAGCGAGCTACTGGGAGTCGTATCGCGCCGGTGACAGCGGTGTGCAGACCGACCGCTACGAATTCAAGCCGGGCTGGCAGACGGTCTACGCGCGCTATGTGGAGACGCCGCTAGTCAAGGTGACGCTCCGTGATGGCTCTACCGGCTGGGGCGAGGCGAACTGCGGCATCGCGCCTGAAGTCGTCTGCACGCTTGCCGAAGAACTGATCGCCCCAATGTCGCTCGGGCGCGAATTCGCTCACCCGGCGGCGCTCTGGGACTTCCTGTACGACGCACAGCGCGGTCGCGGCTACTCGGCCGGCTACTATCTGGACGCGCTGGCCGCCGTGGACATAGCGGTCTGGGACGCGCTGGGCAAACGCGAAGGCGCGCCTGTAGCGGCGATGCTCTCCCCTACTGCCCGAAAGCACATGCCGGTCTACCTCTCAGGCGTCCGCAGCGCTACGCTGCCAGAGCGTATCGACCGCCTCAAGGGCTGGGTAGACACCGGTCTACGCGGGGTCAAGATATTCCTCACTGGCGACATCGACGCTGCGCTGGTGGAGCTCGACGGCCTCAAGCGTGGCGTGCCGGAAATCGAACGCTGGATGGTCGACACGTTGTGGATGTGCACTCCCGAAGCCGCGGCGCGCGGCAAGGCCGAGTTTGCCCGGCGCAACGTCGTGTTCTTCGAATGTCCACTTCAGCCTGAGGACCTCAAAGGCCACCAGCGGCTTGTCGCGCTGCCCGGCGCGCCCATCGCATTGGGCGAACATTTCCGCACGCGCCATCAGATCGAGCCGTGGCTGGAGGCTCCGCGCGCACTCGACGTGTACCAGCCCGACATAGGCAGGACAGGGATATCGGACTTCGTACGGCAACTGGGAATGGCGCGGACGGCACGTGTACCCGTGACTCCTCATATGGGCACAGGCGTCTCGGTGTTTCAGGCCGCGACCCTGCACTGCGCGGCGCTGGCGTCGCCGGAGTTCCTGCAGGAGTTTCAGGGCGGCCTCTCAGACAAGCTGGGCGCGGCATCCGACAGCGGCTGGGTCTACCGAGATGGTGCGTTTGTACTGCCCGACCGCCCAGGCCTGGGCGTAGCACTCGACGAGGCCGGCATCGAGCCGTACATAGTCCGGCGCTAACTGACCATCACGATTGTCGTCACGGCCTTATTCGGGACAAGTGATCGACTTCGAGCTTCTCCCTCACCCACGCCCTCTCCCGCTGGGAGAGGGTTTCCGGCCAGTCACAGGGTGCTGTTACCGCCCGAAAAGCCGTCAGTGGCGGAGCACGCGTATCAGGCGGAGAATAGCACGATGGAATTCCGTATCGCGAGCCGCCGTCACGTTGACTGAAGCAGATCGCTCTGGCGACCGTCCGGTCCCGGCTACAGTCGCACCCGTCAGCCAAACCTCCGGCCCTGTGCGACCCGCATCGTCGGGTTTCCGCGGCTCGTTCAGCATCCTGGCCGTGCGCGACTTCCAATACCTGCTCATCGGCAACACTATGACGTTTGCCGGGTTCCAAGTACGCCAGATGGCCATCGCCTGGCTGGTCCTAGAGGCGACCGACTCGTCCCTTAAGGCCGGCATCGTAAACGCCACGCCGGGTATCGCCATCATCGTGTTGTCGCTCTTTGCCGGCGCGATATCCGACAGGTCCGAGCGGTGGCGGATCATCTTCGTATCCCGGTTCTTCATCACAGCATTCCTGCTGGTGTCGGCCATACTCGTGGCCACGAATGTCATCCAGTGGTGGCACTTCATCCCGATAGGCGTCGGCATCGGGGTCATGTTCGCCTTCCACAACCCGGCCTCGCAGACGTATGCGATGGATGTGGTAGGCCGGGAGAGGATCATAGGCGCGGCTGCGCTCAACACGGCGATCTCAAATCTGGCGAACATCGCTGCGCCCGCGGCTGCCGGATACCTGCTGGTCCTCGGCATCGATTGGGCGTTCTGGCTGCTGGTCGTCCTGTACGGCACCTCGTTCCTCGCCATCATTCCTATACGCAAGCGCACGCAGCCGGTAGCCAACCCGCGCAGCATCGTCTCCGACATGAAGGCCGGACTGAAATACGTGGGCGACAACCCGGCAATTAAATGGCTTCTGATCGTGTCGTCCAGTTCGCTATTCAACGGCATGTTCCTGGCGATGATCCCGATATTTGCCCGCGACATATTCGATGTTGGCGCAGGCGGCTACGGCCAGATGCTCCTCTTCGCAGGCATAGGGTCGCTCGTCGGCGCGGTCGGACTGACCTTTCGTGGCGAGATCAAGCACAAGGGGCTCGTGATACTCGGCAACATGGGACTTGCCGCGGTGGCGATCGCGGTGTTTGGCGTCTCTCGCTGGTGGGGGCTATCGCTGGCCGCGGTGTTCATAACGGGCATGTGCCAGAGCCTGACATTCATACTCGCGCCTACAGTTATTCAGACAAGCTCGACCCCCGAGATGCGCGGTCGTGTCATGGGCATATTCTTCATGGTCGTGCTCGTCTTCCAGCTTGGGTGGATAGCGGCCGGCGCGCTGGACACTGCCATAGGTACACGCGAGACGACTCTCATCGCGGCCATCGGCGCAGGGTCGCTCGCTGCGCTGGGGTTTGCAGTATCACCGGCGCTACGCAAGCTGACGTGAGCGGGGCTGGAGCCCTGGCCGCCGATTCTCGAGTCGGGCTTCTCCCTCGCCTCAATTCTCCCTGCTGGGACAGGCGTTTGAGTCCGATCGATAGGACAGATATAGACTTGGCGGTTTCGCGCCTGCGATCAGGCCGGGCGCATACGGAGCTCTCTTGGCTGATACGGCGCAAATACGGGTAAGACGACGGCCTACGTGGCTGGAGCTCATCGTGGCCCGCGACTTCCGGTTGCTGCTCATTACATCGTTCGGTCTGGATCTGGGCTACTTCCTGCGCATCGCTGCCCAGTCGTGGCTTCTGTTTGAACTGACGAACGGGCAGCTCTGGGTCGGGCTCGCCAACGCGGTCCGGGTCATACCGATCATCGTGCTATCGCTCATCGGCGGCGTGCTCGGCGACCGCGGGGACAGGCGTCACATCCTTTTTTCGGTGCGCACGGCACTGGCAGTGGTCGTGTTTGCGACGGCGATACTCGTCGTGTCAGAAGCAATCGTTCCGTGGCACCTCCTCGTACTGAACCTGCTCATCGGGGCGATCGTCTCTTTCGGCAACATCGCGTGGTACCAGATGATGTTCGACCTGGCAGGCAAGGACAGGTTATGGGTCGCAAACTCCATGTCGTCCGTCGTCTCAAACGCGGGCGCGATAATGGGGCCTCTTGCAGCCGGCGCGGTAATGGCCGCCTCTGGGCCAGGAACGGTCTACTTCATAGCGGCGGCAATGTACCTCAGCGGCGCTATTGGGATCATGGCGATACGTCCGAACTTTGCCAAAGCCGCAGAAACCAAGACGAAGATGGTCGCCGAACTTGCGGCTGGCCTCAGATACGTCCGGTCGAACTCGAACATCGGTTGGGCGCTCATAGTCGCGGCCACCGCGCTCGCGCACGCCGCCATCCACCCACTCCTGCCCGTCTACGCCCGCGACGTGTTCCACCGCGATGCCAACGGTTACGGGCAGCTCTTCGGCGCGTTCGGGGTGGGCCTGTTCGTAGGCGCCGCCCTGCTGTCGGTTTTGCCGAGCGTCAAACGAAAGGGCGTTGTCGTGCTTGTGGCGACGCTCGTATGGGACATCGCCATGGCGACATTCGGAGTCAGCCGCATATTTGGCGTTTCACTGTTATTGATGTTTGTGATGGGTTTCGCCGGCGCATATCTGGGCAATGCTCTTGTCACGATCCTCCAGACGATGTCCAGCGACGAGATGCGTGGTCGGGTGATGAGCATCTTCATCGTCGCCGCCGAGATGGGTACTGTTGGTTGGCTGGCAGGGGGCGCTCTGGCGCAGTGGGTAGGCAACGAGGAGGCGCTACTCATCGCAGCGGGTGCCGGGACCGGCGTGACGGTGTTGGCGTTCATAATGTCGCCTGCCTTGCGGCGGGCCTGATCGCGCCATGCCTACGTCCATGATCAACAGCCTGCGCCGGATCCGCCCGAAGGGCCTAGATGTGCTGGCGTTGCCCACCCTCCGCAGGCTGCTCGCGGCCGAGGTCCTCTTCGACGTGAGCAGCAACATGCGGCTGGCAGCGCAGTCCTGGGTGGTGTTGGAACTCGGCGGGTCTGCGCTGTGGGTCGGCCTTGCGGCGGGAGCGAGAGGCGTCCCGGCTGTGCTCTTCGGGCTTCTGGGTGGACTGGCAGCAGACCGCTCCGACCCCCGGCGCATCCTGGTGATCGGCTGGGCGGTCCTCGCTGCCGTGGCCGCTGCCACTGCGCTGCTGCTGGCGGCCGAGGCTCTCGAACTCTGGCACGTCGTTGCGTTATCGGCTGTCACAGGCACCGCGATTGCGTTCACGGTGCCGTCGGCCTACTCGCTCATCTCGCTCGTGGTTCCGACGAAGTACCTGCCAAACGCGCTCGGTCTGATCTCGTTGTCGTGGAGCTCGATGGAGATGACCGCACCTGCTATTGCGGGCGTCATCATCGCGTCGTCGGGCGCATGGGCCGTGTTCTGGCTCATCGCCGCAGGCTACATTTCCGCAATTCTGCTGCTGATGCGCGTGCAGTCGCCTGTCAAAAAGCGAGCGAAGTCTCACGCGTCGGTGATCGCAGACCTGAAGGCAGGCATCGCGTACGTCCGGCGCACTCCTCCGCTGCCCGTCATGACTCTCCTTGCGTTCGAGCAGAACCTGATGGCAGTCGCCATCATGCCGCTCATTCCCGTTTTCGCTAAGGAGGTGCTGGAAGTCGGGCCAACTGGTTACGGGTTGCTGGCGGGCTCGATGGGCGCTGGCTTTGTTACGGGAGCGCTGACCATATCGGCATTCGGGAACTTCCCACGCAAGGGGCTGACGATGATGCTCGCAGGGGCGGTCTGGGACGGCGGCGCCGTGGCATTTGGCTTCTCGTCGTCGCTGGCCCTTTCAATGGTGATCCTCTACTTCATCGGGCTCTCCGGACCATTCTGGTTCAACGCCGCCGTATCTACGTTTCAGGCGAAGTCCAGTGAGGCCATGCGCGGCCGCGTGATGAGCGTCTGGGCAACCGCGGGCGAAATGTTCCCGGTCGGGTGGCTCGTCGGCGGCGTGATCGCGACCCTGTTCGGCTACCGGGAGGCGTTGATCATCAGCGCCGCCTGCGGGACCCCTGTCGCAGTTGTCTTATTCTTCCTGTCACCGGGCTTCAGGCGTAGCTGATCGGTCATGCCGTATGACCATGACGGACTGCCCGGCGAATGTAAACGGCTATTATGCTGAGAGCGCGACAGAAGAAACGCCGGTTTCTGAGCGCCCCAGGGAGACAGGAATGTCGACGTCGACCCCACCAGAACGGCCCCGGCAAAATGACCGCGTGAAGCGCGAGGTGGAAGAGATCCTTGAGAGCACCGAACGCAAGTCGGGGCCGGTCCGCATGGCGCCTTTAGCTCGACCACGGTCAAGGAACTCATGGCTGCGGCTTTCACCCAGCATGCTGATGCTGTCGTCACTCGTGCTCGTGCTGATCGGCTTCGTCATGGAGGACCAGTTGGCTTTCTTCGTATTCGCGGCGCTCGGCCTCTTCGCGGCCGGCTACTTTTGGTCGCTCACCGCAAGGTCACGGCGTGCCCGTGGCGCACCTGTGGCGCGCAGGCAGCCCGCCCCGCGCGGAGGACGCGATGTCTACTGGCGAGGTGAGCGCGTCGACACGATGAAGCCGCGGGCCACACCTCCTGCCGTTGTAAGCTTCAAGCCATCGTTCGGCCAGCGCGTGCGCAGGTTCTTCGGCAGGAAGTAGAGCGCTTCGGCCCGCCCATCTCCAGGCGGGCGAGGGCGGTGTGAGAGACTGGCTCGCAATCACCACCTCGATAGCCCACCAGGCCAACTGTTCCGCGTTGACACCTCTGATCGTGCGGCCATACCATGTGGGCCACTCAGCTACGTCGATGGAGTCCCGAGTCAGCGCGCACGGTGCGCTGCGCAAATAAGAGGCAGAGCATGTCCACCCGGGCCTACATTCTGATCGAGACTGCGGTAGGTAAGACGAACGAAGTCGCCAGCCGGTTGCGCCCACTCCCAAATATGAAGAGCGTCGATACCGTGACGGGCCCGTTCGACATCATCGCTGTCGTAGAGGCGAAGGACCTGCCGAGTATAGGCAGCTTGATCAGCGACGGCATGCATAAGGTCCCGGGCATCGTGAAGACTGTAACCTGCCTGGCCGTGGGCTCGTAATACGGGCGTGAGTCGGCGGCCCCGGTCAAGGCCCAGGGCCGCGAATTTCAGCAGCGTAACGCCTAGCTCCCTGAACCGACGACCATTTCGTCGACGCTTCCCTCGAAGCCAGGAGCGGGCATCTTGCTCGACACCCCGCCATCCACCGCTCCTACCAGAGTTTCGTCTACGTTGCTTCCGGGCACCGGCATATTAGTACCTGCGATGAATCCGTCATCGTCGTTTCCGCCGAGGCTCGCGGCAAGGCCCCCCGCACCTATGGCCACAAGCGCGAAGCCCGCCACCGATATCGCTGTGAGTTTCTGCTTCCTCATGTCTATTGTTCTCCTGAACGTCAGTACGTTCCCATGTAATACCTCCCGCGAGGATCGTCGCGGGGTCGCAGTAACTAGGACGCAGCGAGATCCTGATTTGTTCCACTGATTGCACAGCCAGGCCGAGACTCGTCCGGTGACCACCGACTGGATTTGCTGAACGGAAAGGCTCAGAATGTCAATCCCATGCGGTTCGATTTCACACCAGAGCAGCAGTCGTTCCGCTCTGAGCTGCGAGCGTTCCTTGATGAAGAGTTGCCGAGCGGCTGGACCGGGCCGGCTGACGAGGCGGACGACGTCCACTGGGCGCTGTCCATGCGCATCAGGCGAAAGCTGGCTCAACGCGGCTGGCTAACCATGTCGTGGCCCCGTGAATACGGCGGCAGCGGCGCGCACCCGACGATGTCGCTCATCTTCGCCGAGGAGATGGCATACAGGCGCGCGCCCGGCAACGACCGCTTCGGCACGCGGATGATCGGACCTACGCTCATCGCCTTCGGCTCGGCCGAACAGAAGGCCGCGCATTTGCCCGGCATAGCCCGAGGCGAGGTCCAGTGGTGTCAGGGCTACTCAGAACCCGACGCAGGCTCAGACCTGGCGTCGTTGACTACGCGGGCCGACGCCGATAGTGGCTTCTATGTGATAAACGGCACGAAGGTGTGGACATCGCTCGCGCACCGGGCCAACTGGATGTTCATGCTCGCGCGCACCGGTACTCCGGACCAGCGACACCGCGGCATTTCAATGTTCCTCGTGAATATGAGTACGCCGGGGGTCACGGTGCGGCCTCTCATCAACATGGCAGGGTCGCACTCGTTCAACCAGGTGATATTCGACAACGTGCGCGTCCCGGCGGAGAACATGGTCGGCGCAGAAAACGACGGCTGGCGTGTGGGCACCGCCCTGCTGAACTTCGAGCGCGCCAATATCGACTACATCGCCTGGGCGCAGCGGACGTTAGACGAACTCAAGGACTACGCGGTGTCCGCGCGGGCGCGCGGCGGTGGGGGTGAATTTGTGCGCCCTGAGCCTGTCGAAGGGGCCGTACAGGGCACGGCACGCCGTGCCCCTACCACGCTGGCCCACGCCCCGGATGTTCGACGCCGTCTCGCCGAATTCGAGGCCGAAATCGATCAAGCGCGCCTCGTCACTTACGAAGCCGTGTGGCGACAGGGCCGGGGCGAATCGCCTGTCGCCGAGTCCTCGATGAGCAAACTGCTCGGCAGCGACGTCAACCTGCGCCTGCACGAGTACGGTGTTGAGATGCTCGGCATGCATGGGCAGTTGGTGCCGGGCCAGTCACCCCCTCTCCCGCTGGGAGAGGGTCAGGGTGAGGGAGAAGCTTTGCGACTAGCCGCCCGCATCCTGAAGCTCAGGATGTTCTACACCTCCGGCCCGATACTCGCCGGCACGAACGAAATACAGAGGAACATCATCGCCCAGCGCGGCCTCGGCCTGCCGCGCGAGTGAGCAAGACGCGCTCGCGGCAGCTAATCGCGCGGCGGGACTTATCGTCACCGGACAGTAACCTCGATACGGGTTAGACTTTGACACGCGACGTCGGTCATCGCTATCTACAGTGTGCCGCACCCGCGCAAAACTGCCCGTTCTCGGAGGACTGCCATGCCTATCGGAGTACTCGCTACTGCTGTGCTGGGCGTCCTCGCGCCCGTGGTGAAGAAGGGCGTTCAGGCCATAGCTGAAAAGGCTGGCGACTTCGCTGCGAAGAAGGCGCAGGAGGTCCTGACTACATTGCACGAGAAGTTCGCAGGCGATCCGGTCGCCAAAGGCATGCTTGAAATGTACGAGAAGAGCCCAGACGCCGCCGCCCCCGCTCTTGAGATAGTGCTCAAAGAGAAACTCAGGCAGGACCCGGCGCTCGAAAAGAAGCTGCAGGGGCTGATAGATGAGATGGGGACCAACTTGAAGATCGTCCTCGACCTCGGCAAGGTAACCGGCAACGTGGTGGGCGTCGAGGCTGACGACGTGGCGCGCGGCACGAATGTCGATGTCAACGTGAAAGCCTCCGATGTCACCGGCAACGTTACGGGCGGCAAGTTCGGCCGCATAGGGTAAGTAGCGTGTCCTTAACCTGTCCACATTGTCACGCCACCAACGTCCCGGACGGCGCCCGGTTCTGCATTCAGTGCGGCAAGGTTCTTGCGGCAGTGTCCGCGCACGATCAACCTGATCGGCCGGTCACGAACATCCACGCGAAGGTCGAATTGGGGGATGCGAAGGTCGGCGGGAGCGTAACCGGCGCGAGCATCGGCCAGGTCGTGGGCGATGTCGCGGTGCACGGCATGGCGACTATTCAATTCGGCGAGAAGGCCGCCATTGAGATGGCAAAGGAGTTCCGGGCCGGAGCGGAAGCAGGTACAGCCGCGGGGCTGGCTGGAGGTCAGTTGCCCGAAAACATCGCGGCTATTCGCAAAAACAATGAAGAGCTGCTAGAGCACTTCAAGGCGTCAGACAGGGCCGGTCAGCAGGCAACTGGCATAGAGTCCGGCGGGATCCGCATCTCCCGGGTCGAGGTACTGCTTAAGACTGCGATGCTGCGGTTCACCGACGCAGAAGGCCTCGCACTCGAACACCAGCAGAAGAGCCGCAAGCGGTTGAATTTACGCGACGGCGAGTACGATGCTGCGAGGCTGATGCAAGGCTTCGACTACAAGGCGCAGGAGGTTGGGTTCAGAGAGGCCAACGACCTCCTCAAACAGGCCCTGGAGATCGAGCCGTTCAATACCTCGGTGCTATTGCTCATGGCTCAGGTGCTAGCGCGGCTCACCCCGGACGACCCAGAGGACGAGCGCAAAGTCTTGCGTCAGGCAATCGGCCTGCTCAGGATGCCGAATGACGATGTTGAGCGGTTCCGACTCGCGCAAGCGACATTCATGCTCTCCACGTCGCACGACCCGAAGGACATAAACGCGCTAAGAGAGGCGCGCGACATCTTTCAGCAGATGGGCCGTACGGAATGGGTCCGCAAATGCGAAGAACTGCTGGCCGCTCCGAAGTCACGAACGACCGAGCCTGACTTGCCCGCCGCTCCAGACAGCCAGCAACAGCGCGGCAAACCTGGAAAGGCCGAACGTGTAGTACCCGAACCGCGGCGCGGCAGTCGGAAGGCGACCGCAACAGACGTGTTCGAACCAGTCGGCTCATGGAGCATTCAGGTCATGGATGCATTCCAAAGCACGATGCAGCTAGATCTGATGCTCGATGGCACTTTCGCAGCTACGCAGGATGTCCCATCTTTGGGGATGTCGCTCCAGGCAGCCGGCCAGTGGGCCTACAACCCGGCCGGTCAGATGCTGCAAATACAGGGCCTCGTAGGCGGATATCAGCCGTTCCTGATGTTCGTCTCAATTCAGGGCCGCCAGGGAGCCGGTTGGTTCGGCGTAGGTTCCGACGGCATCTCGTACATGTTCACGCCCGGCGCTGGCCACTGACGTGGACTTCGCTCTAGCAGAAACACAGGAGCTGCTGCGCAAGACGGCGAGGGGCTTCCTCACGGAGCGGTCGAAGCCTGCGTATGTCCGGGCGATGGCCGAAGACGAGCGCGGCTATGGCGACGACTTCTGGCACGATGTCGCCGCTCTCGGCTGGTTGGGCCTGCTGATCCCTGAGAGCTACGGCGGTGCAGGGCTTTCGCTGTCGGACATGGCCGTGCTGCTTGAGGAGTGGGGCGCGGCGGTGGCACCGGGCCCGCTGGTAGAGAGTGCGGTTATCGGGTCGCTTGCACTGTCTATGTTTGGCACGGACCGTCAAAAAGTAGAGTGGCTCCCGCAGATAGCCTCTGGTGACGCCGTTTTAGTGCCTGCCCTGTACGAGGACGGCGGCGGGTGGTCGGCGTCGCCATCGTCCGTCGTGGCGTCGCAGGTAGCGCGCGTCCCTCACCCTCACCCTCTCCCGGTGGGAGAGGGCACGGCCTCGCGCGTGGCAGGCGGCTGGTCGCTCTCGGGCAGCAAGACCTTCGTCACATACGCGAACACTGCGAAGGCGATGATTGTCTCGGCGGCTGTCGGTAGCGCGGGCGGCGCGCCCGGCCTATTCATAGTCCCGACCTCGGCGGAACACGTCGCACCGACGAGGCTCCAGTCGGCGTCCGGGGTCCCTACGTACCGGGTCGACTTCGAGGACACGGTTGTCGCCGAGTCGCAGCGGCTGGGTGGGCATGAGGACGGCGCGCACGTCATCAGCCGACTTTTGCACATAGGTGCCGCGGCTCGTGCTGTGCAGATGGCTGGAGCGGCGCGGCGTGTGCTCGAAATGACTGTGCAGTACGTATCGGCCCGCCAGCAGTTTGGGAAGCCAATCGGCGCGTACCAGGCGATACAGCACAAGTGCGCTGAAATGGCGTCGTCGCTCCAGGGCGCGCGGCTGGCGGCGTACCGGGCGGCGTACGCGCTGGGCGAGGGGCGTCCCGCAGGCCGCGAGGTGGCTATCGCCAAGATTGCGATGAACGAGGCACTGCCGCGCATATGCTCGGTCGCGCACCAGTGTCACGGAGCGATCGGCTTCACATGGGAGCACGACTTGCACCTGTTTACGCGCCGCTCAGTGGCGTGGCGGGCTGAGTACGGAGACACGGTGGCGCACCGTGAGGCGCTGGCTGTCGAGATGGGGATATAGCGCGGGCTGCCCTGCGACCCTTCGACAGGCTCGGGGTGCTCAGATTCACCTGACGTGTAGCCCGTCAGTCCCCTCTCCCAGCGGGAGAAGGCGCGGGTGAGGGAGAAGACTTGCTGCTAGCCGCGACATTCGCCTATCGACAGGCTCAGGGTGCTCAGATTCACCCTCTCCCTAACCCTCCCCCATCAAGGGGGAGGGGACACGTCGCGCGGTGAGCGGGCGGCCCTCTCCCGGTGAGAAAGGGCCCGCACTAGACACTGCGCAAATGTAAGCTGTACGCATGAGCCACAACTGTCTGTTTTGCAGGATCATCAGGGGCGAAATTCCGAGCACTCAGGTCTACTCGGACGACCGCACGCTGGCGTTCAGGGACATCCACCCCGTCGCGCCGGTGCACCTGCTTGTCATTCCGAAGGAGCACGTCGAACTCATCGCGTCGACCAGACCCGAGCACGAGCCGTTGCTCGGACGCCTGATGAGAGTCGCCGCGCAGGTAGCAAGGGAGGCTGGCGTAGATGGCACCGGGTACAGGGTGACCGTGAACCAGGGCGCCGACGCCGGGCAGCAGGTCGACCACCTGCATCTGCACGTTCTCGGAGGGCGCAGGCTCGGCGGCATGGGGTAGCTGGGGTGGTCGCCACCGGTATTGGCCTTCAACTCCCGTGGCGTGGTGCGGGCATCTCGACAGTGTCGGCACTCTCCCGACCACCGTGTAACATCATCGCCGTTCGCAACACCTGCCTCGAGTGAGACCGACTTGACCATCCAACGCGCGGCCAAACCTATCTTCTAC
>SXGR01164672.1_pt1 | contig 18528 bp, 18 predicted proteins | sample 3174711 | NCBI WGS metagenome assembly SXGR01 (sample SAMN11356860, study PRJNA531348) | freshwater metagenome | isolation source: freshwater sample F1-60 | place: China: Fuxian Lake, Yuxi | collected 2017-12-25
GGTCGCTGAAGTGCTGAATCAGGCCTTCAAGTCCTAAACCCATCCGTTGCCTATGCCCGCCAAAATGCCCCTAACAAGTCCCGCCAAAACGCACCCAACAAGTCCCGTCAAAACAACCCCTCCACCCCCCGCCATTCGGCCTCTAAGGCCCAAGGATTACCCTGTCAAGGTTTCACGGGTTATTGTTATTGATTTTGAGGGGTACAAGGACCAGCCGCCGGTCTTTGCGGGGGTTTGGGAGGACGGGCATTTTCGGGTGGTGATTTTGGATGTACGTTTCAAGGCCCTTGTCAAATTGGGTCATCCCTTTGTCAAATATCAGTCCATCAAAAGATTCCTTCGCCGCATGCACCAACGGGCTTTGGTTCACCAAAAGTACCTGGTAGGGTACAGCGAACACGAGTCCACGGTCTTTGCGGATTGTTACGGCGATATTTCCGAGGTTTACCTGAATGCAAGGAAGCCTTTGGGTCGCTGGTTTACCTTGAACGACCGGGAGAACCGCCCGAATCCTTTTGGGCTCAAGGATTTGATGAAGTACTTTGAGTACAAAGCTTACAAGGAGTATCCGCACAAGGGGGTCACCTCGGTCTTGACCCAAGTGCTTAAACAGCTGATCAATCACGAAGGAGACGTCCAACGTTTGACCCCTCTGGCGGCCTCCCGATGGAAGGAATTACTGGACTACAACAAGCAGGATGTCATGGGCTTGATGTACGTGATGAAACGCGCCAAACTCCTGGCCTTTTAGCCTTTAACGATCCCTGCCCTGGGGCCTCCCGGGTTCCGCTTATCGATGAAAACAGCATCGACAGGGATTCTTCACCTCATTTTAAAACATATACAAACACTATTTCATTTTAAACCAAATTTTAAACCAAAAATTTATGGACTATTATGATGCTTTGGACCTTTGTATCGAAAAACATAAAGGTCATCCCCACGAGAAAATGTTTCGTGATGCTATGGATTATATCATTAAATCATGTCACCAGTCTCCTGAAGATGAGAACGACACACAGGCGATGGAGATTTACAAACAACGTAATCAATGGACTTTGGACGAGTGGTTTGAAGCTATTTTGAATTTTAACAAAAAAGACAATCAAGATAAATTTTTATCTAAAATATATAATGAAATTGTAGAATCTTTTCAAAATGAATTCGATCAAAATTATGAAATTGTAACAACGCTTTCGTGGGATTTGGATGGAATGGCTCACTCTGGATGTGATATCATAGGTGTATATGCGGGAGCATATTTTGGCAGGGATGATTTTGAAACGAAAGGACCTTTTGAAGATTGTCAAGGGTTGATGGAAGACATGGATACCTTCGATTATGCGGAACGAGATGGGTTTAACTTAAGCATGGATCCTGATTATGTAACCCCTGAAGATTATACCCGATATACCACACTTATTCTCAAAAAGAACTTGTACGCCCACGTTCATTTCCTTACCGAGCTCAACCCTGCGCGCAATTGGATGAATGCCGAGAGCCTCAAACAAGCTTCCGAGTATATTGCCGACCATTTCGCCGAGTACGGGCTTCCGGTACACCGACAGACTTGGATGGCAGATGGTCGTGAATACGATAACGTAGTGGCGCGTTATACCAGCCCACGTCCTTTGGAGGGGAATGAAGCCCGTCCGCTATTGGTGGTGGGGGCGCATTACGATGTGGCGGGAGACCAACCGGGAGCGGATGACAACGCGAGTGCGGTGGCGGGTTTGTTGGAAACAGCCCGGCTTTTGGCCGAATTGAAGCCGGATTTGGCTTACGATATCGAGTTGGTGGGGTATTGTTTGGAGGAGCCTCCATTTTATGGGAGCAGCCAAATGGGGAGCTATGTTCACGCCAAATCATTGCACGATGCAGGCATTCCTCTCAAGGGCATGATTTGTTACGAGATGATTGGTTATTATTCCGAAAAGCGCGGGTCCCAGCCGTTGCCAGATCCTTCACTTAAAGGCTTAGTGCCTACGGTGGCTAATTTCATTGGGGTCATTGGCCGTCCCGAAAACGGGGAATTCAACCAGGCCTTTTACCAAGCCATGGCGATGGATTCCGAAATAAAGGTGGTGGGTATAGGACTGCCGGGTCAAAATTTTCCGGCCGTATTAAGCGGTTTAGTTGGAATGTCGGACCATAGCAACTATTGGAAATTCGGGTACCCGGCTTTGATGATCAACGATACGGCGTTTGTCCGGAATCCACATTACCATCAGGTAACGGATAGCATCGACACCCTCGATTTTGATCGAATGACCCAAACTGTCAATAGTGCGTATCGTGGCATCGTTGGGCTGCCATCCTGACGCCAATTCGTATTTTTTCTTGCCAAAAAATTGACAATCAATTGATTAATAAATCCGCATCTAGTTTATCCGTCAATTTGACATCTGCCATTTTGTCAGTCTTTTATTATTTTTTTGGAATCCTTCAACAAAATGTAAACATTTTGATTGCGCGCACACACGAGGCTTTGACCCGATTTGACCAAGGCTTGGCACGGTCTTTGCAATGAATGAACTATCGCTGCAGACGATGATCACTCGCTCACCGCTTACCGATTTTCACTTTAACTATCTAAAACCCAAACCATGAACAAAACTCAATCCAATGCCGCCTCCAATGCCGCCGCTTCCGCTGATGCTTCTTACGCGTTCAATGTCCTGATCTTGGACGAAAGCGGGTCCATGGGTTCCATCGCCGCTGCAGCCAAAGAAGTTTTTGAAGGCTACCTGCACCGCTTGATACAGGAACAGCAAGATATTCCCGACCTGACGCAGTATATCAACATGTGGTCTTTTGGGAAGCCCTACGTTAACGAGAACATTCCCCTGGTCAAGATCAATACCTGGGATAAGGTTTTCCCTGAATATAGACCATCGGGGAATACCCCCATGTTTGATGCGATCGGGATGTCCATCCACAAGCTCAAGGAATCTCTACGCATCCTGGACCTGCAGAAGGAGCAGTACCAGGTCAAGGTCTTCATTGTATCCGACGGGGAAGAGAACGCCAGCCGGGAGTACAAAGCCAGCCAGATTGGGGAACTCATTCGTGGTTTGATCGCTGAAGGCTGGGCCTTTGACTATTACGGGACCGACCACGATATCACCAGCATGGCCGATACCCTAAACATCGAGGACAATCGCCGGGTGATGTTCCAAAAGACCAAAGCCGGCATGGAAAACGCCCGTGATCAATACATGGCCGAAATCATGAAGGAGAAGATGAAATTCATGGAAAGCCGGCGTAATCCCAAAAAAGACGAGCCCATCTTGTAGGGACTTGCCTCGGCCTCAGCCTGTCCCGGCCTGCCTCGTATCCAATCCTCCCCCCGGGTTCCACCGCGTTCCCGGGGGTGGGGTGGGGGGGATACGTCAAAAAATTTGCTGGATTTACGGATAAAAATATTGGAATATTCGTTGACGATCTTCCCGCTCTTTTTCGTTTTTGTGGAAGATTTCTATGAATACAATTTTTGCTTGGTATTCTAGGTAGGCATACACGATTCGTAATCCAGATTGAACACCAAAACCTTTTAGCGAACGGCAGGCAATCTTTTTAATTTTTATAATGTTCTTATCCAGGCCAAGGTTGTTAATACGGTAACTGAACGGTGGTCGTTCATTGGGTTTGACTTCAATTATTTGTTGAATCACCTTCAGATCTTCGATGATAATTGGATAGCGCTTTTTTAGTCTTTTGAGGTCTCTTGTGAATTCGGATAATTCCAAAAAGGTCATGACTCCCCCTCCAATTCGTAATTACGAACTGCGTACGGAGGTTCCCGATACAATGCAAGTTCATAATTCATGATCTCTCCCTCTTTGGTCGCAACCCAGGGCATGTCAGACCGAATAAACCGATCAAGTGCATTGGTGGACCAATTCCCCATGTTTTGAATGACTTGATCAATCACAACGATTTCACTTGCGAGGAGTTCTCTCAAATTACTTTTGGCTAAAGGGATTAAGCGGGTTTGGTTTGTGGCGTGATAGGTTGTGGTCAATTTTAATAACATACCTTCTTCTATCATAGCCTGAATAATGGAATCCCATTTTAAAGGAACATGCCCAAAATGTAGCTTTCGGTATTCCAGACCAGTGAGATGCTCTTCATAAATCTCGTAGTAGTTGAAGTCAGCGAAATAAAGCAGTCCCCAAAGGTGTGATTCCCCAACATTAGGCTTACCAGCAGATTGTTCAAGAAAGTACAAGAGTTTTTGATTTAGTTTGGTTGGGTTGAAGGTCGGCTCTGGACTTCTAACGGGTGAGCTGTAGGTTAGTTCGAAAGGCTCATGGACCATAGAAGTGGATTCGGATGGATACGATTGAGACAGGAAGTCATCGTAGGAGAATCGCAAAGCCTGGGCCAGGGCTTGCAGTTCTTGGAGGTTAACGCTTCGATTGCCCAATTCCATTTGGGTTAGTGAGGACCTAGATACCTGTATTTGGCTAGCCAGGACTTCTTGGGAGAGCCCTCTTTGCTTACGCATCGCAGCTATTCGTCGGCCTATTTCTGATTGATTAAGGGGTTTATTCATGGAATCTGCGCTTTTTAAATCCAAATTTACACTTGGTTGGATTAATCAACAATCAAATGATGGATTATCTAACAATTATGCTTGATCTCTTAGAGTAGAAAGCAAAATTTCTGTATATTTGACTTAACCCTATGCAAATGAAACACTTCCTCAAACCCCTCCTGGGAGGCTCGCTCCTGACTTTGTTCCTATCGCTTTGGGTTGGTATCACCGAAGCCCAAATCCTGGATGTGCAACAGAAGGGTTCCTACTTGGTTGTTATTGGGGACCAGAACCGCCAAGTTTCTTCCATGCCGATTGGAAGTAACGATGAGTTTTTGGGGATGTCTTCCACCTTTTTTGTGGTGCGTAAAGGTTCCTACCTCTATACCTACGATGAACGATCTCGTCAGATCGCCTCGATGCCGATGGGGTCATCGGATCGTTTTCGGAGCGCTGCCGGAAATTATTTCAATGTCCAAAAGGGTTCTTATATCTACACCTACGATCGACATTGCAAACATAACCACACCCGGTCCGCGAATTAATTTTTTTCGGTTTTTAACAATTTGTAAAAATTCTCTCACCCCAAAGTATTTTGTCATGAAGCGTCCTAGTTCAACCAAGGCCAAATCTTTTGATGCGGTTAAGATGATGCGCCAGATACGTGATCAAATTTCACGGGATATTGCCCATATGGATTACAAACAGATTAAAGAGTATTTTAAGACAGCTTCAGGGCAAGTTCTTCGGGCCTAGTAGCTTTTTTACCACACCTCCTTGCTGAGGTTCTGCAGGTAGCTGAGGAACTCTTCGGAGCCGAGGGGGCGGACTTCGGTGGGGAGGCGCAAAGCAAAGGCGGCCGGTGCCCGGTAGTCTTGGACCTTGGCCTTGAAATGGTAGGTCGGCACGCCTTCGGCCGTCCCTTCCAATAGGGTGAGGAGGGCTGCAGCGGCGGGGTATTGTTCCCGCAGGAGGAGCATACCGCGAAGGCTCAATTCCATATCCACCGCTTTGACGGGTTCCTGTCCCTGGAACCCAAAAACATCGGGTTTGAAATACCGGTGTTGTTCCTTGTGTTCGATATTTTGGTTCAAGATTTCGACATCGCCCATTCGTTCGATGTTAAAGTACTTGTTACTCATGCTGGATACCTCAAAGGCCGATAGGCTGCGGTATTGTTCCGTAAAGCAAACGGGCTCCACGATTCGGTCTTCGATGGTTTGGCTATGCGCCGATGCGTAAGCGATGATGCGGATCTTTTTGCCTGTTTCGATCGCCGAGCTAATGACCTCGATCAGATGCCCCAGGTGGGCGTTGTACAGAGGGTGATCGCTCCCCGCCCCGGTTCCCGTTCCTGCCGAGGCGGCGGTTCCTGCCGTGGTCCCGGTCCCCACTTCCAGTTTGGCCAAAACCGAATCGGCCAGGCGATGCCCTTGGGCGGCGCTTCGGACCAATTGGGTCAAGAAGAGGTTTTCTTCGGGGGTAAAAGGGAGCAAATCCTGGTGGGTGCCAACGATCTTGACCCGGTTGTTGCTGGGATCGCGCCGTACATCAAAGCCCAGGTCCTTGAGCATGTCCAGGTAGCGATAAACGGTTCGCTCGGAGGTTTTCAAATGAAACGCGATTTGTTTCATTCCTTTGGCCGGTTCTCCGCGCAAATAGCGGACCAGCTTGAGGACCCTCAGAATCCGGTGTTGGTTTAACATAGAATGGATAGAGCGGAGCCTGAATCGGCTTTCCACCCACCAAACTATATCAAATGGCCCCCTTTTTCTAACTCTTTGACCTTACTTGTCAGAGGAAATTTTAATCTCCTGTAACATATCAATTTTTGTATATCAAAAATTTATAGAACTGAAAGGACTTTAATCTCCCAACCCCGCCAAGGCGCTTTCGATGGAGAGCATAGGTTCCAAGGCAGCGTGGATTTGGGCGATGGGGATACGTTCCTGCTGCATGCTGTCGCGGTGCCGCAGGGTGACGCAATGGTCCTCCAGGGATTGGTGGTCGATGGTCAAGCAAACGGGGGTGCCTAGGGCGTCCTGACGGCGGTAGCGTTTGCCGATGGAGTCTTTTTCGTCGTATTGAGTGAGGAAACGGAATCGAAGACTGTTCTGGATTTGGCGGGCCAATTCGGGGAGACCGTCCTTTTTGATCAGGGGCAGCAGGGCCACTTGGACCGGTGCGACGAAGGCGGGTAATCGGAGCACGACGCGTTCGCTGCCGTCTTCGAGTTTTTCTTCGGTATAGGCGGAGGCCAGGGTGGCAAGGAAGAGGCGGTCCAGACCGATGGAGGTTTCGATAACATAAGGCACATAGGATGCCTCGGATTCGGTGTCGAAATAGCGCAGCTTGCGGCCCGAAAATTGTTCGTGGCGGGTCAGGTCAAAATCCGTGCGGGAATGAATGCCTTCCAATTCTTTGAAGCCAAAGGGAAAGCGGTATTCGATATCGCAGGCTTCATTCGAGTAATGAGCAAGTTTCAGATGATCGTGGAAGCGGTACTTATCCTCGCCCAGTCCAAGTGAATGATGCCAGGCCAGGCGTTTGGCTTTCCAAGTGGCGTACCATTCCAACTCGGTGCCGGGGGCCACGAAGTATTGCATCTCCATTTGCTCAAATTCCCGCATCCGGAAAATGAATTGCCGGGCAACGATTTCGTTGCGAAAGGCTTTGCCGGTTTGGGCAATCCCAAAGGGGATTTTCATGCGGCCGCTCTTTTGGACATTGAGGAAGTTCACAAAAATGCCCTGGGCTGTTTCGGGCCGCAGGTACAGGGTTCCGCCTTCGCCGGATACGGCGCCCATTTCGGTGGAGAACATCAGGTTAAACTGCCGCACATCGGTCCAGTTGCGGGTTCCGCTGATGGGGCAGACGATTTCCAGGTCCAGAATTAATTGCTGCAGGGCCTTGAAATCGGCGTTTTCGAGGGCCTGGCGCAGTCGCTCCTCAGTATCGTTGATCTTGGCCTGGATGCGGACCACGTTCGGGTTGGTTTCTTTGAATTGAACTTCGTCAAAGCTTTCGCCCCATTTGGCGAGGCCTTTGTCAACCTCCTTTTGGATTTTGGCTTCCTGCTTGGCGATGGCTTCTTCGACCAGAACATCGGCGCGGTAGCGTTTTTTGGAATCTTTGTTATCAATCAACGGGTCGTTGAAGGCGTCCACGTGGCCGGAGGCTTTCCAAACGGTGGGGTGCATAAAAATCGCAGAGTCCAGTCCGACAATGTTATCGTGGACTTGGACCATGGCCCGCCACCAATATTCGCGCAGTCGATTCTTGAGGATGACCCCGTTCTGCCCATAATCGTAAACCGCCGACAAGCCGTCGTAGATTTCACTGGATTGAAAGACAAAGCCGTATTCTTTGGCGTGGCCAATGAGGTTTTTGAATTGTTCTTCGGGGGTCATAGGTTGGTTGGTTACGGGGCAATGCGGCCGTACATGCGGGGGAAAGGAATGGTTTCGCGGACGTGGGGTAATTTGCAAACCCAGGCGACCAGGCGTTCCAAGCCCAGGCCAAAGCCGGAATGGGGAACGGAGCCGTAGCGCCGCAGGTCCAAATACCATTCAAAGGCTTCCATGGGCAATTCGTGTTCGTGGATTTTGCTCACCAGCCATTCTAGGTTGGTCTCGCGTTCGCCGCCGCCTACGATTTCACCATAGCCTTCGGGGGCCAAGACATCCACGCCTTTGGCCCAGCGGGGGTCGTTTTCGTCGCGCTTCATATAAAAAGCCTTGACTTCGTGCGGCCAGTTGTACACCATGATGGGGGTTTCGAAGAGCCGGGTCAAAACCGTTTCGTCGGAACCACCAAAGTCGTTGCCGGCCTCAAAGCTGGAGGCGCTAGAGATCCATTGGGGGAGGTTGCGTTCTTGTTCTTCGGCCGTGTCCAGGCGTTGGCGGGCGGCTTGTAGTTGGGACTGATGATGACCGATTTCGCCTTTCTTGAGGCTGGGTTGGGCCAGCTTGGCTTCACGTTCGTTGATTTCGACACGGGTTTCTTCGATGCTGCGTCGCACCTGGGCCAGGTCATCCCGTAACACATCCAATGCGGATTGCCCGTTCACCAGGCGTTCGCCGCGGATGATCTGAACGGCTTCTTCGTAGGGGATGCGCACAAAGGGTTGGGTGACTTTCTGCAAAGGCTCGATGGGGCGTTCAATCAGTTCCAGTTCGAGGCGGTTGCGTTCCAGGACGGCGCTCACCACATCGCGGAGAAATTCCTCGATGAGGTCCATGTTTTGGCGCAAATCGCAAAAGGCCATCTCGGGTTCGATCATCCAGAATTCCGAGAGGTGTCGGCGGGTCTTGGATTTTTCGGCCCGGAACGTGGGTCCAAAGGTGTAGATTTTGCCCATGGCCATGGCCATTGCCTCGCCATAAAGCTGTCCGCTCTGGCTGAGGTAGGCGGGGTGTCCGTAGAAATCGGTGGCAAATAGGGTGGAGGTGCCTTCGCAGGCGTTGTCCGTAAAAATGGGGGCGTCCATTTGGACAAAACCGCGATCCTGAAAAAAGCGGTGAATGGCCATGATCAGGGTATTGCGGATGCGCATAATGGCCCATTGCCTTTTGGAGCGGAGCCAAAGGTGGCGGTGGTCCATGAGGAAGTCCACGCCATGTTCTTTGGGGGTGATGGGGTAATCCTTGCTGAGGTGTAGGGTGCGGATTTCGCTGAGTCGGACTTCGTGTCCCCCGATTTGGCGGGGGTCGGCGACCACTTCGCCGCGGCAATAGAAGGCGCTTTCCTGGGTGAGGGCTTCGGCTTCATTGTACATAGCATCGCCCAGGGTGCTGCGGTCGGCGACGCATTGGCAGAGCCCGCTCCCATCGCGCATGACCAGAAAGACCAGGTCTTTGCTGGACCGACGGGCCATGACCCAGCCCTGCAGTTCTACCGACCGACCCACCCATTGGGCTAGATCCCCTATCGCTTGCGTTTTCATAAGATGCCCCAAATTTGAAACATCAAAAATAGCCTATGTACCTTTGATGAAGCGAATGACTTCAAAATCCCGACTCGGCCTCAAACTCAAGCAGCAAACGCAGCTTTCTCCTCAGCAAATTATGCTGATGAAGCTCCTGCATTTGCCGATCACGGCCTTGGGGGAGCGTATTCAAGAGGAGTTGGAAATTAACCCGGCCTTGGAGGAGGGGTTATCGGAATTGTATTCTGACGGAGTCTTGGAGGTCGATGGGTCAAGCGATGACGATGGGTCAAGCGATGTCGATGGGTCAAGCGATGTCGAGGAGTTTGGCAGTGAGGAGGGTGATAGGCCCGAGGCGGAGGACGCGCTCTATGCAGGGGAATGGTCGGATGACCAAACCGACGATTACCTGGACCAAGTGCCGCAAGCCCCTGAAATGGACCGTCCAACAGACTTTGCCAAAGCCGCGGGGAATTTCTACGATGATCTGCTGCAGCAATGGTCCCTGGTGGCCGAAAGTGAACAAGAGCAACGAATCGGCATCCACTTGATTGGCAATTTGGATGAAGATGGGTATTTGCGTCGCCCTCTTTTCAATCTGGTGGACGACTTGGCCATTCAGGAAGGCCTCTTGGTGGAGCGGGAAGAGGTGGAGCAGGTGCTTGGCCGGGTGCAGACCTTGGAGCCGCCGGGCATAGGGGCCAGGGATATTCGGGAATGCCTGCTCTTGCAATTGCAACGACGCCTTGCCAACCGAGCGGTTTGGACTACGGACTCAGAGCCCCAGGCGGCCCGGGAAAACCCGGTGCAAGATGCAATTCTGTTGTTGGAACAACATTTTGAAGCTTACGGTCAAAGGCAATTTGAGCGTTTGGCATTGCGCTTATCCTGGTCCACCGAAAGAATGCGGGATGCCCGTGCCGAAATTCTTCATTTGAACCCCCGACCCGGTGATTCGGTCGCCGCACCCCACGAAGCTCCTACCGCCATTCCAGATTTCTATGTGCTTTTGAAGGACGGCCAAACCGAATTGCATCTTGGCGAAAGCTCCGAAGGTAAATCTTTGAGGGTGAGCTCGTATTATCGTGAAATGCTCGAGGAATACAATGGCCGATCCAGGCACGCCAACAAAAAGGAAGCCAGCACCTTTATCCGTTCCAAAATTGACCAGGCTCGTTGGTTCATTGACGCCTTGGAGCAGAGGCGGCAGACACTTCGTGTGACCATGCAAGCCATCATGGAATTACAGCAAGAATTTTTTGTGTCAGGAAACCACGCCCGCCTCAAGCCGATGATTCTCAAGGATGTTGCCGATCGGATTGGAATGGATATCTCCACCGTTTCCAGGGTGATACACTCTAAATTCGTGCAGACATGGTTTGGCCATTTTCCTTTGAAGTCTTTTTTCAGTGAAGGAATCGCCCTAGATGGGGGCGGTGAGGCCTCTTCGATTGAGGTGCGCCAAGTTTTGTCGGAGATGATTGAGGCCGAAAACAAAGCCAAGCCCTTGACTGACGAGGCAATCATGGAAGCTCTCAACGCCAAGGGATTCCAACTTGCCCGTCGAACGGTTGCCAAGTATCGTGAGCAACTGGGAATTCCTACCGCCGGCCTTCGCAAGATTTATTAAGTGCCGGGTGCAGCCCCTTATGAATCCACCTGAAAAACCGTCACCGCGTTGGGCAACTTTACTGTCGGTGCTGGGCCATCCGATTTGGATGCCTCTGTACCTGAGCGGTTTGGCATGGACCTCCGGAATACCCGATTTGGTGATGTATCCTACGGTGTTCAGGCTATGGTTTACGGTGGCTTTGAGTTTTGTTACGATTATGATCCCTTTGGCCGCCTTGGCTTGGATGAAAAGCGCGGGCCTCGTCTCCTCGTGGCAGGTTCCCATGGCTTCGCAACGTCGTGGTCCATACGCTGTGCAAATCTTGTGTTTGGGAATGATGCTTTGGCTGATCAAGAACTTGAACCTCAGCCTTTGGCTCACCGCCCCCTTGTTCCTGGCCCTCTTCCTGGTAGGGTGGGCATTGTTATGCCTTACCGTGACCAAGGTCTCGGCGCATGGATTGGGCATGGGCGCTTTGACCGGAATGGCCGTGGCCTTGTTTCTTGACGGAGCGGATTGGTCGCTCCAACATCCTGCGCTCGCTGCCGCCGTGCTTCCTTCGCTATTCCTGCTTTCTTGCTTGGTTTCGGCAGCCCGCCTAGCACTGGGCGCCCACAGCCCCTTGGAGCTCCTTCACGGTTGGCTCGCAGGGTTGATTGCCTTTGGCGTGGGATTACCTTGGATGACCTAATTTTAGCCACATGTCTACTGTATTGCTCCATACCGAAGATGGTGTTGCCCGCATCACCCTCAGCCGCCCCGATGTTTTCAACGCTTTTGACGATGAGCAGAGTTATGCGCTGCAGGCGGCCCTCAAAGAAGCCAGCCGCAACAACGACATCCGGGTCGTGGTTTTGACTGGAGCGGGCAAGGCCTTTTGTTCCGGTCAAGACCTCAAGTCCATCAAGGATTCCAAGGACCGGGATCTGAGCGAATCCCTGCACAAGCGTTACAACCCCATCATTCGGGCAATGCGCGAGATGCCCAAGCCTATCATTGGGCGCATCAACGGGGTAGCAGCCGGGGCGGGTTGTTCCCTGGCCTTGGCCTGTGATTTGACCGTGGCGGCCCATTCGGCCAAGTTCATCGAGGTTTTTGTGAATGTGGGTTTGGTGCTGGATTCGGGTTCTTCGTATTTCCTGCCCCGTTTGGTGGGTTCGGCCCGGGCCTTCGAAATGAGCACCCTGGCCAACCGCATCGATGCCCAGACCGCCGTTCAATGGGGTCTCATCAACAAAGCGGTTCCGGACGAAGAATTGGACCAGGCCGTCCAACTTTGGACCGATCATTATCGCCAGGCCCCCACCAAGGCCATTGGCCTCATCAAAAAGATGTTGAACCGCAGTTTTCACTCGGATTTGGACCAAATGCTGGACTACGAGGCCCTCTGCCAGGGCATCGCCGGTCGCAGCGAGGACCACAAGGAAGGGGTGGCAGCCTTCAACGCAAAGCGCGACCCCCTCTTTACTGGGCGCTGAACCCAGCCCTCGGCAGGTTCGTTAACAATTTCATAATATTCTCTTAATATTCTTGCGCTTCTTACCGCCATTATTTTAACCTTGAGAGCGCACCTTTATGCCGTTTATTTCAAAAAGACTTGATTCGAGCGACCTGATTAGGTTTATGGCCGTCTTAGCCTTTTTCTTCCACCCCGCCTGGGTACGGAGTCAGCACATCGACCAGCCCATTCCCTATTTCGCTTTTAGCAAAGGTTTATCCATCACCGACCCAGACTCGGGCTTTTCGTTGAGTTTGAGGTTTCGTATGCAAAATAGGGTAGGACTTCAAACGGATGCATGGACCTCCGAAGCCTTGGGTGATGCGGAATACGAGGCCTATGTACGTCGCTTGCGTTTGCGCTTGGATGGTTTCATCCTTAATCCTCGCTTTAATTACGTGGTACAGTTGTCGTTTTCACGATCGGATATGGACTGGGAGAACACCCAATTTCCCAATGTGATTCGGGATGCAATGTTTTTTTACAGGCCATCCAAAAAATTACAAATTGGTTTGGGACAAGGCAAATTGCCGGGCAATCGCCAACGCATAGTTTCTTCGGGCGATATGCAAATGCCGGATCGTTCCCTGTTTAATTCGGTGTTTCAAATTGACCGTGACTTTGGGTTAAATGTTTATTACACCAACAAAATTGGAACCCAACCAATTTCTCTAAGAGCATGTATATCAGGAGGTAATGGACGTAATATCGAAAAAACGGATGCTTTGGCGTACTCTGCCAGGATGGAATGGTATCCATTGGGTTCCTTTACCAACGGGGGCGATTATTTTGAGGGAGACCTGGAGAGAGAAGTCCGACCCAAAGTTTCGTTAGCCACCGCTTTTTCGTACAATACAAATGCAACGCGTACGGGGGGAAGTATCGGCAAAGAACTCTTTGAAGTCCGGGATATCCGCAGCCTTTTTGTGGATGTATTGTACAAACACCGGGGTTGGGCTTTTGCAGGTGAATTTGCTTTTCGCAATACGCTTGCCGGAACATCGCCAATGACTTTTTCGTCCCAGGATACCGGCCAAATCAAGCCTTCGCTGGTTTACCAAGGCAACGGTTATAACCTGGATGGAAGTTATGTTTTTCGTAACAGACATTCTTTGGTTTTAAGGTTCTCGCACCTCGACCCCTCTTCGTCCATCAATGGCTTCCAAAAGCCAACCAGCTATTGGGGATTGGGTTGGGGTCGTTACCTCAAAGGCCATCGATTGAAGTGGCAAAGTGAATTGGGCCAGACCCTGCTGAATGTAGGCACTTCATCTATCACCTCTTCGTGGGTTTGGCGATTCCAAATCGAAGCCGGTATTTAACTATTTTTCCATCCTAAAACCCTCTACCCTATGAGTCTGAATAGTATGCTTTCGATTTTCTTGCCCAAGGACAAAGTGTTTTTCACTTTGTTCGAAAAAGTAGCCACCACAGTGGGTGAGATGGGGGACTTGATCACCCAAATCGTCAACGAGAACGATTATAGTCAGCGTGCGGCGCTAATTACTAAATTGGAGCAGTTGGAGCATCGTAACGATGAGTATACCCACCAGATTTTCCAGGAATTGGGCAAAAATTTCATTACCCCCTTCGACCGAGAGGATATTCACTATTTGGCTATTGCCCTGGATGATATCTGCGATTATATCTACGCTTCTGGCAAAAAAATTAATTTCTATAAGGTTAATCCTGATGATAACGGAATTCGCAAAATGGCTGAAATTATTCGCCAAGGCAGTCACGAAGTGAAGGCGGCTGTTTACGAATTACGCAATATGAAAAATATCAAGCGGATTTCCGAGTCTATTATCAAAATCAATTCTTTTGAGAATCAGGCGGACGATGTTTTTGATATGTGTATCGAACGACTTTTTGATATGGAAACCGATGTAAAAGAGCTAATTAAGAAGAGGGAAATCTACCAAGTCATGGAAATTGTTACGGATAAGTTTGAAGATGCCGCGAATGTTATGGATTCAATATTGGTAAAATACGCTTAGTTTTTCTGTTTTTTTTTGATTGGTAAAGCCTTCTTTGCATGACTTTTCTTTTGGTAATTATCCTATTGGCTTTGATATTTGATTATATCAATGGTTTCCATGATGCAGCAAATTCCATTGCCACAGTTGTGTCAACCAAGGTTTTGACACCATTGCAAGCGGTTGTTTGGGCTGCTTTTTTCAATTTTATAGCCTTTTTTATTTTTAAAGATCATGCGGTCGCTAATACGATTGGTAAGACTGTTCAGGCGGAATTCATAACATTAGAAGTGATTTTTTCTGGCTTAATAGCAGCGATTGCTTGGAATTTGTTGACTTGGTGGTACGGTATCCCTTCCTCATCTTCCCACACCTTGATTGGCGGTTTTGCGGGTGCGGCTCTGGCTAATGCTTTTTGGAATCAACCCAGTTTGGAATTTGATGCGATAGTTGCGATGGATAAAATATCCAAAACCTTGATCTTTATTTTCTTGGCGCCCTTGATTGGCATGTTGATATCCGCTTTTATAACCCTGGTGACTATACAGCACAACGTTCTTTTTCGCACGGGTATTATTGTATTATGTTGTACGGCTACTTGGGTGGCTTTTGATTATTTTGAACAAGCCAAAATGTTGGAGTCCACCGAGAAGGTGTACGGTATGGAGAAAATAAAAGGCACATTTTCCCAAGGTTTGGTTTCAGGTCGAGCTGAGGACTCCGCGGCTTTCGTGGATGCAAAAAATCGTTTGGCACTTTGGAAAAGTAACAAGGGGAAAGTCAAAGAGTTGATTGGGTACTACGATGAACACGGGGCAGAACGTGTCGCAAGAGAGGTATCAGGCCTTTTCCCGGCTCATGTGAAATTGGATTCGGAAAAGCTTACCAAAGGATTTACCAAAGCCGATAATTCGGTGATGGTTTGGGGCATTATGGCCGTGGCCTTTTTGTTTGTTTTGGCTTTTTGGTATGTGGAGAAGTTCACAACGCCGACGGCGTATCGGGTGGGGGATATGTTCAAAAAATTGCAGTTGCTTTCATCGGCAGCGTTTAGTGTGGGGCACGGGGGCAACGATGCCCAAAAGGTGATGGGGATCATCGCGGCGGCCATGGTGGCCAATGGGGATATTGAAGATATCAAGAACATGCCGGGCTGGGTACCTTTGGCCTGTTATACGGCGATCGGTCTGGGGACCTTGAGCGGTGGTTGGAAAATCATTAAAACCATGGGTACCAAGATCACCAAGGTGACGCCGTTGGAGGGGGTTTGTGCCGAAACCTCCGGGGCTTTGACCTTGTTTATGACCGAGCAGATGGGGATTCCGGTGAGTACAACGCATACGATTACGGGTTCGATTATCGGGGTGGGAGCCACCAAAAGGCTTTCGGCCGTCCGCTGGGGAGTGACCATTCAATTGCTCTGGGCCTGGATTTTGACGATTCCTATTTCGGCGCTTTTGGCCGGCTTGGTTTTGCTGCTGGTTCGCAGCCTTTCCTGATCGCTCTGCTCGGCCTATCCTGCGTTGATGCTGGCGCGCCTGCGTTGTGCCCAGCCGGCGCTGATGCCGGCGCGCCCGCGCTATCTTGTTCCGTCCATTGTTAATACCATTGCATGATGACCGACCAAGAGATTGCCCGTCAGACGACCCTGCTTCATGTAGACCGGATCGCGGAACGTCTGGGGATTCCACCGGAGGCCCTGGAGCATTACGGAAAATTCAAAGCCAAAATCCCTTTGGAATACACCAAGGCGGAGATGGGCCGACCGCGTGGGCGTTTGGTCCTGGTTTCGGCCATGAGTCCAACCCCGGCGGGGGAAGGCAAAACAACATGCACCCTGGGTTTACTGGATGGTTTGAACCGGATCGGGGTGCGGGCGGCGGCGGCCCTGAGGGAGCCATCGCTGGGTCCTGTTTTTGGGATCAAAGGAGGGGCGACCGGGGGAGGACGAGCCCAAGCGGCTCCGATGGAGGACATCAATTTGCATTTCACGGGGGATATCTATGCGGTGGAGCGGGCCCATAATTTGTTGGCGGCCCTCTTGGACAATGCCTTGCATTTTGGGACGGCCCCCGGTCGCCTGGATGCTCGTTCGGTGTTGTTTCGTCGGGTGATGGACCTCAACGATCGCTCGCTTCGGCAGATAACCCTGGGTTTGGGTGGCAAGGCTAACGGGGTGCCCCGCGAAAGTGGTTTTGATATTACCGCGGCCTCGGAATTGATGGCCATTCTTTGCCTTTCAAAGGATGCAGCCGACCTCCAAGCTCGCTTGGATCGTATATTGTTAGGAAAAGGTGTGGATGGGCCGGTTTTGGCCGGGGATTTGGGAGGTACCGGGGCCTTGGCAGCTTTGCTGCGCGATGCCCTTAAGCCCAACCTGGTCCAAAGCCTGGAAGGCAACCCGGTGTTGATGCACGGGGGACCCTTTGCGAACATTGCGCAGGGGACCAATTCGTTGTTAGCAACCTATACGGCCCTCAATCACAGTGATGTTACGGTGACCGAAGCGGGTTTTGGTTTTGATTTGGGTGGCGAAAAATTCATTGATATCAAAGCCCGTAACGGAGGTTTGTTCCCCGATGCCTTGGTCTTGGTGGCGACGCTGCGGGCCATCCGCTACCACGGTGGTCAATCGCTCAAGCAATTGACCGAGCCCAACACCGAAGCCTTGGTGAAGGGTTTGTCCAATTTGCAAAAACACGTCGCCAATGCCGGTCTTTTTGGCTTGGTGCCCGTGGTGGCGCTGAACCGCTTTGGCACCGATACCGACGAGGAGATCCGCATCGTCCAAGAGCATTGCCGGGGGTGGGGCGTGGACGCCGTCGTCTGCGACGCCTGGGCCCTGGGAGGCCAAGGAGCCGAATCCCTGGCCCACGCCGTCATGCACCGCCTCCAGGGCCCACCACCCCCGCCCCGTTTTCTCTACGAAGCGGATGCGCCCCTGGCCGACAAAATCCACACCCTGGCCACCCGCTTTTATGGCGCCTCGGAGGTCCTGTTGAGCCCCAAAGCCGCCGACCAATTGGCCTACTTCGAAGCGTCCCTGGGTCGAAACCTCCTGGTCTGCATGGCCAAAACCCAAAAATCCTTTTCGGACAACCCGGAGCTCCTCGGCGCCCCCAGCGGTTTTCCTTTCCGAATCCAAGAAGTCCAAATCAGCGCCGGGGCCGGCTTTGTTGTTCCGATCGCCGGTGAAATGATGCGCATGCCCGGTCTCCCCAAAGTCCCTGCCGCCAACCATATCCACATCGACCCTCAGGGTCAAATCCACGGTTTGTTTTGAAAATTTCTTACCGCACCCTGGCCGTTACGGCCCTGCTGCTCCTGTTGGTCGCCATGGCTGAACACCTGCAGCCCAGCGAGGTGAACTGGTCCGGCTTTGATTATCTGATTGCGGGCCTTTTGGTCTTTGCCGCAGGATTCACCCTGGAAACGGTGATGCATCGTTGGCGCCAACACAAGATGCGTTGGTGGATCATCGCCTTGGTTCTGCTGATTTTCGTTTTGTTATGGATGGAACTTGCGGTGGGGATTTTTGGATCCCCCATCGCCGGCTCCTAAAGGAGGGGCGGATCCTACTCCACCGTGATAAAAAGTTCTACAACGTGTACGAACATGAGTACAAAAGTACCCAACCATCCTGAGGATTCCAATCAAAAGGGGTAATTTTTGACAATGGTACTGGTAATAACCTCCCCCAGCTTATGGATTTCCGCGTACAGTGACCACCAACAAACATTGTTTGGCATCATTCAACATAAACACGAAGTGGAGGGAATGAACTTCGTTCAGATTTCAGATTGGTTAAACGAGAACCATTATAAAACTCCAAGAGGTAAGGTGTTCACCCAATCACACGTGTGGTCAATCTACACCAAGAAGATGAGGAGTATTAAAAGGTTCTCCCGTGAGAATGACACACAAGTGGTCAGTACTGGTATTGATGTAATCAACTACGTTGTTGACCGTTGA
>SXGR01477707.1_pt1 | contig 18520 bp, 13 predicted proteins | sample 3174711 | NCBI WGS metagenome assembly SXGR01 (sample SAMN11356860, study PRJNA531348) | freshwater metagenome | isolation source: freshwater sample F1-60 | place: China: Fuxian Lake, Yuxi | collected 2017-12-25
CCCCAAGTCCCTTAGAGGAACCAATGTGCAGAAACTTCCCGTCCTTGGAGATGGAGAGCGACGAGGGATACCAGGTCGTGGGAATGAACCCGAGAACGTGGCTTTCCTCCCGTTCGCCGACATGGATGACCGCCACACAATGATTGTCGGCATTGGCCACAAACAACAGGCGTTGCGACGGATCCAGCGCCAAGGCATTGGGAGTTGAGCCCACAGGCGCACGCGGATGGATGGAAGTGCGGAGTGTCTCGATCGATCGCAGCTCCTGGGTGTCGATCACCACGACGGAGTTCTCGTTGCCGCAGGCCACGTAGAGGCGGCCATCTCGGGCGAGCAGCAAATCGTTGGGATTGGTGCCGACCTGGATGGTGGCCTTGACCTTCAGGGTGGCCGTGTCGATGACACTCACCGAGCGGCTGGACCAGTTGGAGACGAACACCGTGCCGCCATCCGAACTCAATTGGAGGTCGCACGGAGTGACCTCCACTTCGACCTGACCCAATACCTTGCCATCGCGAGAATCAAAGGCCACCACGTGGCCTGGCTCACTTCCGGTGCCCCGATTGGCAGCATACAAAACAGGCCGGGACGGATGGTGCGCCAAGCCAGCCCAGTAAATGGATGCGGCAGGCAGTCCATTGGTAAACTGGGCCACGGGCGATTCGCTCAGCCGACCCTCGCGGTATTCAAACACGTAAATCGGTGCAACCTCCGGCTTCTTGCCGCCACCGGCATTGCCACCCGAGACGAACAAGCGACCCCCCTCCGGGCTCCACGCCAAACCCATCCACGAGGAGCGCAGGGGGATTCTCTGGAGGATGGCCGAACCGTCGGGCTGGGTCACCACGAGGCCATGCGGGTTGAAACCACTGTGGAGGCCCACCAACACACGCCCATCGGGTGACGGGGAGAGGCCCAGCACATAGTCTGGAGTCGAGAGGTGGCGACCGACCGGCGAGATGCTCCACCCATTGGGCAGCAACGTGGTCCCATTGGTGGGGCCAGGCAGTTGGGCGAAAGCACAGGAGGTCGCCCAGCAAGCGAGGATCAGGCTCCGAATCATCATTGCATCTAAGACTCTTTCAGTGACGGATGGATGCCGAAATAGGGCCAATGTGCCAACAATTGCTTAGGGATCCTTGGTCTTCTAATCTGCCTGTCCTTTTGTCGGCGTCCGCGCAACCGCTGCGCTGGTGGAAGGGCAACCTGCACACGCACACGCTCTGGTCCGACGAATCCTTGTTCCATCAACGACATGAGGCCCGGTCCTGCAGCCCGGACAGTCCACGAGCCAGTCTTGCCCCCGGGCCGGGGTTTTCCCACACTGAGGTTTCTTTATGGGACTTCTCGAAGGCAAACTCGGCATCGTGTTCGGCGTCGCCAACAAGCGCTCCATCGCCTGGGCCATTGCTCAGGCCTGGCACCGCGAGGGCGCAACGCTGGCGTTCACCTACCAAGGCGAGCGACTGAAAGACAACGTGGAGGAACTGGCCGGCACCTTCGGAGCCGACACGCTCATCCTCCCCTGCGATGTCAGCAGCGATGACCAAATTCGCTCGGTGTTCACCGCGGTGAAGGAAAAGTTCGGGCGTCTGGACCTGCTGCTGCACGCCGTGGCCTTCGCTCCGAAAGAGGCCCTCGAAGGCGATTTCATCAACACCAGCCGCGAGGCCTTCCGGGTGTCCCACGACGTCAGCGCCTATTCGCTCATCGCTCTGGCCCGCGAGGCGGCCCCGCTCATGGACCAAGGCGGATCCATCGTGGCCATGAGCTACTACGGAGCCGAGAAGGTTATCCCCCACTACAACGTGATGGGCGTGGCCAAGGCCTCGCTGGAGTCTTCGACCCGATACCTGGCCTACAGCCTCGGCCCAAAGAAGATCCGCGTGAACTGCATTAGCGCCGGACCGATGAACACCCTGGCCGCTCGGGGCATCGCCGGATTCACCGACATGCTCAAGCACTACGAAACCCACTCGCCGCTCAAACGCAACGTGGAGCCCTCCGAGCTCGGTCACACCGGGGTGTTCTTGGCGTCCGACGGGGCCGCTGCCATCACCGGCCAAGTGCTCTACGTGGACAGTGGTTATCAAATCATGGGCATGTAAGGGTCGACGGCCCTCCCGGCCACGGCTTTGAACTTCAGGCTTCGAACACCATGTTTCTCGTCGTCATGGGAGTGGCCGGCTCCGGCAAGACCACGCTGGGTCAGGCTCTGGGCCAGCGCCTGGGCTGGGAGTTCCGCGATGCCGACGGATTTCACCCGGCCGCCAACATCGCCAAGATGAAGGCGGGCACGCCGCTCCAAGACGAAGACCGCTGGCCTTGGCTGCGGGCGATCCGCAGCCACATGGAATCCGAACAGGCGGTCGGCCGCAGCGGGATCATCGCCTGCTCCGCCCTCAAGGAAATCTACCGCGACACCCTAGGCCGCGGTGAACCTTGGATACGGTTCGTTCACCTCAACGGATCCCGGGACCTCATCGAGGGACGGATGCGGGCCCGCGAAGGGCACTTCATGCCGGTGAGCCTGCTCGACAGCCAGTTCGCCACCCTCGAGTCGCCTGCCGACGCCATCACTCTGGATATCTCTCAGCCTCCAGAGGCACTGGTGGAAGAAGTTCTGCGGCGGATTGCCTGATTAGCGCGAGACGTCGCCCTGGTAGAGGATGGTGAAGTAATGGCGGCGCAGACTGTCGACCGCCACTTCAGGGTGTTCGACATTGAGCACCAGGGCCGACTTACCGGCGGGCCGGTTCAGAAAGGGATAGGTGTAGTGGATATTCAGTTCGGCCTCGAGCAACGCGGCCAGAACATCCTGCAACTGACGCTCGCCGGCGATTTCGACCACCACGACGGCAGTTTCAGTAAACGCAAACCCATGCTCCTGAAGAAGGCTCCGCGCCAAATCAGGATCATCGACAATGATCCGTAAGATGGTGCTGTCAGTGGTGTCGAGCACCGTCAACGCCAGGATGTGAACGGACCGTTCGAAGAGCCTTTGGGTGACTTCATGCAAACGTCCCAATCGATTCGGGATGAACACGGTGAACTGGAGCACCGGGTCGGACCGGGGTTGACGGGCGATCGCGACAGCCATGATAGAGGAGAGTGTCCGTCAAGCGCGGGCCGAGGGCAAGGAGGCTCGGCGAGAGCCTTTACCCAAGCACCGAAGCTGTGGTTTATTGCCTGCGTGGCCAGTCCCTCCGATGAGTTGTGCACGATCGCCGAGAACCTCGGTATCGCCACGCTCCAGCGGCATCTCTTCCTCTGCGTAGATGCCACTAAGCCCAAGTGCTGCGACCCCCAGGCAAGCCTCGCGTCGTGGGAATTTCTGAAACGTCGACTCAAAGAGCTAGGACTCGTCGGACCGCAGGCCACGGTCTTTCGCACCAAGGCCAATTGCCTGCAATGCTGCGCCCAGGGGCCCATCGCAGTGGTGTATCCTGAGGGAACTTGGTATCACCACTGCACACCCGATGTCCTTGAAACCATTATCCAGGAGCACCTGATCCATGGCCGGCCCGTGTTGGAAAACACCTTTGCAACTCATCCGCTCGGTACTGGCTCCCGCTGAAGTGCAGCTGGACCTCTTCCAACGGCTGAAGCCCAAGGCACCGTCGGCCACCGTGCCCGGCGGTGGCAAGTGGGTCGCTTCCGAAACCATCGTCGTCGGAGGCACCTCCATTGAGGTGCACTTCATCCGTCATCCGCGGGCTCGAGTGTTTCGCCTCACCCTGTGCCGCGATGGCTCCGGCCGGGTCACCCTGCCCCGCTATGGATTCATGCCCGGTGCGCGGAACTTCTTGCTCCAGCATTTGCAGTGGCTGGCCGAACGGGCCCAAATCCAACGAGCCAACACCGCTCCGACCGACCCGTCCAAAGGGGAAGTCCAAATCCGCTTCCGGGGACAGTTTGAAACGGTCTCCGCCCCAGAAGACGGGAAGTTTGTCCAAATCGGCCCAGAATTACTGCCCCTGCCGCGCCTGCGCGACGAGCGGGACTTGCAGGCCAGGGCTCAGGCCGCCTTGCAACGGCTGGCCCAACGCGAACTGCCCGCCCGGGTTCAGCACCTTTCGGCCACCCATGGCATCGCAGTCAGTGCCATCTCGGTCCGCGCCCAACGCACGCGCTGGGGCTCCTGTTCGCCGCGGGGTGAGATCTCACTGAATTGGCGGCTGGTGCAAGTGCCCGAATGGGTCCGCGACTACGTGATCTTGCACGAGTTGGCCCATCGTCGGCACCTGAACCACTCGACCCGGTTCTGGGAAGAGGTCGAGCGCCTCTGCCCGAACTACGAAGCGGCCGAAACCTGGCTGCGCGAAACTGGGCGACACGTGCTCTGAGCCAGACCGAGGCCCTGGGATCGTTCCCGGCTGAGTCTAGGCCTAGACACTCCGCAACGGGGGCGATCAACGGCGAAGGATCTCAAATTCAATGTCGAACCAGAGACCGTTGAACTCGAAGCGGGCCTGACCCGATTCAATCCCCCGCTTTCAAACAAGGGAGTCCTGTGCCCGTTGTCCATGAGAAAGCATCACCGTAACCGGCCATGGAGTCCTCCGGTCTCCATCAATAGTCCCCATCTATCGATCCATCTATGAAACCTTTCCGGACATTATCCCTCCTCATCGCCAGCTTGCTGGTGGGCTCTGTGAGCGCCCTCGCCGATGTCGCTGAAGACGTGAAGAGCGCCGCCAGTAAACTGGCCGACGCCGCCAACTACTCGTGGACAGCCACCACCGAAATCGAGGGCGGCCAATGGACGCCGGCTCCGGTCAAGGGCAAGGCCATCAAGGGAGGGGCGGCCGTGATCACCAGCGAGCGGGATGGAACCACGACCACCGCAGTGCTGCAGGGAACCAAAGGGGTAGCCAGCACCGATGAAGGATGGAAGACCGCCGAAGAACTCCGCGCGGCAGCCGGGGCCGGGGGTGGCGGCGGTAATCGCGGCGGCATGCGCGCCGGAGCCCTCTTGCGCAACCCCTTGCCGGCCGCTTCGCTCACCAAGCTGGCTGAGAAATCCAAAGATCTGAAGGCCGGTGAGGCCGGAGTGATTGCCGGAGTACTTTCCGACGAAGGCGCCAAGGAATTTGCCCTGATGGGACGCGGCGGACGGCCGGGCGGCCAAACCCCACCGGAGCCGAAGAACGCGAAGGGTTCGGTGCAGTTCTGGCTCAAGGAAGGACAAGTCCAGAAGATCCGCCTCAAGGTCTCCGCGACCATGACCGTCAACGGCGAAGACCGCGATATGGTCCGCACGACGACCTGGGAAATTCGCGACGTGGGCACCACCACCGTCGAAGTCCCGGCCGAGGCCAAGAAACACCTGGGTTCCTGAGCTGGATCAAGCCGTTGGACAAACCCTCTGGAGGCTCCGTTTGGGGCCTCCAGACTCATTGACCCTTCCGGATCGCGTTCTTAGTCTGGTGTGCATGATTGGCAAGCGTCTGTACCGTTGGGCTTGGCTGCTGGCCGTGGCTGCGGTGGGTTTATTCCCCGCATCGGCCCAGGTTCCGGTGCCCTTCAACGGCATCCAGGCCATTATTAATGACACGGTCATTAGCCGTGACCAAGTCCTGGGAGCCGCGCAAAGCGAGTTGGCCATAGCCGGCCGCACCGCCACCTCCGAACAGCAGTACCTCACCCGGCGGGCGAAGATATTGGATGACCAGCTCGAGCAGCTGATCGATCGGCAGCTCATCCTCGATGAGTTCAAGGAGAAGGGGTATTCCTTCCCCGAATCCTACGTCGATGACCAAGTTCGGGAGCGCATCCGGCGGCAATTCGGCGGAGACCGCGTCGCCCTCACCAAGACCCTGCGAGCCGAAAACCGCACCTTCGAGCAGTTCAAGAAGGAGGAGCGCGAGGGGATGATCATTTATCAGATGAGTTCTCGGTACGTCCGCGACGAAATCATCATCTCGCCGAAGAAGATCCAGAACTACTATCAAACCAATCAGGCCCGCTTCCGCATAGGCAACCGGGTCAAGCTGCGGATGATCGTGGTCGACCGCTCCAAGCACTCCGCGGAAGACGGAGCCGGCATCGCCTCACGAGCTCTGGCCCAGCTCAAGGAAGGCACTGAGTTTGCCAAGGTGGCCACGGAGTTTTCCGACGATGCCCGCCGCTACAAGGGCGGCGACCGCGGATGGACCGAGGAAAGCGCCCTCAACGAGGCCCTGCGTCAGGTCGCCTTCAACCTGCCCATCGGCCAGACCAGCGATATCATCGAGGTCCAGGGTTCGCGCTTCATCCTGAAGGTGGAAGAGAAGCAGCAGTCCGGAATGCGTTCACTGGCCGAGGCCCGTCAAGAAATCGTGACCATCCTCAAAGACTCCGAACGTCAGCGTCTGCAAAAGCAGTGGCTGGCCAAGCTGCGCAAGAAGGGCTTCGTTCGCTACTTCTGAAGCCGCCCTTCGACCCAGACTTTCCACTGACCTAAAACTCCGCCGCCGCATGATCCTCGGCATCACCTTGGGTGACGTTACCGGCATCGGTCCGGAGGTCGCCTTACGGGCCGTCGCCCGGCTCACTGCCGAGGACACCGATGTGCATTATGTCCTCATCGGCGATACCGGTGTGGTGCGCCGCCTCTGTGGCCTGATGGGCGTGGAGGCCGACCTGCCCCTGTGGCGGGGCGCGGATTCGGAGCCCTCACGGGTTTATGCGCTGCCGGTCTCCGAAGGCGAGTTGCCCGAAAACCTGCCAGCGGGAGATCCCCGGGCCGCCCTGGAAGCCATCGCCGCGCTGCGCGAGGGCGCTCGGCGTTGCCTGAGTGGCGAATTCGCCGGCCTCGTTACGGCCCCGGTCAACAAGGCCTCCATTCTCGAAGCCGGCGTCCCTTTCATCGGCCAAACCGAATTCCTCGCCGACTTGGCCGGGGTTTCCCGCTTCGCCATGATGTTGCTGGGACACGACCCTGCAGGGCGCTGGTTGCGGGTGGCTCTGGCCACGACCCATCTGCCCTTGGCCCAAGTATCGGCGGCCCTCACGCAGCACGGCATTGCCGAGGTCATTGCCCTGACCGCCGAGGCTTGCGGATTATTGGGCCTGCCCCGCCAGCGCGTGGGGGTTTGCGGGCTTAATCCGCATGCCGGAGAACACGGTCACCTCGGAAGCGAAGAAATCACGGTGGTGGCCCCGGCGGTCGCCCAGGCACGGGCTCGGGGGTTCGATGCCCACGGTCCGGCAGCGGCAGACACGCTCTTCCACCACGTCTTCCGGGGCGACTACGATGCGGTGGTCGCGTTGTACCATGACCAGGGTTTGGTTCCGCTGAAGATGATCGCCTTCGATACTGGGGTGAACTGGACCCTCGGGTTGCCCTTCGTCCGAATGTCTCCCGACCACGGCACGGCCTATGACATCGCCGGACAGGGACTGGCCGACCCGGCCAGTATGGAATCGGCCCTCCGTCTGGCCGCCACCGTGGCCGCCACTGGAATCCCCTGCTGGCGTCCCGCGCAACGGGGTCTGTGAGCACCCATTACAAGCCTGAGCTTCGAGAGGCGTGTTACACGTCGGCCTCTTGCACCTCTGCTGGAATCGTCGCCGTGAAGGTGGATCCTTTGCCGTACTCGCTGGCCACGGTCATATCTCCGCCCATGAGTTGGCAGAACTTCCGACTCAAGGCCAATCCCAGACCGGTTCCGCCATATTTCTTGGAGGTCGAAACATCGGCTTGAGAAAAGGCCTGAAAGAGGCGGCCCAATTGTTCAGGAGTCATGCCAATACCGCTATCGATGACATCGAACACGATATTGCTAGCGTCACGACGCCCTCGAAGAAGGATGGTTCCCTTGTCGGTGAACTTGCTCGCATTGCTCAGCAAGTTGAAGAGCGTTTGCCGCACCTTAGTGACATCAGCCCGCATGAGGCCGATCTCTAGGGCGACCTCCAAGGTGAGTTGATTCCCATTCTTGGCGACCAACGGTTGCACCATCGCTGCAACCTCAGCCAACACCGGTCGAACTTCAAAGGTCTCCAGATACAGGGTCATCTTCCCGGCTTCGATTTTGGAGAGGTCTAAAATGTCATTGATCAACCCCAGCAAGTGCTTGCCCGCGCCGGTGATTTTTTGAAGGTCCGGTTTGATCTCCGGTGTGCCCAAGATTTCCGCCTCTTCCTGAAGCATCTCGCTGTAGCCGATGATTGCGTTGAGCGGCGTGCGCAGTTCGTGACTCATCGTTGCCAGGAATCGGGACTTGGCCTGGCTGGCCTCCTCCGCCGATGCCCGCGCTGTTTCCAACTGAACGTTCTTTTCTAAGAGCGCTCGATTCAGGCGGCTGATTTGAAGATGCGTCTCCAAACGAATGAGGACTTCCTCGGCTTTGAAGGGTTTGGTCACGTAATCGACGACACCCTCCCGTAGACCCGCCACGACCTCCTCGGTGCTGTCATTGGCGGTCAGAAAAATGACGGGGATGTGTTTCAACGACGGATCCTCCTTCATCGCTTCAAGAACTTGATGGCCGTTCATCTCGGGCATCATCACGTCCAGCAGCACAATATCGAAGGACGCAGCCCTCAACTGGTTGAGCGCCTCTCGCCCATTTGTGGCGGTCACGACCTTGAATCCATGGGGCGTCAAACGCCGCCGCAATAACTCTCGATTGCTTTCGTTGTCTTCGACGACCAGCACATCGGCCGAGGTGTTGGCTTTGACTGGGAACACCGGAATGGCGGCGACGCTCGCGGGGAGAGGCGCACTCACCGTCACTCCAGAAGGTTCCAACTCGACGGCACCGGTCCCGTCTTCCAATCCCGCCAACAAAACCGGCCCCAGTTCGCGCAATCGGATGGCCGCACCCGCGATGCGTTCTAAGTCTTCGCTAAAAGTTCCTTCCGATTCCGCACTGCCCCCGGCCCGGATCGCATCGGTGACGCTCGTGATCGCATGAGTTTCGGAGAAGATGCGTTGCTGAAGTTCCCCGAGCTTCACCGGATCTAACGCGATCACCTCCACGTCCAGCGTCTGGTTGACGCGCTTCAACAATTCGGTGGCCGATTGAAGAATCTTCGCAAACTGCTCCGTCAGTTCCAAATGCCCGGCGGCCATCGAATCCTCGCTCAAGATTTCGGTGAATCCGAGAATGTCACTCAGCGGATTCCTCAAATCGTGACGGGCTTTACCCACGCGGCTGCGATGCGTCGAGGCAGCGCTAGAAGTGGCAATTCTCATTCGAGGGGGCCCACTCTCCGGGTTGTCGGACAATGGCTTAAGGTGTTCATAAGCCGGCAAGAGGAGAGGGCTTTCCAGCAAGCAGTGAATCGAGCTTCTCAAACAATCGGGTGAAATCGATCGGCTTGGTTTCGTAATCGTCACACCCCGATTCGCTGGCCTTCTCGCGATCCGTCGTCATGGCATGCGCGGTGAGGGCGATCACGGCAATGTGCTTGGTGGCGGGATTGTCTTTGATCCTGCGTGTGGCGGTCCACCCGTCAATGCCGGGCAACCCAATATCCATTAGAATCAAATCGGGCAGCTCACTGGTGGCCATTAACACGCCTTTCTCACCATCGTCCGCCGTCAAAATCACATGCCCTCTAGGCTTCAAACGACGGGATAGCAGAACCCGATTGTTTTCGGTGTCTTCAATGATCAATATTTTTGCCATGTTGGTACTGTTTAATTTAAATTATTTAAATGAAACCTGATTGCGTACAATCATATCGTTTCATTAATTATATAATATTCCCCGTTAAAGTGCCGGCGCTATTTTAAAACACCCGACTTAGGCTCGTTTTTGCTAATTAACTGTTTTATTTCGCGAAGCAAATCGTTCTTTGAAAGCGCGCCTTTCTGCACGATCGCGTCGCTCCTGCGGATAATCTGCATACGGTCCGCTTCGCTCAGTTCTTTTGCGGTCACCACCACCACAGGAATTCGCTGCCACTGCGGTGTCCGGTGCAACTCGGCTAGGACGGCAAACCCATCCATCACCGGCATCATCAAATCTAGAAGGATCAAACCGGGAATGCGTTCCTTGATTTTTTCAATTCCAATGGCGCCATTCTCCGCTTCAACGACGTCAATGTTTTCAGCCTCCAACATCCGGCGCAGCAATTCGCGCAAGTTCGGATCGTCCTCGATAATGAGAACGTGATTTCCATGCGGTTCGGGCAAGTATTTCTTTAGCGCCGACAACAACAGCCCGCGATTTACAGGCTTAATGAGGTAATCCGACGCTCCTAGAGCAAAACCCAACTCCTTGTCCCCGATGATGCTCAACATGACGACCGGAATATTGCACAAGTCCGGATCCGATTTGAGAGCCGACAACACAGACCATCCATCGGTATGCGGCATCATTACATCCAAAGTAATTAAGGCGGGTCTGAGCTCACGCGCCATCTTGAGACCCGCCCTCCCATCCATGGCGCTGCGGATGATAAATCCTTCGGGCTGCAGCGTCCGTTCGATCAACCGATGCACATTGGGATCATCATCGATCACCAGAAGGCATTCTCCGAGTTCAGCGGTGCGCTCGTCCCCCGGCAAGTCCGTGGGTTCGGGAGCGGAAGGCGCCTCCACTTCCACCGGAAGGGTCAGCGTAAAGGTCGAGCCTTTGGCCAACTCGCTTTCGACGGACACCGTTCCGTTCATCATCTCGGCGAAATGCTTGGTAATGGTCAATCCCAGTCCAGTCCCTCCGTACTTGCGGGCTGTGGAGGACTCCCCTTGCGTGAATGCTTCAAACAATTTCTCGAGTTGCTCCTGCGACATCCCAATGCCCTCATCAATCACAACAAAGCTTATGGTTAATGCGTGAGAGTTGAGAGTGGTTGCCCCATCGTTGCTGTTCGAAACCTTCTTTACTTCCAACCGGATCGAACCCTTCTCCGTAAACTTATTTGCATTACCGAGCAAATTTAAAAGGCACTGGCGCACCTTGCTAATATCGGCATGCATCTCGCCAATATTTTCAGAACATACAATGACCAACCGGTTTTCTTTTTTGTCCACGAGCGGCCGCAACATGCTGGCTACATCGTTAACCAGGTCCTTGATGGGAAAGGTCTCGAGATGAATTTCCATCTTCTGCGCCTCAATCTTTGAGAGGTCGAGAATGCCATTAATTAACCCTAACAAGTGTCTGGCAGAATCGTAAATGCGACCTAAGTCCTCTTCCTGTTCTGCTTTACCGTCGGCCTTCGCCTCATCTTGCAGGATTTCAGTAAACCCGATAATGGCGGTGAGCGGCGTGCGCAGTTCGTGGCTCATGTTGGCGAGGAACACGCTTTTACTCCGACTGGCGGTCTCAGCCAGGTCGCGGGCACGTTCGAGTTGGCTGTTTTTATTCTCGAGCGCGACGCGCGTCTTGCGTTCCTGTTCAAGCATTTGAGTTCGCAACCGCTCAGCCTCACGCCGTTTCCCCGTGTAACGAATGCCAAAGAACAAGGAACTACCGATGAACCCCATGAAAATTCCGCAGACGGGGATCACGATCCAAAGGTTTTTAATCCAGGGCAACGTGATGTGCAAATGTCGGATCGTCGGATCCGAATAATTGAGGTCGCGGTCTACATACTGGATGGCGACAGTGTAATCACCCGCCTTATCGAAAACCCACTCGGACTGCGTTGAACTCGTACCCTCCTCCCACTGCCCGTCGAGCAGCGAGGTCGCAGTCAGGATGCCCGGAGTGACCTGACGTCGATACCGTCGTGTCTCAGATCGCGTCCGAAAATCTGTCACACTGTATTTAAACGTGATGCGCTGATCGACGTCGATCGACGGGAGATCTTCGCGATCTTTAAAGTCTTGAGCGGCGGCGATTTCAATTCGTGGTGACGAAGGCTTATTTGTCGACGGTTGGTATCGAGTGAGGCCATTGTCCGTTGCAAACCAATAAATTCCATTAGGCCCTTCGCCAATCCAGCGAATCTCGTTCCCACTGAGTCCGTCCAGAGTCGAGAGGGTGGACCAAACCTTTCCGTCCCACCGGGTCGCGCCTTGCGGACCCGCGAACCAGAGAACTCCCTTGTGGTCTCGGAAGATATTAAATACACGATTATTTGGTAGGTGGTCTTTTGCCGCTGTGAAAACAAATTCAAAACGCTTTCCATTAAAATCGGCTACTCCCTCTTGAGTCGTACTCACGAGGTACGCCCCCTCCTTTTGCTTGAAGATAGCATTTATTCCGCTCTGCGGCTGGTTGGTGTAGGCCTTGAGAACGTTGCCATCATAGAGAAATAGGCCGCTCCAGGCGGTAATCCAAAATTCATTTGTGCCATACATCTTCATTTCAAATGCATGTTTGGGCCACTCTCCTGAGGCCAGAAGCATTGGCTTAAATACATTACCATCATATCGAGAAATTCCACCTTGGTAATGGTTGATATACATATTGCCGGCTGGGTCCCAAGCCAAACTAGAGGAAGCATTGTATTTTAATCCATTGGTCGAAGTGATGTATGTGACAGCCTCTCCATCGAATCGCATCAATCCATTGTCAGTTGCTGTCCATACCGTTCCATCTGGCGCAGTGGAAACAGAATTGACATCAATATGATCGCCCATCGGAGGGTGGTTGGTGACTCCCGAGATACCGATGGAATAAACTGCTGTTTTCCCCGGAGCTCTCTGATACCAGTTTCCTGTCCAGACCGTCCCGTTTCTGTCCACCGTACCAGCACCTAAGCCCGGCAGCATTCCATCTGCCAGCCCATAAATCGAGAAGGTCTTCGAATCATAATAACAAACTCCGCCGTTCATGCAGCCCACCCACAGAATGCCGTCCGGCGAGCTCGCTAAGGTAGCGACCGCATCCTGCACCAGTCCGTCTTTCGAGACGTAGTTCACAAAATTGGTTCCATCGAAATGGGACAGCCCCGCTTCTGTTCCCATCCAGAGCGTGCCATCGGGCGTTTCGTGGATCGTCGTGACGCGATTATCAATTAAGCCGTCGAAGGTCGTGAGTCGGGTGATTTGAATACCATCATCGCTCACGCGAGCCCCCTCCATTTTTCCAAAGCGCAACCGAACCGCTCCCAGCGACGTTCCGCACCACACCGAGCCGTCCGCCGAAATCATCACCGAATTGGCTGCCGAGATATCGCTACCGGCGATGGGTAGAAAGCGGTGGCCATCAAACCGCAACAATCCCGCAGGAGTGGCAAGCCATACCGTGTTCTCTTTGGAGACACTGACTTGATTGACCTGGTCCACCGGCACCCCGTTCGTGCCTGTAAAGCGCGTGAATTGGCCCTCGGCGTAACGCGCCAGCCCATCGTCTCCGCCAAACCACATCGTTCCATCTGGACTTCTCGCGATCGTCCGAATAGCGCCCGGGATCAGGCCATTGGTTGCAGTGAAATTGTGCGCGGCCCCGTCCCAACGCGTGAGGCCGCTCTCTGTGCCAAACCACATCGTTCCATCCGGTTCGCGAAAGAGACTTCTAACCCGACTATCCACCAGTCCATTCTCATAGGCGGTGAGTAAGAGACCTGAGGTATCGCGGCCATCAAATCGCGTGGCACCCACCGAAGAACCCGCCCAGACGAGCCCGGAGCTTTCAACCAGAACCGCGGCAGAGTCTTTGCTTGTTCGTACGCCTTTGAACCCTTGTGACGTTTGCGCCTCGCCCGCACTGAACGTGCGCCATCTCCCACGCTTGAAGGGCCCCATTTTCAAATTCAAGCCCAAGACCGGTTTGCTCACATCCGCGGTGAACACTTTCCCTTTTTCGAAAAACTCAAACCCGGTGGCCGTCTGATAGCGCAACTGATAATCGCCGGGCTTGAGGTTGGTGAAACTAAAATTTCCTATACTATCGGTGTTTACTGTCCTCGCCACAGACCCGATTCCATCAGGCCCAACCCGCAAGGCTTGCACAATGACCGCCGCGAGAAAATCACGCTCGCCGAACGTGGATAAATTTCCACTGAAGTTGATATTAGGAACGCAAGAAAAGCTCTCGTTGCGATTACCGCTCTCGGATAAAGTAATTGTGCGTCTTGCGCCAATCTCGCCCTTCTGAATACACAAGTCATAATTGCCAGGTTTCACAGAAACCAGGAATCGGTAAACGCCCTTCGACTCAGTCACCCCGCGGGCCACGACTCGATCACCCGCCTCCAACAAGACCTCAGCGCCTTCTACCGCGGGGCCCGCTTCCGTGGCCACCCGCCCGTCGATCATGACCGTCAATGGTCCGATATTTGCACCCGGAAGGGAACCGGGCAGGCATTTTGCCGTTCCTCGCAATTGCGCGTGATGCGCGTTGGTCGTGGCATCGAGGACAAGCCCTCCCTCCACGTGGTCAAAATTTCAGAGCCCGAAAAGATTTTGCTCCCTGCCACTCAGTCGTTCGTTCATCGACGCGACAATCTCCGCCTGGCTGCGGGCCACGCTCCAAATTCGAAATTCATCTATCTGACCGTTCAAGTCGGTGACGTAGGTCGCTTCACCGAATTTCCAAAGGTTTCGACCAAGAAGATTTCGATTCTCTGTCGAGATGGCGGCCAACCCGGTTGCGTTACTATTAGTACCAGTCAGTGATTCATTGATAGAATTACGGTTGGTCCCAGCAACAACTCCATTGAGGTATAGTTTGCTTCCCTCAATGGATGATACGACTGCTATATGGTTCCATTGATCGAGTAGCAACTCATAGTTCGGAACCCGGGTATTTTGATCTATATTGCCTGCATTCCAAACCTCTAGTTGTAAACCCCGTGTACGATTGATCTGAGTGACACGAGAACCTGTTTGAGTTTTCCCAAAATCAAAGAATCTGGTCCAGTTTCCAAAAGACCGCCACCGCACCCAACCCTCAACCGTGATGTTTGTTAAATGATTGATCATGTTCGGCGGCAACTCCACATACGTACCGTCAGTGCCATCGAGATCGAGCACCTTGTTCTGGCGAGTCACCGAAAAGGGTGTTGCCGGCGTCGGTTGTATTTCCACAGTCTTGGCGCCCTTCACGAGTTTGCCGTGATACCCGTTGGTCGTCGCGTCCTTGCCAGGGTTCTGTAGGTCGTCGAAATTCCAGAGCGCAGCCAATCCGGGCTCCATCCCGGTCAAACGCGTGTTCATCGACTCCCGAATTTGCTCAGTGGACCGCGCGACTTTCCAAACCCGAAACTCATCCACGTCTCCAGTGAACGAGGTTAGCTGATCGAAACGCACCTTCAGCCCGATGTTGTTCGGACCATTGGTCGTCGAATGAAAACTCTTCGGCACATCATTCTTTGCCACCAACACTCCGTTCAAGTGAAGCCGCATCCCATTGGTCGAGCACACCGCCGCAACATGATACCAGCGGCCAACTCGGATGTCGTCCGGGACCGTAAGCGTGTCAAGCCGCCCACCCGAGGACTGAGTGTTGATGAAAAACTGGATTCGACGTTTGTCATTCCAGGTTCGTCCGAGACACATATCGCCTAACATTCCACCGTAACTGAAAAATCGAGTGTCATCCTGCGTCCCAAACTTCACCCACGATTCGATGGTGGCCTCTTTAAAAGAGTCGAACACGCCCGCCGGTAATTCTACGTTGCCGCCTTTACCGTCTAGATCCAGAACACGGTTGTTTGCCAAAGCGGGTTCCGCTTGAAGGACGGAGAGTTGCGCGAAAAACGCAGCCCCAATAAGCAGTCCAAAAAACAATATGGAGCGAAGTCTCATGGTTATATATTTACGCCTCAGATAGCCAAGAGATGACCCAATAACGTGGCCTGGAATTAGTAATTCTCTCATTAGGTGCATGAAATTAGATGTTCCTGTGTTTTAACCATGAATCGCTCGCGTTTTTTCAAGACTCGAAGTCCAAGAAAACCTGCTCGATTTTTGCTTTCGACCCCTCACGCTCAACCGCCGCAATTGGGGCCTCATCCCTGACATTAGCAAAACGGATCTGAAACGGATCATTTTTCTTTCGCCGAACCGCATTTTTTTCAGATCGCTGATAATTGGGGGTTCGACGCACCGTAATTCTTCTGGGCTCGGACGATCTCTCTCCTGATAAGGTTGGCTGTATTGGCGTCCTGGAGATCCTCTTAAAAGCGAGCTAAACTGCCTTTTATATGGTTTTTTACCCTGAAAAACCTATTTCGTTATCGATAACAATAAATTTTTGATCGGTGACAGTTGGGTGGTAAACTGATGAAAATCCCTGTTGGGAGATCTGAACTGAATCGGAAGTTCGAGTTTGTTCAGAACTGGACCCGTGTGGGAGGGTTCCGTCTGAAAACCGATATGAAGCACGAATTTTGGAACGAACGGTGGCAACAGCGACACATCGGATTCCACCTGGGTCATCCCCACGACTGGCTGGTGGCGGCCCATGAGCGATTTCCTGCGGCCTCCCGCATTTATGTCCCCTTGTGTGGAAAGACCGTGGATTTGGTGTGGTTGCGAGACCAAGGACACGACGTCATCGGCTGCGAATTCGTAGCCAGCGCCATCCAAGACTTCTTCCGAGAGCACGAACTCTCAGCCCAAACCGAACATCGGGAGTCCGGCGGCGCCTCCTACGAATGCCACCGGGCACCGGGCCTGAGCGTCCTGCAAGGCGACGCCTTGAATCTCAACCCGGAGCTCGTCGGCGGTGCCATCGACGTGATCTTCGATCGCGCTGCCTTGGTGGCCCTCGATCCGGCCTCTCGCCAACGGTATGTCGATGGCCTGCACCGATTGCTCCGACCTGGCGGCCACATCTTGCTCATCGCCTTTGCCTACGACCAATCCCGCATCGCCGGCCCCCCTTGGTCCATCGACGCCCCCACCATCGAGAGCCTCTTCGGCGAACGCTTCGCCATCGAAACCCTCGCCGTGCGGGCCGAAGAGGGAAACCCCCGCTTCCAAGCTGCAGGAGTCCCAGAAATGGAAGAACGCTGCTGCTGGCTGACACGCAAGGACTGACGGCCACACAAGACCGTACCAGCGGCAGCGGGATCGGGCCGGAGCAAGCCTTGGAGGCGATCACCATCACCCCTCGCGCATCGCGCGGATGCCTTGTCTTCTCTAAGCCTCCTTCGCGAGCGCAGGTCAGGTTCCGCGGAGTTGGTTTTTGGTTCCCCGGAGGCCGCCCGAGGACCTCCTGGGTGGGGACCCATCTCTAAAGCGGTCCGTGTCTGCAGACGCGGCGCTTTCGGAGAAATCGCCCTACCTCGGAAGTGCTTGGGTGAGGTTGGGTCCCACCACTCGCCCGTACCACGCGACCGCGGGATCGGGCTGGAGCGAGCCTTGGAGGCAAACACCCGCACACTACGCGCAACGCGCGAAAGCTCCTCCTCTCCCTGAGCCTCATCAGCGAGCGGAGGCCCGGTCCCGCAGAGCCCACACACACACACGCATCAGCGAAAGCGGGATCGGGCTGGAGCGAGCCTTGGAGGCGATCACCATCACCCTACGCGCATCGCGCGAAAGCTCCTCCTCGCCAGAGCCTCCTCAGCGAGCGCAGGCCCGGTCCCGCGGAGCCCACAAACACGTACCAGCGAAAGCGGTCCTCTTACAGGCTCTTAACAATTCTCCTGATTCCGCCCATCAACGCTTAACACAGCGGGTGTTTATTGAGGTCGAAACAAGGGCAGACCCACTGCCCGAAAAACAACAAACAAACACACCTATGAAACTCATCCACAAGTCCCTCCTCCTGGCCGCCGCTGCAGCCGCCCTAAGCCTCGCCGCAGCCGACACCAACTCCAACCCTCCGGCTCGGCCCGAAGGTCACGGACGCCCCGTGCCCCCCATCATCGCCGCCCTCGACGCCAACGGCGATGGCATCATCGACGCAGTAGAAATTTCCAATGCGGTCGCAGTCCTCACCAAGCTGGACGTCAACGGCGACGGAAACCTCAGCATGGATGAACTCCGCCCAGCCCGGCCTGAAGGCGGCCCGGGCGCCCGTGGCGATCGCGAACACCGCGGCGGACCGGGTGGCCCCGGCGGCAAAGACGCTAGCAAGCGCCGCGGACCCGGTGGACCCGGCGGACCCGGCGGTCCGAATGGTGGCCCTGAAGGCCATGGCCGTGGACCTCGCCCGGAAGCCAACGCAGCCGAGTGACCCACCACCGCAGACCTGCAGAGGGCAGGACCCTCGCCATCACGCAAACTCTAATTGCAACGAGCGTGGCCACCAAAACCAGGGGGCCACGCTTCTTTTTTGAACATCAACACCCACGATTAAACAGTTGAATCCCCCTAAAAATGCGAAATTAATTTTTATTTAATATTTAAAAATTAAATAAATAACTATAAATTATAAAAAATTAACCACGAGCAATTCATTTATTAATTATATGTGTTTCTGGATCAAAAACGCAGACACCGGGGCGATCTTCGGACCCTTCACCCTCGACGAAATCCGCTCGCAAATCCAGGCCGGCACACTTAACTGGAAAGATCAAGTCCACGAAGACACAGGTTCGGAAGGACAATTGCTCAACAGCAGCGCCGATTGGATCCCGATCTCCACACTGTGTCCCCCCGACAGCCTCCACCGGCCACCCACCCAGCCTCAGCATTCCAAGGCCGAACCGGAATTGTCGGGCCCAGAACACCTTAAAG
>SXGR01009570.1_pt1 | contig 18518 bp, 17 predicted proteins | sample 3174711 | NCBI WGS metagenome assembly SXGR01 (sample SAMN11356860, study PRJNA531348) | freshwater metagenome | isolation source: freshwater sample F1-60 | place: China: Fuxian Lake, Yuxi | collected 2017-12-25
ACACCTTGTCCCTTTTGGTTGAGGATGGTGTCAATAGCGATTGAGGTCTTGCCAGTCTTACGGTCACCAATGATGAGTTCGCGCTGACCGCGACCAATCGGGGTCATCGCGTCGATGGCCTTGATGCCCGTCTGCAAAGGTTCGTGCACGGGTTTGCGACCCATGATTCCTGGCGCCTGCACTTCGACGCGGCGCATTTGTGCGCCAACGACGTCACCCTTGCCGTCGATCGGAACACCGAGCGCGTTGACGACGCGACCAAGCATGGCGTCTCCAACCGGCACGGACAAGATTCGGCCCGTGGCCTTCACCGTCTGCTGTTCTTCGATGTTGTCAGCGTTGCCGAGCACCACCACTCCGATGGAGTCTTCATCGAGATTCAAGGCCAATCCCACGCTGCCATCCTCGAACTCGAGCAACTCGTTCACGGCACAGTCGGGTAGACCGCTGACACGAGCAATACCGTCACCAATCTCTGCAACGCGACCAACGGTCCGTGCTTCCACCGATGGCGTGTAACCATCGAGACCTTTGCTGATGGCTGCCGCAATGTCTGAGGCGGAGAGTGTGAGTTCGGACATGTGAATTTCCTTTCGAATTGCGCTTAGAAACGTGACTTGACTTGATCGAGGCGAGTGCGAACCGAATCGTCGATGACTTCGTCGCCAACGGTGGCAACGATTCCACCGATGACGTTCGGATCCACCACCACTTTGAGGTTCAACTTCTTGCCGGTGGCCTTGGAGAGGGCTTCGGCAATTCGTGTCTTCTGGGCGTCGTTCAACGCGACCGCACTACGAACTTCGGCAACCTCGAGTTGCTTCTCGCTCGAAGCGCGCTTCACGAGTGCGTCGGCAACTTGTGGCAACAACGACACATGGCCCGTGCCCACCAGCAGCGACGCCAATTGCACGGTGACGTTGTTGGCCTTACCGCCCAGCAGTTGCTCGACGATCTTCTGACGACGATCGGTGGGCAATGTGCTGTCGCTCAGCGACGAACGCAGGGCTTCATTGGACTCGTACGCGCGTGCGAGTCGGAACATCTCGTCCTCCACTACCGCGACCGAATCGTTGGCCATGGCGATGTCGAACATCGCATTGACGTAGGCGTTTACTTGCTGGCTGCTCATCGTGATGCACCCACCTTGGCAATGAAACTGTCGACCAGTTCCTGCTGTGTGCGATCGTCGAGCGTGGCACGTACGGCATCACTGGTTGCGGCTGCCGATAGTCGAGCTATTTCGGCACGCAGCTCGTCACCGATTCGCGACCGCGCTGCGGTGATTTCCGCCGTTGCTCGGGCTTCCATGTCGGCAACCTCGGCGGCGATTCGCGCACGACCTTCGGCCAGTACCGCGGCAGCCTGCGTGTCGGCTTCGGCAAGCATGCGGGCACGCTCGCCAGCAATGTCGCCCAGTGCCTTGCGAATGTTCACGGCGTCGCTTTCGGCGTCTCTACGCGCTGCAGCCGAATCGTCAAGTTCTTTTTGAATCTTGGCGGTACGTGTCTCGAGCGCCTTCTTTGCTGCTGGCCAACCAAACTAGTACAGCGCAGAAAAGATGACGATCGAGGCAATGCTGCCGTAGATGATTTCGCCGATTTCCGGGAACAGCCAGTGATGAGACTGCGAGGGATCCTCGGCGGCAAGAACAATGGATATGAAGTTCACGAACGACCTCCGCTCATGGTGCTGTCCACCGCACGCTGTACCACCGATGCGTCGGGCAATTTGCCGAGCACCAGTTGCGTTGCACGAGTGGTGACGCTGCCCACCGCCGCCGCAACCTCGCCACGTGCAGCTGCTCGTGCAGCCTCGATGGCTTGGTCGGCCTGCGCGCGTTGAGCGGCAATCCGTGCATTCACCTCGGCGACCTTTGCTTGACGCTCGGCGTCGAGTGTCTGTCGCGCCTTGTCGATACGGGCGGCTGCCTCGGCACGGACTTCGGCGAGTGAGGCTTCATACGAAGCAACATCACCCTGTGCAGAAGCCCGCGTAGCCTGCGCAGTTTCGTGTCCAGCGCGAATCTCGCCGTAGCGGGCTTCCATGCCCTTCCTCACTTTCGGCACGAGGAAAACCCTCATGACGAAGAGGAACACCAGGAAGGTCCCGGCACCCCAGAACAATTCCTTGTTTTCTGGAGCAATGGGGTTTGGCCCCAAGTCTTCAGCCGCAAGGAGAATGGTGGAAATGAGCATGTTTCGTGCCGACTTCGATCAGGCGAACTTGAGCAGAATGAAGGCCACGAAGCCGATCAGCGCGAGCGCTTCGGTAAACGCGACTCCAAGGAACATGGTGGTGCGCACCATTCCTGCAGCTTCTGGCTGACGGGCCATCGACTCGATGGCTTTTCCGAAGATGATGCCGATGCCGATGCCTGGTCCAATCGCGGCGAGGCCGTAGGCGTAACCAGCCGATGCGGCGGCCTGGATTGCTTTCTCAGCTGCTGGATCGGCGACCGCGTCCCCTGCCTCGGCCGCGATGCGGGCAATTGTTGCTAATGCTTCCATTGCTGTTTTCTCCTTATTGTTTGGTTGGTATTCGTGTGATTGGTATTAATGCTCCGCGTGCGACGCCATGTTGATGTACACGGCAGTCAACGTAGTGAAAATGTAGGCCTGCAGGAACGCCACGAGCACTTCGAAGCCCGTGAGGAAGAGCAATACCGCGAACGGCAGGACTCCCACCGGAATCAGGATGCGATCACGCGCCTGGAACAAGGCCTCCGACAAGAGCGCAAAGATCACGAGCAGCAAGTGACCCGCCAGCATGTTGGCGAAAAGTCGAACGGCCAACGAGAACGGTCGCACGATGAACGTGGAGATGATTTCGATGGGCGTTACCAGGATGTAGAGCGCCTTGGGCACACCCGGGGGAAACAACACCGACTTGAAGTAGCCGAGTGGACCCTGATGTTTGATGCCCGTCACGTTGTACACCACCCACACCATCAGCGCCATGAACGCCGGAATTCCCATGCGTGCAGTTGCCGGCATCTGAATGAATGGAATGACGCCCGGCACGTTGCTGAGGTAGATGAAAATGAAGATGGAGAGCAGGAACGGCGTCCATGCCAATCCCGATGGTCCCATCGTCTGCATGATGATTTGTTTCTCGATGAACTCGATGATTACTTCCGCCAAGTTGCGGGCACCTTTTGGTGCCACCTTAGGGTCCTTGCGAGCGGCAGCCAGGAAGATACCCATTCCAATCAGGGCCGCTGCGATACCGATGAGCACCACCTTGTTGATGGTGGGCGCCACATCCTGCCAACGCAACAGCATGTTGATCGGCGGGAATTCAAAGGCGAGTACGGACATCACATTCATGCGTTGGCCTTTTCTGTCGAGATGACGTTGTCGTCATCGTGAGAGATGGATGGAGTTGAAACCGAGTCGTATCCAGCCATGGTCGGCTTCAAACCCGGGAAGGCGAGCGTTGCCGACACATAGCGCATCTCCCAGAACAGCAAACCCAAGTGGGAGATCACCAGCGTGAGTCCGAGCGCCATGAGATCCACCCAGGGTTCGGTTCGCACCAACATGACGGCAAGAGCGACGATGCCTAGGCGAACGATGTAGCCGAAGAGTGTTGCAGCCATCATCAAGGCGTACGAGATGCGGGCGGTTGTTGCAACGAGCCCGGCGGCAATCATGAAGTTGCACAACACCAATCCGAGACCGTATGCACTCGACCATGCACCAGCACTTCCCCACACCAACCAGGACACCGTGACGAGTGCGGGAGCGACGATGATGCCCCGCTTCACGATGTCGCGCGTGATCTGCGCTTCGGGTGACGGACCCAGGTCACGCATCGCTAGCACGGATGGATTCACGTTGTTGTTCATCGTGAATGCACCGCCTCGCGACGTTTGGCCTCAAGATCGGTCATTTGAGCGTTGTAGACGTAATACAACTTGGCGAATTGCGCGACTACGGCCAGTACCACGAAGGCAATCATGAACCACGGCGTGGAAGTGAGCTGACGATCAATGAACCATCCCAGAAAGAAGAACACCAATACGGTGCCGGCGATCTCGGCACCTTTGGTAATGGAATCTGGATGTTGAGTTGCCAACGAGGACACCTTTGTCTGTTTCGAGGCTTGTGAACCGCTTAACAAACTAGGCGCGAGGGCCCTCGTCCACCAAATCCTCTTCGTGAACTTGTGCCTCATCGAGCCGATCGCCTACTTCGTTTTCGCGACGCAAGCGAGGGTGCAGAACGGTGAACAGACTCAACGCGGCACCTGCCAGCACCAAGAGCACGAGAGCCGAGCCGGTGCTATACAACGCAGAGAACAACACCACGGCGGAGAACAATGCCGCCCAGCCCCACAAAATCACGACCGCACGACGTGGACCGTGTCCCAACTGAATGAGGCGATGATGCAAGTGACCCATGTCCGCTTCGGCAAAACTGCGTCCACTCGCCGTGCGACGAATGACCGCAAAGATCACGTCGACAATCGGTACGGCCAGCACCAGGAGCGAGATGAAGATCGGCGCCAAGAAGAAGTAAGTCTGCCCGTTGGCTGACTGCGTGTCGGGATCGGCTCGCCCACCCACCACGCTCGTGGCTACCGCCATGAGCAGCCCGAGCAACAGCGCACCGCTGTCTCCCATGAAGATGCGCGCCGGATTGAAGTTGAACGGCAGGAAACCCACACATACCCCAACGGCAATCATCGCCACCAACGGTCCAATGTTCGGTTGCGGCAACAAGTTACCGGCGGTGAGGTCGCGGGAGTAAATGAAGAACGATCCCGCACCGATGGCGACGATTCCCGCCGCCAGACCATCCAAGCCGTCGATGAGGTTCACTGCCTGGGTCATTCCCAACAACCACAGAACGGTGAAGAGTGGCACCCAATCGTCGGACAAGACGAACACATCCAGGAAAGGAACTCGGAACTGGAACATCGTGACGCCGAACCACACGAGCGAGATGGCCGCCACCACGAGTCCGGTCACCTTTGCGGGCGGTGAGATGTCGCGAATGTCGTCCAACAAGCCGAGGGCAAACGTGATGCTGCACGCCACTACTACTCCGATGATCTCCGTACTGTCTTCGAAGAGCGAGTCGAAGTCGCCCATCAAACTTGCGCCGACGATGCCCGCCAGAATGCCGATGAACATCCCGATGCCACCCACATCCGGCGTAGGTACGGGATGCATCCGGCGTTCGTCGGGCGTTGCCAACCACTGTTGCCGATGCGCCAACCGCACCACGAATGGCATCGAGACTGCAGTTGCAGACGCCGCAATCAAGCCGACGATGAGATACGACGCGACGCTAATCACGCTTGGTGCTCACAGCCCTAACAATAGGCGGGAAATGCGGCGCAGAGCGCGGCCACCTTGGCACGCACGTCTGCAACGACTGCGGGATCGTTACGACCCTTCAAGGTGGTGACGATGTAGTCGGCGATCGTTGCCATCTCCGACTCCTTCATGCCTTGCGTGGTAACCGAGGGTGTGCCGATACGTACACCCGAGGTGACGAATGGACTCCGCGGATCATTCGGCACGGTGTTTTTATTCAGCGTGATGCCTGCCAGGTCGAGTACGGCTTGCGCTTCTTTGCCCGTGAGCTCGGAGTCGAACGGACGAAGATCCACCACCATCATGTGCGTATCAGTACCACCCGACACCAATCGGAACCCGCGCGTTGCGAGTGCCTCGGCCAATGCCGCTGCATTCTTCACGATCTGGTGGGCGTACTCGCGAAAACTCGGCTGCATGGCTTCGAAGAATGCGACGGCTTTCGCCGCAACTGCATGCTCCAACGGACCACCCTGTTGACCCGGGAACACTGCCTTATCAATGGCTTGTGCGTGTTGTTTGGTGGAAAGAATGCATCCGCCACGAGGACCACGGAGTGTCTTGTGGGTGGTGAACGTGACGACGTCGGCAAACGGCACCGGATTGGGGTGCGCTCCTCCGGCGACGAGACCCGCCAGATGTGCGATATCGAACATCATGTATGCGCCCACCTCGTCGGCGATCTTCTTGAAGGGCTCCGGCTCGATGCGGCGCGGGTAGCTGGTGGTGCCGGCAACGATCATTCGTGGTCGGTGCTGCAGCGCAAGGTTGCGAACTTCTTCGAAGTCGATTCGTTCGTCGTTCACCCCAACTTTGTAGGAGTGGAACTTGTAGAAGATCCCACTCGCATTCACTGGCGACCCATGCGTGAGGTGGCCGCCATGGTCGAGGCTGAGACCCAACACCACATCACCTGGCTTCAACATCGCCTGATACACCGCCATGTTGGCGCTGGCACCCGAGTGCGGTTGCACATTGGCATGCTCGGCACCGAAGAGCTGCTTGACGCGGTCGATGGCGATTGCCTCAATCTCATCCACCACCGCGTTACCGCCGTAATAACGCTTGCCTGGGTAACCCTCGCTGTACTTGTTAGTGAGCACCGAACCAGTCGCACGCATGACGGCTGGTGAGGTGAAATTCTCACTTGCGATCAACTGCAACCCGGTAACTTGACGCACCCGTTCTTTTTCGATGAGCGCTTCAACTTGCGTGTCTGGGGTGACCTCGGATGGAAACGGCATCGGTGTTAACTTTCCTTGCGGGCCGATTCCTCGGCTTCGATCTCACCCAATTGTCCCACACGTCGCGCGTGGCGACCGCCCTCAAATGGCGTTTCGAGGAACTTCTTGACGATGTGTTCCGACAGTTCGAAACTCACCACTCGCCCGCCCATCGACAGCACGTTGGCATCGTTGTGCGAACGCGCCATTTCCGCCAACCATACGTCGTTGCACAGGGCCGCTCGCACTCCGCGAACTTTGTTGGCGGCGATCTGCTCACCTTGGCCGCTTCCACCCAGAACGATCCCGACATCCGCTTTGGCATCGCGTACGGCACGCGCCACGCTGGCGCAGATGTGCGGATAATCGGTTGCTTCGGTGGAATGCGTGCCGTAGTCCTCGACCCGATAGCCGAGGGACTCGAGCAGCGTGATGAGGTGCGATTTGAGGTCGAAACCCGCGTGATCGGAACCGATCGCGATTCGCTTGAGCGAAGTTGACGCACCCGTTGCCACTGCGCGCCAGCCTAGGTGGGTTGCACCTGTGATTTTCGTACGCTGGTGGAGCATGCCGCTCGACCCGCGTACTCCGGTACTTATCGGTCAGGGTCAGGCACTCGATCGGTCAACTTCGCCAGGCGACACCAGACACCCCGTGGCGCTCATGGCCGAAGCACTGGCCGCAGCCGCGAGCGACGCAGGTATCGCCATCCCACGCGAGGTGGACTCCATTCGCGTCGTTCGCCTGTTGTCGTGGAAGTACGCAAATGCCGCACACGCACTCGGTGCACTCAGCGGAGTGACGGCACGCGAATACGCCACCACACCACATGGTGGGAACATGCCTCAAACCCTGGTGAACCTCACTGCGGGTCAGATTTTGCGCGGTGAATGCGATTTCGTGGTGTTGGCTGGCGGCGAGTGCTCGCGCAGTCGCTCGATGTTCAAGGACACCTCGGCATTGCCGTGGCCTTCCCCCGACACAACTACGAGCACCCCAGGGTCATCCGGCACGACGGGAGAACGCGAGCCCGCACCGGCGCACATCGTCGACGATTTGGCCCTCCTCAGCGACGAAGAAATCCGTCTCGGCATCGTGCTGCCCATCCAGGTGTACCCGATGTTCGAATCTGCGCTGCGTGCCGCAGCTAACCGCAGTGTCGAACAACACGACCAAAGAATTGCGGCATTGTGGTCGCGCTTCAGTGCCGTTGCCGCCAGAAACCCGTTCGCTTGGAGTGCCGAGACACTCACGCCACGTCAAGTCGTCGAGGTGTCCCCGAATAACCGAATGATTGGCACCCCGTACCGCAAGGTGATGAACTCCAACAATCAGGTGAACATGGCGGCGTCACTGATCATGTGTTCCGCTGAACGTGCCGATGCACTCGGCGTGCCACGCGATCGTTGGGTGTTTCCAGTGTCCGGCACGGATTGTCACGAGCACCAATTCATCTCCAATCGCTGGTCGTTCGCCGATACCCCGGCAGTGCGACGCGGTGGCGAGCTTGCGCTCTCGTTGGCTGGACTCACCATGTCCGACATTGCCCTCGTGGATCTGTACTCATGCTTTCCCTCGGCGGTGCAACTTGGTGCGGCATCACTGGGGTTGGAATCCTCGTTGAACGACGACGAAACCGCGCGACCACTCACGCTCACCGGCGGACTGTCGTTTGCTGGCGGTCCGTGGAACAACTACGTCATGCATGCCATCGCCACTGCCATGTCGCGCCTGCGTGAATCGGCGGGTGACCACGCGTTCATTTGGGCCAATGGCGGCTATGCCACCAAACATGCCTTCGGAATCTATGCAACCACACCGCCGAAGCGAGCATTCCAGCACGAATCACCGCAGGCAGAAATCGATGCCCTTCCCAAACGTGAGTTGGCCCTGGGCGACGATGCCGCGGGATCGGCATCCATCGAGGCGTTCACCGTGATGCACGATCGTGACGGCACACCAGAGCGATTCATCGCAGCTGGCTTGCGCGACGACGGTCGTCGCGTGTGGATGGTGAGTGACGATCGTTCGGTTGCTGCTTCGTTTGCAGCGGGTGAGCACGTTGGCGATACGGTCACCTTGCGCCGCAGCGGCGAACTCGCATAACAGTTCGCATCACTTGGAAATCAGTTCTTGAATCAATTCAAGCATGCGCGGTACGAGAAGTTCAGCACCACGTGAATTCAAATGGTAGGCATCTGCATAAATGCTCTTTCCGCTAACGGCCAACAAGCACTGTTGATTTGTACACAGCACATCTGCAGGATCCAAAATAGTTACCCGTGAAAGATTCGATAGTTCTGCTCTTTCTGTGGCAACCACCATGTTCCGATCAAAACCATCTTTGAGCGAGAATGTTTCGAGACGATCTTCTCGCTTGAGCAGCGACTCCGCTTGCACTGGCGCAACCGGGATCATCTGCACGTAGAGCACAGGAGCGCTTCCTCGCCAGTTGCTCTGAAGCGCCTCGCTGACGCCAGACACCCAATTTTGGAGGGCTTCGCCGTAGTTCCTTGGAAGCGATCCGTCAGCTCGCCTGATCTGCGTATCGGGCTTTCCAAAACCGCCACGAGTCACATAGAGGTCTGACGCATTTGCCACCACAATCACGGTGGGCGCAAACTCATCAACCAACCCTGGAAGTTGCTCGTTCAGATCACGACATGAGTTCCGCAGCTCGTTGGGTCTGATGTGTACTGGACATGAGTTTCCATAAACGACTTTGTACGAAGCACCAAGTTTGTTTGCCACCGATACAAAGGCATCTGCAAGTGCACCAGCCTGTGAATCACCGACGAGAAGCATCCGTATTGAGCTCTCAACCTCAACGGCACATTTACTCCGATCGGTTTTGTCTAGCTCCTCGAATGAACAGCCGTCCGAGATACGAGGCATTGGCGCAAACTGTGCACTCGAATCGAGTCCGAGACCAGTACGCGACAACCCGAACACGAGTGCCGAAAGCATCACAACAGCAACCGATGCAACTCCAAAGAATGTAAGGGCTTTCCTCCCGAGCACCTCAGATCGATTACGAAATGGAATCTCCACCAACTTCAATTGAATGATTGATATACCTAACGAAATTGTGACCGCAAGGAAGATTGCGAGAGGATTCTCTGGGACTAGCCTCTCGGTGAAAACGATCAGTGGCCAATGCCACAGATAGAGCCCATACGAGACATCACCGAGAGCAGTCAGCGGCCTCCAGACAAATGGACTCTTTGCATCGATATCCGCGGATCCAATTCCGATGAGCGCCAAGGTGCCAGCCACTGGTGCGAGGGCAGCCACTCCAGGAAAGATGGTAAACGAGTCGTACAGAAGCGCTGGTACGAGTATCAGACCCAATCCTGTGAACTGACCGAATAGCCGAATCAATCGACTAACTCGGAACTCACGATGGAAGAACAGGACTGCGAGCATTCCGCCAGTAATCAGTTCCCATAATCGAAAGGGTGTTCCAAAAAAGCTCATTCGAGTTGGCAGAGGCAGGATTCTGAATCCCTCGGCTAATGCTGCTGCCAGAGTGAATGAAACGATTGCGAACAAGCCAAATACCGCCAAACTCAGCTTTGCCATTTGAATCCGTCGAGTTTGAGACAACCTCAGTAACAGCACAACAAGCAGTGGATAGAAAAGATAGAACTGCTCTTCAACTCCAAGTGACCATAGATGTCGAAATGGGTCAGACTGCAGGAAGAAGTATCCCCCTTCCAAGATGTAGCGGATGTTCGCAACAAAGAAGAACGAGGCGAGAGCAGCAGATACGGCCTTCTCTTGCTCAAGACCTGGCGACAGGACGAAGACCGAACCAACGAGAGAAAACATCAGCACAATTGCAAGTGCTGGAATGAGTCTTCGAACGCGGCGCGAATAGAAGTCAACCAAAGAGACACTTCCCCGAGTTTCAATCTCACGCAAAAGAAGCTGAGTAATTACAAATCCTGATATCACAAAGAAGACATCAACCCCGATGTATCCCCCTGGGAAAAGCGGCGTGGCGTGCTCCAGTACAACGAGTCCAACAGCAAGGCCTCGGAGACCCTGAATATCTTTGCGAAATACTTGGCTAGTGCTCATGTTGCCGATGCTAAGCGGTTGAGCACGGTTGCCGATTCAAACATCTTTGAGTGGTCCTCAGCGAGCGGGGTTGCAGGCGTTATCGGCGGGCTACGGCGACACGATCGCGACCGGCAAGATCACGGCGAATCTCAACGCTGCATAGCCCTGCTTCGTTGAGCAAACTACGGACGGCGTCGCCCTGACGGTGACCAATTTCAAGGACCAACGCTCCACCTCTTCGTAGCCACGTCGGTGCTTGCGACACCACCGTGCGCAATGATGCAAGTCCGTCCTCGTCGGCAAACAACGCAAGAGGCGGTTCGAAGCTGGCTACCTCTTGGGCGAGATCGGGGTCGTTGATGGCAATGTAGGGCGGATTCGACACGATGACATCCACTGACTCGTGCAACGCAGTGGGTAGCGCTTCGTACCAACTGCCTTCGCTTATGCGCACGTTGGCCCCAGCTCGACCGATGCCCGCCAAATTGGCTCGGGCTACGTCGAGAGCATCAGACGAAACGTCGGTGAGCCACACCGTGGTGTCTTCAAGCGGCAATTCGAAGGCAAGTGACAAGCCGATAACCCCAGACCCGGTTCCAAGATCCACCACTGTGCGATGCCCCGATACTTCGCGCGCGAGATGCAATGCAACCTCCGCAACGAGTTCCGTCTCGGGTCGCGGTATCAACACTCGTGGGTCGACCAACACATCCAGATGTCGGAATGCCCACCGTCCCATCACATACTGCAGTGGCTCACCCGCGATGCGACGCCGCACCATGTCGTGCACGTGCAGCCCCATGCGCTGCGTCACCAAGTGGTCGAGTGAGGTTGCGAACTCTCCGGCGTCCAGACCAGCTGCGTGCTCGCAGATGAATCGGGCCTCGTGTGGGTGATCGAGTGCAGCCGTGGTGTCGGCGAGCACCTCGCGCCACGTGCTCACTCGCTACCGACCTGCTTGGCGAGCTGCTCCGCTTGGTACTCCAGTGTGAGGGCATCCACTACGGGGTCGAGATTTCCTGCCAGAACGTCCTGCAGTTGATACAACGTGAAGCCAATGCGATGGTCGGTGATGCGGTTTTCCTTGTAGTTGTAGGTGCGAATCTTCTCGCCACGACCGCCCTTACCTACCTGTGCGCGACGTTCGGCGGAAATCTTGGCTTCGTGCTCGTCTTGTCGACGCTGCAATAGCCGCGTGCGCAAGACCTGCATGGCCTTGACTCGATTTTGCAACTGGCTTCGCTCGTCCTGCATGGTTACCACCAACCCCGTGGGCTTGTGGGTGATTCGCACGGCGGAGTCGGTGGTGTTCACGCTCTGCCCACCGGATCCGCCGGAGCGGTACACGTCGATCTCCAGGTCGCGCTCATCGATGGCGATGTCCACTTCTTCCGCCTCTGGCATCACTGCCACCGTTGCCGATGACGTGTGGATTCGCCCCGCATTCTCCGTGACGGGAACCCGCTGCACGCGGTGTGAGCCGCCCTCGAAGCGAAAGCGGCGCCATGCCGTTTCGCCCTTCACCAGTGCAGTTGCTTGGTTGACTCCACCCATCGGCGAACGGTCGTACGCCAGAATCTCGAATGTCCAACCATGCCGCGCCGCCCACGCGCGGTACATCTCGACGAGCTCGCCGGCAAACAGGTTTGCTTCTTCGCCGCCTTCGGCACCCCGGAACTCCAACATCACGTTCTTTCCGTCATCGGGATCCGGTGGAATGAGCAATACCTTCAACTGTTCTTCCAACACCTCGAGCTGGGACATTCCTTCGCGCATCTCGGCGTCGAGCGATGACCGTTCCTCGGGCGATGCAGTCTCGATCAGCTCCTTGGCGGCATCCACGTTGCCGAGCACCGTCTTGTACTTTCGAATGCATTCGATGAGTGGACCCATCTGCTTGTACTTTCGTGACACATCACGAAGTTTGTTCTGATCGCCCAGCACCTCCGGTGAGGCAAGGCTCAGTTCCAGTTGCTCGAACTCGGCGAGGACGGCATCGAGCTTTGCTAACACGGTCTTCAGGTTATGCCGAGACGAACTGGGGAAGTTACGCCGAGACGAACTCGGCTGGCTGCGTCAGCATGCTTGCGATTCGTGTCTGCACGGGGACGATGTTTCGTGGTGACGTCACGATGATCAATCGGGCATTAGGCACAAGATAGTCGCGGGCATCCGCCGCAAAGGGCACGGCGTCGAGATCGACTCCCGCGACGAAGACCGCAACGATCGGCCCGTGTTCGTCTTCGCCCACGGCGCAACACGGCACCGAATCCTTCACGTTGTCGCGCGGCACCGGCGGCTGGGCCGCGCGAAGAATCCGAGCACCGATGACTTCAGGATTCCCCAGCACCTGCGCCCTCAGCGCACGCTCGGGAGCCAGGAGGTTCAGCGGATGCGTTGGAGCACCCTCACGGCGATGTTGCATCACGGTGCGAACGACTCCACGCAACTGGTCGCTCGTTGCAGTTTCACCATTGAGCATCTTGAACATCTCACGGTCATGAGCTCCAACACCGATGCGCATGGTTGCTACGCCGTTTTCGTCGATGACTCGTGCAACCTCCAAACCCGCCACTTCTGCCGTCACCACACCATGCTCGACCACGACATCGGCGCCTGCTTCGCGAAACATCGATGCAAACGCAAGATGATCCGGGCTGGTAGCAACTTCGGGATCGTGCGCACAAGGTATTGCTACGTTGCTGCCCGCCATCCGTGCATCAAACACCGTGACCGGCGTCGTAAAGTACGAAGCCCGTCGCGCAGTAAGTCCCGGCGTATGGGCGTCGATGATGTTGATTGCGGTCCTGTCGGCGCCCCGCACATGCCACGCCAAAACTGCTGCCAATGCGCTGGTGCGAGTTTCGCCGACGGTGAGTGGGGTGGCCGACACCCAGAGGACATCACCAACGCGAACCGCGACGAAGTTGCCGAGGTCGACGTCGACCGAAGGTTGCGACCCACCAAGGTGTGCACGCAGGGCCAGCCGCTCGCGTCGAGCGACAAACTCGCGTTGATTATCCCCCACGTCAGGCCGTGGGTTGTTTGGCGATCTCCGACAAGAATTCGTCGTTGGTCTTGAACGACTTCAGGCGGTCGATCAGCAACTCGAGTCCGGGGGCGGCATTGCCATCGGCGGCCAAACCGCTCAACACGCGACGCAGTTTCCACACCATCTGCAACTGTTTGCGATCGAACAGCAACTCTTCATGGCGAGTGCTTGATGCGTCCACGTCGATTGCCGGGTAGATGCGTCGTTCGGCCAAGCGACGGTCGAGACGCAGTTCCATGTTGCCGGTGCCCTGGAACTCCTCGAAGATGGCTTCATCCATTCGGCTGTTGGTGTCCACGAGGGCCGTCGCCAGAATCGTGAGGCTGCCGCCCTCCTCGATGTTGCGTGCAGCACCAAAGAACTTCTTCGGTGGATACAAGGCTCCGGCATCGATACCACCCGACATGATTCGTCCGGTAGCCGGGGCTGCCAAGTTGTACGCACGCGACAAACGGGTAATGCCGTCGAGGATGATCACCACATCTTCGCCAACTTCGACCATGCGCTTGGCCTTTTCCACTGCCAGCTCGGCAACGGCGGTGTGCTCTTCTGATGGCCGGTCGAAGGTGGAAGCAATGACTTCACCCTTCACCGTGCGACGCATGTCGGTGACTTCCTCTGGTCGCTCGTCAATCAACAACACGATGAGTTTCACCTCGGGGTGATTCTTTTCGATGCTGGTGGCGATCGTTTTCATCACCGTGGTTTTGCCCGCTTTGGGTGGCGACACGATGATGCCGCGCTGACCCTTACCGATTGGTGAGATGAGGTCGACGATTCGCGCCGTCATGTTCAGCGGATCGCTGGAGCTCGACAGCACCAATTTTTCATCCGGGAACAACGGTGTGAGCTCTTCGAACTTCTTGCGGTTGCGAGCCTTCTCGGGGTCGCCACCATTCACCGTGTACACCTCGAGCAATGCCGGATTCTTTTCGTTACGACCTGCCGGACGCGACAAACCAGTGATGTGGTCGCCCTTACGTAGACCAAACTGACGCGTGAACCGAACCGAGACGTACGCGTCGTTGCGGGTGGGCAAGTACCCACCGATGCGCAAGAAACCGTAGCCCTCGTCACGAAGGTCGAGGTAGCCCTCCACCTTGACTGGCTCGGTGCTTACCGGCTCGTTGGAGTCCACTTGCTCGATTTCAAAGCGGTCATCGCCTTGTGGACCATCGTCCCTGCCGCCACCGCGACGGCGGCCACGGCGGCGACGATTGCGGTCGCTACCTCGATCGTTGAAGTTGCGGCCCCCACCATCACCATAGTTGCGTTCACGGAAACCGCGGTCGCCTCCGCGCGAGTCACCACGATCACCACGGTCGTTGCGATCACCGCGCGAGTCGCCGCGATCATTGCGGTCACCACGCGAATCGCCGCGCTCGCCGCTTCGTTCCGTACGGACACGTGCATCGGGTGCGATGGGTGTGCCCTCATGTTCGGCGAGTTCCAATTCCCACTCCGAGAGGGGTTCACCGTTGGCGCCAAGCGGCACGGTGTTGGCGGTGTCTGACGCTGCAACAGCCTTGTCGGCTTTGGGCGATGGCTTCGGGGTGGTGGTTTCTTTGGGTTCGGGGGCCATGGTTTCCTCCAGGATCTTTCCGATTAATGTTTCTCGACTCGCACGCGCCACGCCTTTGATTCCCAATGCATTGGCGATCTGTTCGAGGTCGTCGCGATCTTTTTCTTCGAGTTGTGCTCGTCCAAGCTGTGGGGCGGCCACGTTTTCCTTCTTTCAGGGCGACGAAATGAAGCGGCGCCCGTCAACGATGCTTTCGCGTCAGAGACTTGACTGCGTAGGGCATGCTCGGAATCACCGAGCACCTTCACTCTATCGCGTTGCTGACACACTCGCAACGAACCGTTGCACGGCCGAAAGATCGTTGGGCAACTCCGTTGACCGTTCGGTACGCGACATCAAATCACCGAGGTGTTCAGGCAGAGTTGGACGAACCCCCGTGGCCTGTTCAACCGCATCAGCGAACTTCGCTGGGTGGGCGGTGGCTAGGGTGACCACAGGTTCATTGGGGTTGGCACACGCCCGGGTGGCAACGAGCCCGACTGCCGTGTGGGGGTCCACCAGCACGCCGTACGCCTCGTGCATGTGGGACATCATTGCCAAGGTGTCGCTGTCAGAGCACCGCTGACCACGAAACACCGGGCGAATCCACGTACCGAATTGTTCGGATGTGACCGAGAGTTTTCCGCTCGAGCGGAATCCACCTATCTGCTTGGCCGTGGCTTTGCCGTCACGTAAGTTCATCTCAAACAACAGTCGTTCAAAGTTGCTCGAAACCTGAATGTCCATGCTCGGGCTGAGTGTCGGCACCACGGATGTCGTCGCCATGGTTTGGGTCTCAAAGAAGCGAGTGAGGATGTCGTTGGAGTTTGAGCCAACGATCAGGTGGCCAACGTTGGCACCCAATTTCCGTGCAATCCAGCCCGACAATACGTTGCCGAAGTTGCCGGTCGGCACACTGAACGACACTGGTGTGGAGTCGGCTGCATGAAGCTGCTCGATTGCAGTGAAGTAATACACCACCTGCGCCATGACCCGTGCCCAATTGATGGAATTCACCGCGGACAGTTGATGCTGCTCCCGAAACGTCACGTCGTTGAACATTGCCTTCACCAAATCTTGGCAATCATCGAAGGTTCCATCGACCGCAACGGCATGCACGTTTGCCGAGTCGACTGTGGTCATCTGCCGCCGCTGCACTTCGCTGATGCGACCCTTTGGATACAGGATCACCATCTCCACATTGCGACATGCCTTCACACCGTCGATGGCTGCCGATCCGGTATCCCCGCTCGTGGCGCCCACCACGGTGATGCGGCGTCCCTGCACTTTCAGAACATGGTCGAACAGTCGCCCGATGAGCTGCAGCGCCACGTCCTTGAACGCCAGCGTGGGCCCGTGAAACAACTCGAGCAGCCAACGATTTTCTCCCACTTCACGCAGCGGCGCTACGAGCGGATCCCGGAATGTGGCGTAAGCGTCCTTACACAACGAGACGAGGGTCGCCTGTGGGATTTCGCCCGCGACAAAGGGGGCTATGACTTCGGCCGCTCGCTCTGCGAACGAAACACCCGCGTTGCTATGGCCAACTTGCGGCCATGACTCGGGGACGTACAACCCACCATCACTGGCCAAGCCGGCAAGCAGTGTGTCGTTGAATCCGAGCACCGACGCTTCGCCGCGCGTGGAGATGTACTTCACTGACGTCGTTCAGGCGCCGATGATGCGGATGACTCCGCCCACCTTGCTCACCACATCGAGTCGTTGGAACTCATCCAAACATTTCTGCACGTCCGCAGTTCGGGCATCGTGCGTTACGAACACCAGTCGTGCGTCGCTTCCGATTCCGTCTTGTTCGGCTGCTCGAATGCTCACCTGGTTGCGTGCGAAGACGCCGGTGACCGCATGCAGCACACCTGGCTTGTCGACAACCTCCAAGGTGAGCATGAACTCACTTGCGACTTCACCAGACGCGGTGAACGATGCCTTGGAGAACGTACCCAAGGTGGCGTGAGTCCCCTTCCGCAGGTTCACTGCAGCATCGATGACGTCACCGAGTACCGACGATGCCGTGGGGTCACCACCCGCACCGCGACCGTAGAACATGAGCGAACCTGAAGCTTCGCCTTCTACGAGGACGGCATTGAACGCCTCGCGAACCGATGCCAACGGATGCTTCAGTTCCACCATTGCAGGATGCACCCGCACGCTTACCGCGCCATTCATGGAATCTCGCTCAGCAACACCGAGCAACTTGATGACGTAGCCGAACTTTTGGGCCATCGCAATGTCGCTTGCGGAAATCTTCGAGATTCCCTCAGCCTCCACATCGTTTGCCACCACATGCACACCGAAGGCGAAGTTGGCGATGATCGCGATCTTTGCTGCAGCATCATGACCTTCCACATCGGCCGTGGGGTCGGCTTCGGCATAACCAAGTTGCTGTGCTTCTCGAAGCGCGTCGGAATAGTTCGCACCGGTTTCAGTCATCTTCGTGAGGATGTAGTTGGTGGTGCCATTGACGATGCCAAGCACACGCCGAATGGGCTCGCCACGCAAGCTCTCACGAAGGGGACGAATCAGCGGGATACCACCGCATACTGCGGCTTCGAACAACAGGTCGATTCCGCGCTCGTCGGCAATCTTGAACAATTCCGCTGAGTGGGCGGCAATCAATGCCTTGTTTGCGGTTACCACCGGCTTGCCACTCTCCAACGCAGCGCGAATGACTTCGCCTGCCAATGAAGTACCGCCCATCACTTCGACTACGAGGTCGACATCGGATGCCGTGGCTACAGCCATTGCGTCGGTGACCACATCGGCCGTACCGACGCGTGTGGGGTGCTTTCCCGCGTCGCTCACGGCAATGCGGGTGACTTCCAGTTGCACACCCGTGCGGGCGGCAATCACCTCATGCTGACGCGCAACCAGGGCGGTGAATGCCGAGCCCACCACGCCATGGCCCACCACACCGATTCGCACCGTAGGGAGATGGCCTTGCGGCACGGAATTGGCTTTCGCCATGAATCAAACGCTATCGGTCACGTCGTTGCGCACGAGATCGTCGTACGTTTCACGACGCACCACGACACGCGCAACTCCATCGCGAACGAACACCACGGCAGGACGCGGCACCTTGTTGTAATTGGACCCCATGGAGTGTCCGTATGCACCGGTAACCGGAGTGGCGACAACGTCGCCGACGCGTACGTCCGCCGGCAAGACGGCCTCGGAGATCAACACGTCGCCACTCTCGCAATGCTTGCCCACGAGACGAACCGCACGTGTGCGATCAGCCTCGCAACGTGACGGAACGAAAGCTTCGTATCCGCT
>SXGR01037917.1_pt1 | contig 18515 bp, 19 predicted proteins | sample 3174711 | NCBI WGS metagenome assembly SXGR01 (sample SAMN11356860, study PRJNA531348) | freshwater metagenome | isolation source: freshwater sample F1-60 | place: China: Fuxian Lake, Yuxi | collected 2017-12-25
GATGGTGGTGACGATATTGATCGAGCCCATGATGGAACTCGCGCCCAGGATATGGAGCGCGAAAATAGCCAGATCCATGCCGGGGCCCATCTGGACCGACAGCGGCGCATAGATAGTCCAGCCCGCCGCCGTAGCCCCACCCGGTACAAAGTAAGACCCCACCAGCAGCAGCGCCGCGGGCGGAAGCAGCCAGAAGCTGAAGTTGTTCATGCGCGCGAACGCCATGTCGGCGGCGCCGATCATGAGCGGAATCTGCCAGTTCGCAAACCCCACGAATGCCGGCATGATGGCGCCGAACACCATGATGAGGCCGTGCATGGTGGTGAGCTGATTGAAGAACTCGGGGCTCACGATCTGCAAGCCCGGCTGGAACAGTTCGGAGCGAAGCAGGAGCGCGTTGAGACCGCCCACGATCAGCATCGCGAACGAGAACCACAGGTACATCGTGCCGATGTCCTTGTGATTGGTGGCATAGAGCCAACGGCGCCATCCGGTGGGATGGTCGTGGGCGTGGTCGTGGGCATGGTCATCGTGGTGACCGATCGCTGCGCTCATTGTGTGACTCCTGCTTGAATCCTTGATCGTTGCCGGTAAGAGCTTGCTGCCTGTCGGCAGTTACTTTCGCGCCGCCTTGACGGCCTGTGGCTGCACCAGATTGTCTTCAGCCTTGTTGCCCCAGGCGTTGCGGGAATACGTGATCACGGCCGCAAGCTCGGTATCGGACAGGCCCTTGAAGGAGGCCATGGCGGTGCCGGCCTTGCCGTTTAGCATGATGGCGATGTGGTCATCTCGCTTGCCGAGCACCAGCTTGGAACCCTCGAGCGCAGGGAACGCTCCGGCTACACCCTTGCCGTTCGGCTGATGGCAGGCCACGCAGTTGGCGGCATAGACTTTCTCGCCGCGCGCAGACAGATCGGCGAGTGCCCACTCCTTGTTGGGATCATCAGCACGGGCGAGCATTTCCTTTTTCTTTTCATCGACCCACTTTTTATAGTCGGCGTCGCTCTTCGCCTCGACCACAATCGGCATGAAGGCGTGATCTTTACCGCAAAGCTCGGTGCAGGCGCCGCGATAGATTCCGGACTTGTCAGCTCTGAACCAGGTGTCGCGGATGAAGCCGGGAATCGCGTCCTGCTTGATGCCCAGCCGCGGCACGTAATAAGAATGGATCACATCATTTGCTGTGATCACGAGCCGCACCTTCTTGTCGACCGGCACCACGAGCGGATTATCCACCTCCATCAGATAAGTGGGATTGGCCTCGCGCTTGGCCCGGGCATCGGGGTAGTTACGATCCTCGATCTGCTCGCGCGGCGTGGCGAGATTGGACAGCAAGGCAATGCCCTCGCCCTCGCCCTTAAGGTAGTCATAGCCCCATTTCCACTGATAGCCTGTGACCTTGACCGTGAGGTCGGGGTTGGAGGTGTCCTTCTGGGCAATCACTTCGCCCGTGGCGGCGATACCCAGACCCACCACGATCAGGAACGGCACCACCGTCCAGACGATTTCAACCGTCGTGCTTTCGTGAAAATCCGCCGATTTGGCGCCGCGCGACTTGCGATGCGCCCAGATCGAATAGAACATGACTGCGAACACACCGACAAAAATCAGTACGCAGACCCACATCAGCATTTCGTGAAGCCAAATCTGCCCGCGCGCGATGGCATTCGCCGGTTCGGGCAGATTCCATTGATTGACCGCCGGCCCGCCGGGCATGTCCTTGACCGCCCAGGCAGCGGAGGTTGTCATACACGCAAGCGCGGCAACCGCCGCGCGAAGCGCACCCTTCTTGAATATGTCAGCCATTGCTCTCTTCCAAACTCGAGACACGGAAACCCGTCACCCGCCTACCCCTGCGACAGCGCACCGCGCAACTCTTCAACCAGCGCGGGCTTGCGATGGTCTGGGACAAACCGCCCCACCGCAATTTTCTGTTGCCCTGCAACGAGGACGATCGGATCGCTCGATCGTCCTCGGTAATCGACGCGCACCCAGGGTGGGCTCACTTCTTCGACGCGAACATTCGCGCCGTGACTTGCCTCAACCCGCAGCCAACCCGGTCTCGCCTCGATCCGCTCATAGTCGCCCGCATGGCGCGCGTAGCAAAAGAAGGCCAAGCCCAGAACCGACACCTCGATCAGCGCGAATGGCATCACCATCCAGGCGCCAACGACGGCAAAGGCAGCCGCAATTCCCAGGGACACCGCTGAGAGGGATCCGAACCAGATCGCGAGTTGAGAAGGCGACAGCACACAGTTGCGACGCAGCATCCAGAAATGCTGCTGACTGCGGACGTGATACTTCCATTCGTACTGCATGAAACTCGAATCTTTTTTCGGATCAGACCACCGGTGTTGACGCAAATTATAGGCGCTCGTTAAGAGGGGCAGCAAATTGCGCTCAACGTTTACCCCGGGGAATCACCCGGATCGGTGTAAGGCCATCAGGTAAGCGCCGCTCCGGCGGGCACCAGGCATGGCCGTAAATCAATTCGACGCTGACCCGGATCAATCCGTCAGAACCCCGAAGTCCCTCCAGCGCTCGTAGCCATTCCTGGCGGTGCCTGGGCGTGAGAAGCCCCCTGAAACGATCGGCGAGGGCGTTACCCCCCCACTGCCGCACCTCATCAAGCAGCGTCCGGCCGTCGCGCCAGGTGATGGAAACCCGTTCTGTGTCGACCACCGGTTCGGCAAAACCTTTTCGCACTAGGGCATCGCCCAGGTCGTGCATGTCGGGGAAGCGCTGAATGCGCGCGCCCAGTGTTCGCAACTCGGCGAGCGTGTCGACCCCAAGGCAGGCGAAGGCAACCAGCCCGCCAGGCGCGAGAACGCGCCGCCATTCGGCAATCTGCGGATCGGGTTCAGGGTCGGCATGAAGGTTGAGGACCGACCAGACCAGATCGGCAGACCCCGCGGCAAAGGGTAGCCGCGCGGGCTCGGCGACCAGGAAGTTCGCAAGCGGGCGGCTGCGAACGATCCCCAATCGCGCGAGAAGCCCGCTACGCGCCGGCGCCACGCGGGCTGCCAGCGCCGCGAGGGCGGCGGGATCGTGGTCGGTCGCGATGACTTCGGCCCCGGCAAAGCGCTGGGCGAGCGCGAGCAGTGCCCCGGAGCGCGCCGCCTCGGCGAGCAGCACGCGGCGCGGCGCAATACGCATCGGATCAAGCCTTTCAAGGAGGCCCCGCTCAACCGCCTGCTGCAGAAAATGAGGTGCAAGCGTACGGGCGCGCCGGCGCGCCTGAAGGCGCGCAGCCGCTGGGTCTAGACCTGACGTCACATTCATCGCGGCTGAAGTATAGGCGCACGTGCGCCAATTGCGGGATGCTTCAACCCCCTCCCACGCGATCGCACGCCTTTACTGCACTCGCCTCGCTCGCCGCCGATGTACTCCTGCCGCGTGCCTGCGCCGGCTGCGCGCGGATGCTTCCGCGGGGCGCATGTCAGACGGGTTGGTGCGAAGCGTGTCTAACGGCCCTTGGCAGCGGGGTGAGTCGTTGCGGGCAGTGCGCAATCAACTCCCTGACCCCGCTGTGTGAAGGCTGCCAGACCAAGCCCCCACCGTTCTCGCGCACCGTGGTGCTCGGTGCCTACGCCCCACCGCTTGACCGCATCATACGTGCGCTCAAATTCAACCGGCAGCCGGCACTCGGTGCGGCACTGGCCGCCGCGCTCGCCCCACTCGTCCAGCGCGAGCTCGCGCGCCTGGCCCCCGGGCATCCGCGGCATCGGGTGGTCGCGGTGCCGCTCTCCGAAGAACGGCTCGCCGAGCGCGGCTACAACCAGTCGCTCCTCATCGGCCGGCCACTTGCGCAGGCGCTCGGGTTACCCATCGACCCCGTGGCGCTTCACCGGCAGAGAGCCGGGCCGCCCCAATCCCGGCTGTCGCCCGTGGCAAGAGCCAGTAATGTTGACCGGGCATTCATCGCCACACGTCCCCATCACGAACCGGTGCTCCTCGTCGACGATGTCATGACCACCGGTGCTACGCTTGCAGCCGCAACGCACGCGCTGATTCGCGCGGGCTCGCCCTCTGTCATCTGCGTCATCGCCGCTCGAACCGCCTTGCCCGATGTTTCACATTGTCCTGGTCCACCCTGAAATTCCGCCCAACACCGGCAACGTGATCCGGCTGTGCGCCAACACTGGTGCCACGCTTCATCTGGTGCAGCCGCTGGGCTTTCCGCTCGATTCATCGCGAATGCGCCGGGCCGGCCTCGACTACCACGAGTTCGCCACGCTGCGCGTGCATGCAAGCTGGGTCGCGTTCCTCGAGCGCGAGCAGCCGCGCCGCACCTGGGCGCTCACCACGCGGGGCACGCGCGCGCCGCACGATATCGCGTTCCAGGCGGGGGACTATCTGGTGTTTGGCTCGGAAACCGCAGGCCTGCCGCCCGCTGCGCTCGATACTTTCCCAGCGGATCACAGGCTACGCCTGCCCATGCGCCCGGGTCACCGTAGCCGCAATCTGTCCAATGCGGTGGCAGTCACGGTTTATGAAGCGTGGCGGCAACATGGATTTTCGGGCGCGCGCTAGGCGCGCAGCGCCCCCAGCCGGTTCAGCAGCGGGTCAAGCTCACCGTCGTGCATGAGCGCATCGAGGTCTTCGGGCGCGACAAACCCTGCCTCGACAAATCCCTGGCAGGTCGCAAGCAGCCGATCGAAATAGCCCCCGTGGTTGAGCAGCGCAATCGGCTTGTTGATGAACCGTACCTGGCGAAGTGTCAGCACCTCAAACAGTTCATCGAGCGTGCCAAGTCCCCCAGGCAGCGTGAGAAAGGCATCTGACAACGCAATCATCCGGGTTTTTCGTATCGCCATATCGGCCACCACCTCGAGGCGCGTGAGCGAGCGATGCCCCTGCTCGCGCACCAGCATTCCATCGGGAATCACGCCGATTACTTCGCCACCTGCGGCAAGCGCGGCGTCCGCTGCAACACCCATCAATCCGATGCGTCCGCCTCCATAGACCATGCGCCAGCCACGCTCGGCAATTGCGCGGCCCGCCGCGCGGGCAATGTGCACGTACTGGGGATCGAGGCCAGGCCTGGCGCCACAAAACACGCAAACCGAGAACCGCGAATCGCTTTCACTCATTGCTTCTCCTGCGCCCAGACTGGGCACGACATTCCATGCAGCCTGAAAGGCCGCCCAGCGTTCCCTCCGTCCACGATCAGTTCGCCTCCCTGCGGGGCTCGCGCGACAAGAGCGCAAGCACCGCCTCGGGCGCCCGCGCGCGGCCAGCAAGTACCGCGCAGACCGCTTGCAGAATCGGCATGTCCACCCGGTGGCGCTCAGCCAGTTCGCGCGCGGCCGGTGCAGTGCTCACACCTTCGGCCACGTGACCCAGGCCCCCGATGATCGACGCAAGCGCCTCGCCACGGGCGAGCGCGAGACCCACGGCTCGATTACGGGAGAGCGGACCGGTACAGGTGAGCGCCAGATCGCCCAGCCCGGTGAGCCCTGAAAACGTTTCCGCGCGGCCACCCAGCGCCAACCCCAGCCGGGTCATTTCCGCCAGGCCGCGGGTAATCAGTGCCGCGCGCGCGTTTAAGCCGAGCTCGAGGCCATCGGCAATACCCGCTGCGATTGCCATCACATTTTTGAGCGCGCCGCCCAATTCGACGCCCACCGGGTCGTCGGCGACGTAAATGCGCGCTGCGCCGTGGTGAAACGCTGCCACCGCCTGCTCCGCAAGCCGCATACCGCCTCCGGCCACCGTCAGCGCAACTGGCAACCCGGCCGCCACCTCCTGGGCAAAGCTGGGCCCCGCCAGCACTCCGCCGGCAATCGATGCCAGGCGCTCCGCAGCCATCTGGTGGGGCAGGCGCAGCGTTCCCGCCTCCAGTCCTTTGCAGAGCCAGACTACGCCCGCGCAGGCGCCGGGCAGTCGCGTGATCAGCTGATCGAGGAGCGCCGCCAGACCGGCGACCGGCGTGGCAACCACGGCAAGAGATGGCTCGGCCGCCAGCCAGCGGCAGGTGGCGTCAATATCCGGCGAGACTTCGAGTGCGGGCTCAAAGCCCACCCCCGGCAGATAGCGGCGGTTGCATCGCTCGGTTGCCAGCGCGCTGGCCTGCACGGCATCTCGCGCCCAAAGAAGAACAGCGTGCCGACGCGCAGCATGCTGTGCGAGCGCTGTGCCCCATGCGCCGGCACCGAAGACCGCAATTCTCACGGCAGCTCGCGCTCGGCCTGCGCGCCGGAGCCAAGCCTTACGCGCGCCCGGGAACGATCAGACCCGACGGGGCCGACGCGCTGTGCTGCTCAAGGCGCTGCTGATGGATGGCGCCAAAGTCGAGGTCGGCAAGGTGAATGGGCGGAAAGCCGGTGCGTTGAATGGCATCGGCCAGGTTGGCGCGCAGATACGGAAACACGATATTGGCGCACACCACGTTCACGAGCACATCCATCTGGTCGGCTGGCACATTACGAATCTCGAAAATACCGGCCTGGGTGGTCTCGATCAGGAACGCCACCTTGTCGCCAACGCGGGTGGTAAGGGTTACTGTGACCGCCGTTTCATGAATGCCTTCGGCGATGGTAAGCGAACTCACGTCAACCGCAACCTCGACCGAGGGTTGTTGGGATTCGAGGAAAATGGCGGGTGCATTGGGCATTTCCAGCGACATGCCTTTCAGATAGACGCGCTGGATGGAAAACGCTGGGGCCTGCTCCTGTCCGCTCATTGAATGATCCTGGTGAGTGACGGACTGGTTCCGTCGGGGTGGATGAGGCCGGTTGCGCTCGGCAGGCGCCGAAGCAGAGCCTCTGTAGACGGGGTCAACCCGCCGCGAGCAGCGGTGTGAGTTCACCCGCGCGGTCCACGGCATAGAGATCGTCACAGCCGCCAATGTGCCGGTTACCGATGAAGACCTGCGGTACCGTACGCCGGCCAGTGCGCGCGATCATCTCGTCCTTACGCGCTGGATCGAGATCGATGCGGATTTTTTCGATTTCCGTGACCCCGCGCTGGCGCAGCAGTTGCTCGGCACGCACGCAGTAGGGGCAGACAGCCGTGGTGTACATCTGGATTCGAGCAGCCATGGGCTGTGTCCCCTGTGTTCAGTTCTTGACGACCGGCAGCCCGGCCTGCCGCCAGGCATTCAGGCCGCCATCGAGGTTGAAGACCTCTTGACGGCCAGCTTTGCGAAGCGCGGCCGCCCCTTTGGCCGAGGTCATGCCGGTGTTGCAGCAAACAATCACCGGGCGCCCGTCGGGAAGCTCGCCCGCCCGCTGGACGAGTTCTGCGAGCGGGATGTTGCGGGCATTGGGCAAATGCCCGGCATCGAACTCGCCGGTGGCCCGCACATCCAGCACGATGGCCTGGGTGTCGTTGATCATCCGGGTGGCGCCAAGCGTATTGAGTGACGCGCCGGCTGTGCGTTTCATGATCATCGGCCAGAGCAGCATGGCACCCGCTGCAAACGCGATCGCGATCAGGAGGATGTTTTCGGTGACGAAGGCCAAGTTAAATTCCAGCATTGAGCCAAACCCAAAATTATAAGATATCGGCCGTCCAACCCGCCATGCATCCCTACACCGAGCTGTCATGAACTTTCAGATCGTCATGTTTCGCCACGGCGAGAGCCAGTGGAATCTTGAAAACCGGGTCACTGGCTGGACCGACGCCGACCTGACGCCACATGGGCTTGACGAGGCGAGGCGCGCCGGCGCGCTTTTAAAGGCCGAGGGGTATGAATTTGATATCGCCTACACCTCGGTGCTCACGCGCGCCATCCGCACGCTGCACACCGTGCTCGATGAAATGGGTTGCCTGTGGTTGCCGGTGGTGAAATCGTGGCGGCTCAATGAGCGGCACTATGGCGCATTGCAGGGCCTGAACAAGGCTGAAACCGCCGCGCGCTTTGGCGACGAACAGGTTTTGATCTGGCGACGCGCCTACGCGATCGCGCCCGATCCGCTGCCCGCAGGCGATCCGCGTGGCGCCGAGTTCGATCGCCGCTACCGCGAGCTGGCGGCCGCTGATCTTCCGCGCACCGAATGCCTGCAGGACACCGTTGCCCGCGTCGCGCCCTTCTGGGAGAGCACCATCGCCCCAGCGCTCCGAGCCGGACATCGGCTGGTCATCGCCGCACATGGCAATTCGCTGCGAGCACTCATCAAATACCTGGAAAACGTACCCGACAAAGAGATCGTGAACCTGAACATCCCGACCGCCCGCCCGATGGTCTATGAATTCGACAGCGCGCTCAAACCCATTGGCCGCCGCTATCTGGGCGATGCCGCGGAGATCGAGGCTGCCATGGCGGCGGTCGCCGCCCAGGGGCGTGCCAAGCCCGGCTGAACCCGCGCGGCCAGGGTAAGCCCGCCCGTGTCGCACGGCTGAGCCGGTCCGTGCCGGTCAGACCCGGTTCAGCCAACCCCGCACGCCGGACTGCAAACCCCGGCGTGCGGGCAACGTCCGTGCGCGCCCCGATAAGCCTCACGCTGGGCGCGGCCTGTTGTGGAGGTTTATACTCGCCCCGTCAACTCCGAAGCGTTCCCTCGCCCATTCAGATTGCGGTTCAGCACCGCGCACCCCCATGAAGTTCAAACTCAAGTCCCTTGGTCTCGTTCTCGCTGGCGGTTTTGCAGGCATCCTGGTGAGCGTTGGCTTGTCGGCGGTGGCGCAGCGCAGCCAGCGCGCCGTCCTGCCGCTCGAGGAATTACGCCAGTTCTCCGACGTGTTTGGCGCCATCAAGGCCAACTATGTCGAACAGGTCGAAGACAAGAAGCTGATCACCGAGGCGATCAGCGGCATGATCTCCGGGCTCGATCCGCACTCAGCCTATCTCGATGCGGATGCGTTCCGCGAACTGCAGGTGGGTACTCAGGGCGAGTTTGGGGGGCTGGGCATCGAAGTCGGTACCGAGGACGGCTTCATCAAGGTGATCTCTCCCATCGAGGACACCCCGGCCGCGCGAGCCGGCGTACGGGCGGGCGACCTCATCATCCGTATCGATGAAAAGTCCACCAAGGGGCTGGCGCTCAACGATGCGGTCAAGCTCATGCGGGGCAAGCCTAAGACCTCGATCACGCTCACCCTTTCGAGAAAAGGCGAGGTACGGCCCATCGTCGTCACCATCATGCGCGATGTGATCCGCGTGCAGTCGGTTCGCTCGAAAGTGATCGAGCCGGGCTTCGGCTATGTCCGCATCACGCAATTCCAGGAACACACCGTCGAGGCGCTGGTACGCCACCTTGAAAATCTCGACCGGCAGGGCGCAATCGGCAAAGGTCTGGTGCTCGACCTTCGAAACGACCCGGGCGGCCTGCTCCACGGTGCGGTGGGTGTATCGGCCGCGTTCCTGCCCGCCAAGGTCACGGTGGTCACCACTGAGGGCCGCAACGAAGACGCGCGGCGCAAATACAGCGCCATCCCTGAGGACTACCTGCGCGGCAGCAGGGAAGACTTTGTTGCCCGTGTGCCATCGGCCGCGAAAAACGTGCCCATGGTGGTGCTGGTGAACGGCGGATCAGCCTCCGCCTCTGAGATCGTTGCAGGCGCCCTGCAGGACTACAAGCGCGCAGCGGTGCTCGGCACGCAAACCTTCGGCAAGGGATCGGTGCAGTCCATTCTTCCGCTGTCCAACTCAACCGCCATCAAGCTCACCACCGCGCGCTATTTCACGCCAAATGGTCGCTCCATTCAGGCGCGTGGCATCGAGCCAGATTTCCTGGTCGAAGAATCCCCCGAGGGCGACAGTGCCAACTTCCGTGTCCGCGAGGCCGACCTGAACCGGCATCTGTCGAATTCTCGCGAGCAGGAGCGTCCCTCGGGAGCGCCCCGGCCCACCGGTGAGGCCGACCGGGCGCGTGAGCGCAAGCCAGTCGAGTTCGGTGCGGCCGATGACTACCAGCTGCAGCAGGCACTTAATCATCTCAAGGGCCAGCCGGTCGCCGTGGCACCGCCGCGAACCAGCGACGCGGCTGCCGTGCCCGCGGCAGGCAATCCCGCTGGCGCCGCACGCTAGGCGAGCGTCGCACCATGGAAGACCGGCAGCTGCTGCGCTACGGCCGGCACATCCTGCTGGAGGATATTGGCGTTGAAGGCCAGGAGCGGCTGCAGACCGCCACGGCGCTGATCGTCGGGGCAGGCGGGCTCGGGTCGCCGGCAGCCATGTATCTGGCAGCGGCTGGCGTGGGAACCCTGCTCATCGCCGATGGCGATACGGTCGAGCTCAGCAACCTGCAGCGCCAGATCCTCCATCGCGATGACGCGGTCGGGCAGCCCAAGGCCGAGTCTGGCGCCCGCACAATCGCTGCGCTCAACCCGGATGTGCGGGTCGAACCGATTCACGAACGGCTCGCCGGCGCCGCACTGGCCGCTGCAATTTCCCGCAGTCAGGTTGTGCTCGACTGCAGCGACAACTTCGCCACCCGGCACGCCGTCAACCGCGGCTGCGTGCACGCCGGGGTGCCACTCGTATCAGGGGCTGCCATTCGCTTTGATGGCCAATTGTCAGTGTTCGATCCGCGGCGCGCCGAGTCGCCGTGTTATCACTGCGTCTTTCCCCAGACCGACAGCCTGGAGGAGGTGCGCTGCGCGGTCATGGGCGTGTTTGCGCCCCTCACCGGCATGGTGGGCACCATGCAGGCCGCTGAGGCGCTCAAGATTCTGGGCGGCTTTGGCAACCCTGCAGTCGGTCGCCTGCTTCTGATCGATTCACGATCCATGCAGATCGACAGCGTGAGCCTCGCTCGCGACCCCGATTGCGAGGTCTGCGGCGCGCATCAACTCGGCCGCCCGAGCGCCTGAACCCGCCGCATCAGCCCGCTCCCTGACCGGAAAGGCGCCGCGGCGGCCATCAATGCGCAACCGGAGGCCAGCGCCACCGGCCAATAGGCTCCGGTCAGGTCATGCAGCAGCCCGCCAGCCCAGGCCCCCAGCGCAGCACCCAGCGCCATCATTCCGAAAATCGCGCCGTAGATCGTGGCAACACCGGGTCCAGCAAAGATCCGGTTCGAGAGCGCCGACACGATCGGACCACGCGCACCCTGCGCCACGCCGAAGCACGCGACATAGACCGCCAGCCCTGCGAGCGACCCGGTGGTGGCCACCGCAAGCAGGCCACCCAGGCCCAGCGCGGTAAACGAAAACGACAGGAGCGCCGTACGCTGATGCCCGATGCGGTCACAAAACCAGCCCGAGCCAATGATCCCAAAGGTGGAGAGCAGCCCAGCGAGGCCATAGGCTGAGGCCGCCATCAGGGGGGCGAGCCCCCCCTCGATCAGGAGCGCTACGACCTGCGGGGTGACCAGGTAGGCTGCGAGCGCGGTAAAGGAAAACACCTGGGCCAGATGCCAGTACGCCGGGTCTGAGAGGGCCGCGCGCAGCGCCGCTCGAGCCTCGCCCCCCTGTACAGGCGCAGGTGACGGGCGTCCCGGCACCGCATCGACAGGCGGGCGCGCGAGGCGCGCCCAGGGCAGGAGTGCGCAAACGGGGACCATCGCAGACGCGCCAGCGCCCAGGATGAGCCAGGCTCCCCGCCAACCGAGCGCATCGATCAGGGCCTGGGACAGCGGGACCATCACCAGCACGCCGAACCCGGAGCCAGCGTAGGCCACGGCAATGGCGGTGGATAACCGGGCCCGGTACCAGCGGGCAACCAGCGATGCAGCGCAGACCATGCCGGTCGCAGCCGCACCGGCGCCCACCAGCACGCCGGCACCGGCATAGATCATCGTGAGCGACTCGGCCCGGCTCGACAGCAGCCCTGCCATCCCCAACAGCGCAAGCCCGCTGCAGTAGACCACCCTGGGTCCATACCGGTCGAAGAGCCAGCCCGCAATGGGCGCGGCGAGCCCGCTCACCAGCATCTGCGTGGCGACCACGCCGGTGAGAGCGCTGCGCGGCCAGCCAAAAGCCTCCTCAAGGGGCAGCACAAACGCCGAAAACGCCTCGACCAGCCCGCGTCCGGCGAAATTGAGCGAAAACGCGACCCCCAGCACCGCGATCGCCAGACGGCTCGCCCCGTCTGACGCGCGGGCTGCAGGACGGAGCACGGGGTCGGTCATGACAGGCAAGGTACGCGTGGTCTGCGTAACCAGCAAGTCGCCCGATCCGCCCCCGCCCCCGCCCCCGGGCGTCCTCGGCACACAACCGCCGGGGCGGTGAGACGGTTTGACGCCCCGACCGCGAACATGACAGGATCAATCGCCCGTTTCTGTGTCGTCAACCCTCTTTGTCTTGAGCCACCTTTCATGCCAGCTGCGCCCATTCTCGATTCCCTGCCCCCGCTTGCCTCGCTGATTCGTGCGGGAGACGCCATCATCATCGGCCAGGCCGGTGCCGAGCCGCTCACGCTGACACGTACGCTGGTTGAGGAGGCCGACTCCCTTCCTGGTCCCGTGGACGTGTTCCTGGGCGCGGTGCTCTCCGATACCTTCGCGCGCCCGCTGTCGCCAATACTTCGGCCCGGCGGCTACGGCATTATGGGCGGCGCGGCCAAGGGCTTCGCCTCGCAGCCGGGCTCCATTGCCCATGTCACACCCACCCCCTATCGCGAGCTCGAACGTTCCTTCAGCACCGGACGTTTGCGCGCCGATGTCGTGATGCTGCAGCTCGCACCGTCGGCCGATGGCAGCCGGCTGAGCCTCGGCATGGCCAACGATTACGTGATCGCCGCGGCGCGACGCGCGCGCTGCGTGATCGCCGAGATCAATCCGCAGGCACCGTTTACGCCCAGCACCGAAGCCGACGCGGCCTCCCTGCGGATCGATTTCGCTGTGCGCGCCGCCACATCAACCGTCCAGTCCCCCACGATGACAGCAGAGGAAGCCGAGCGCCGCATCGCGGGCCATGTTGCGTCGGTCGTACCCGACCGCGCCACGATCCAGATCGGTCTCGGCGCGCTCCCGGACGCCGTCCTGCGACTTCTCGCAAACCATCGGGGCCTGGGACTGCACAGCGGCCTGATCGGCGACAGCGCCGTGGCGCTGATCGAGTCCGGTGCGGTCACCAATGCGTACAAGGGGCTCGATCAGGGCTTTACCGTTACCAACACACTGGGCGGCACAACGCGCGCCCACCGCCACGTCCACGAAAATCCCCGGTTCCTCATCCGCCCGGCCGCCTACACGCACCATCCGGCGACGCTTGCCGCGCTCCATCGCTTTCACGCGATCAATTCGGCGCTCGAGGTTGATGTCACCGGTCAGGCCAACGCCGAACACGATGGCCGCGCCTGGCGGGGCGGCCTCGGCGGGTTGGGCGATTTTGTTCGTACCGCCCGGCTCTCCGAGGGCGGTCGTGGCATCGTGGCGCTCGCCTCCACCTCGCGGGACGGCAAGCGGAGCCGCATCGTGGCAGGCACCTCGCGGGGGCAGGTCACCCTCGGGCGGGGCGATGCCGACCTGGTGATTACCGAGTGGGGGGTGGCCGATTTGCGCGACGCTTCGTTTGCCGAACGCGCCAGCCGCATGATCGCGATTGCCGATCCACGTTTTCGCGAGCAGCTCGAGCGCGACTGGCACGCCCTGTCCGGCGCATGAACAGGGCCCGAGGCGCGGCCAGACAGCGCACTGGCAAGACCCCGCGCGACGCATCTGGGCAGGGGCGCCTGAAGCGTCGGGGCAACGCTACCTCGCCCGGTCTGGCGAACGTCTCAACCGCGGCCGCCACCGCTCGAATTGCCGCCCCGATCCCGATCCTCGCCCGCGATATCGCCCTGACCGGTGCCGTCGCGCGGGCCCCCGGCGCCGCTCGCAAGCGATGCTGCAATCGCCGGTTGCCGCCGCCACAGCAGGAGCGCGCTCGCGATGCTCACCAACCCATACGCGGCGAGCGAGGGCTGCGGCCCAAACTGCTCGGTGAGCCAGCCCACCACAAAGCCCCCCACGGGCATGGTGCCCAGAAACGCCATCATGTAGAGGGAGATCACCCGACCACGGAGCCGCTCCTCGACCAGGCTCTGGAGCAAAGTGTTGGTGCCGGCGCCGGTAACAATCACGCCGAATCCGACCGCGATGAGCGCGATGGCCGCAAGTGCAAGTGACGGACTGAGCGAAAACACAGTGAGTCCGATCCCGGCGGCAAGCGATCCGACGTTGATCACCCGGGCAATCCCTGCGGTGGAACTGCGCGCTGCGAGCATCATCGTGCCCGCGAGTGCACCCGCCCCGGCACAGCTCACCAGGAGCCCCTGCAGCCGCGCATCGCCTGCAAACACCTCGCGCGCAAACACCGGCATCATCGTCTGATAGTTAGGCGCGCAGAACGACACCAGTACCAGGTTGATCATGACCAGCCGCGCGGGCACGTTCGTCCAGACCCAGACGAAGCCTTCGGAGAATTCCCGGAAGAGTGACTGGGTCGTGCGCTGCGCTCGATTTGACGGTAGCCGGGTGAGCGAGGCGATCACCGCGAGATAGCTCACCCCGTTCAGCACAAAGCACCAACCCTCGCCCATCCACACAAGCAGCACGCCCGCGATGGCGGGCCCCGCAAACCGGCCCAGATTCATCACCAGCGAATTGAGGGCGATTGCGTTATGCAAATCGCGCGTGCCCCCCACCATCACTGGCAGGAGCGAATGCCGCGCCGGACCGTCGAAGGTGTTTGCAATGCCCTGTGCCAGGGCGAGCCACACCACATGATGCGGCTCGACCCAGCCGCCCAGCGTGAGCGCGGCGAGCGCAAACGCCTGCAGCATCTGTGCAACCTGCGTGACCAGCACCATGGTGCGGCGATCGACCCGGTCGGTCACGAGGCCTGCAAACGGCGCCGCCACCAGCATGGGGATGAAGGACGCGAAGGTCACCAGTCCCAGCATGACGGCCGAGTCGGTCAGCCGGTAGACCAGCCAGGCCTGCGCAATCGATTGCAGCCAGAAGCCGATGACCGAAATCGTCTGGCCGAAAAAATAGTGCCGGAACCGGGGGTGCTCGAGGGATCGGAAGATTTTCACGGTCGAGGCTCGACCGCCGGTGCGGTCTCAGGCGACCAGCGTGGCGATCTGATCCCCGAGACCTTCAGCAGGCTGGCGCCTGAAGCCGCTTTTGGCAAAGCGCAACCATCTGCCCTGCACGAATGCAATGACCACTGCCGCGCGCGCGCTTGCGTCGGTTTCAGCGGCAAGCGTGTTCTGAGCCACGGCCAGCCGGAAGGACTGGCGCAGCGACGCCTCGATGCGATCGACCAGCTGATTGATGCGCAACTGCAGCCGGTCGTCTTCAGTGACCAGCGCATCGCCGATCAGCACGCGCGTCATGCCGGGATTACGCTCGGAAAAATTGAGCAGCATGGCGACGATATCGCGTAGCTGCCGCTGGCCGTCGTCCTGTGCCGTGGTGATCTGATTGATGAGCCCGAAGATGGTGGCTTCAATGAACTCGATCAGGCCCTCGAACATCTGGGCCTTGCTTGCAAAGTGCCGGTAAAGCGCTGCCTCCGAAACCTTCAGCCGTGCCGCCAGCGCGGCGGTGGTGACGCGATCACCCTCCGGCTCCTGAAGCATGCCGGCAAGCGCCTGCAGAATTTGCAGCCGCCGCTCGCCCGGTTTGGGGCGGGATCGGCGGGGCGCTGCGGGGGCGTCGGAGTCGGTGGCGGGATCCATGTCAGAGGGTGGAGCGCGACGGCACGCGACGCGAAAGCTGCAAAATTGATTGTACTTGAAGCTCCACGGCCCGTGACGAACCTGCGCGCGCGCGCGTCGACGCGGGCTTGCGCGCCTCCTTGAGCGTAGTCGCAAGCACGGTCCGAAGCCCTGCCGCGCGGGCGCCCGCGAGGTTACCCACCGTATCGTCCACCAGCACGCAGCAGGACGGCCGCGTGCGCAGCCGCGCGACGAGCCTGCCCATCATCGGTCGCGAGGGCTTGGGCTGAAAGCGCCCGGCAAAGCGCATCGCCTCGATCGGCACGATGCCCTCGATGCTGCCCGCAATGCCCAGTGCGCGTACCACCGCGCGCGCGTAGTGCCACGGGCCATTGGTGACGATGATGCGCCGCCCCGGCAGTTGGCGAAGCGCCCGCGCAAGCGCGGGGCGCCGGCGTACCAGCCGGTGCATGTCCGGAAAGCGGTGTGTCTCGCGCAGGTAATGATGGGGATCAATCGGGTGATGGGTCACCAGGCCCAGGAGCGTGGCGCCATAGCGCTTCCAATAGTCCAGCCTCAGCGCACTTGCCTCTTCTCGGGCGAGCCCCAGGTGCCGCACCACATAATCGGTCATGGCCGCATCGATGCGCGGCATGATGGCGGGCTGCGCGTCGTGCAGCGTGTCATCAAGATCAAGGAGCCATACCCGCGCCACGCGGCGCGGCGCGGTGGGCCCGGTGAGCGGCCGGTGAAGCGCCCGCATGGCCTCAGTGACTGCGGATCATGGTTCCCACGCCGTGATCGGTCATGATCTCGAGCAGCAGGCAGTGGTCGACCCGACCGTCGATGATATGCACCGCGTTGACGCCCGCGCGGGCCGCATCGAGCGCCGACGCGATCTTGGGCAGCATGCCGCCGGAAATTGTGCCATCGGCGAAGAGTTCATCGATGCGCCTTGCGGTCAGCCCGGTGAGGAGCTTGCCCGATTTGTCGAGCACTCCGGCGGTGTTGGTGAGCAGCACCAGCTTTTCGGCCTTCAGCACCTCGGCCACCTTGCCCGCCACCACATCGGCGTTGATGTTGTAGGTTTCGCCGTCCGCGCCCGAGCCGATCGGGGCGATGACCGGTATGAATCCGTTGGCGGTGAGGGTGTGCACGATCGCAGGATCGATTTTCTCGATCTCTCCCACCTGGCCGATATCAACCTCTTCGCCCGGCTGCTCGGGAAGCGTCATACGCAGTTTGCGCGCCCGAATAAGGCCACCATCCTGGCCGGTCAGACCCACTGCGCGGCCGCCAGCGGTATTGATGAGTTCGACGATCTCCTTGTTCACCTGGCCGGCCAGCACCATCTCGACGATGTCCATGGTCTCGGCGTCGGTCACCCGCATGCCCTGAATAAATTCGCCTTTCTTGCCCACGCGGGCAAGGAGCTGCTCGATCTGCGGGCCGCCCCCGTGCACGAGCACCGGATTCATGCCCACCAGCTTGAGCAGCACCACGTCACGCGCAAAGCTCTGCTTGAGGAGCGGATCGGTCATGGCGTTACCGCCGTACTTGATCACCAGGATTCGGCCGTGAAACCGCCGGATATAGGGCATGGCCTCGGCGAGGATCTCAGCCTGAAGCGCGGGGGCGATCGGGGTCTTGTCGGTCATGGTCAGAGCTCCGAGGAGCGGGTCGGAAATATCGGGTCGGACGGGGCAAGGCTAGAGAATGTAGCGGGCGAGATCGTCACGGCGCGCGACATCGGAAAGCCTCGCATCCACCAGCGCGGCATCGATCAGCAGGGTCTGGCCTGCTTGGCTGTCGGCATTAAACGAAATCTCTTCAAGCAGCCGCTCCATGACGGTGTGAAGCCTGCGGGCACCGATATTTTCGGTGCGCTCGTTGACCTCGAAGGCGATATCAGCAAGACGCCGGATACCATCGGATGCGAACTCAAGCGTGACACCCTCGGTGGCCAGCAGCGCCTGATACTGACGTACCAGGCTCGCATCAGTATCGCCCAGGATGTGGACGAAATCCTGCGCGGTGAGCGCCTGCATTTCGACCCTGATCGGCAGTCGTCCCTGCAGCTCGGGGATCAGATCGGAGGGATGCGACAGGTGAAACGCGCCCGAAGCAATGAACAGGATGTGATCGGTGCGAACCACGCCATAGCGGGTGGTGACGGCGGTACCCTCGATCAAGGGCAGGAGGTCGCGCTGCACGCCCTGGCGTGACACATCAGCGCCCTGATGCTCTCCGCGGCTGGCAACCTTGTCGATTTCGTCGATAAAAACAATGCCGCTCTGTTCCGTGAGCTCCACGGCGCGGCTGCGAATCTCTTCTTCGTTCACCAGCCGCCCCGCCTCTTCCTGCGCGAGGGATCGTATGGCCGCGGCCGCGGTCATCTTGCGCGTGGCGCGGCGACCCGGCATCTGGGAAAAAAGCGACTGCAGCTGCTGGCTGAGATCGTCGAGCCCTGGCTGGTTGCCCGCGCCTGCGCCAAGCGGCAGCACTGACGGGGCAGCAAGCGCCACCTCGATATCGATCTCAAGCGAGTCGAGTTCGCCCTCACGAAGGCGCTTACGGAATTTCTGGCGCGCGGCGGACTCCGGCGCTGCGGGCGGCGCCGGGGCCGGTGACTCGGTGGCGCCGCCAAAAAACGGGAAGGCCGCAGACTGGGTGGCGGGACGCGCAGGCGGGATCAGCACATCGAGCACGCGCTCCTCGGCCGCATCGAGCGCGCGTGCCTGTACGTCGGCAAGCGCGCGCTCGCGAACCTGTTTGACTGCGGTCTCGATCAGATCACGAATGATCGTATCAACATCCCGGCCGACATAACCTACTTCAGTGAATTTAGTGGCCTCGACCTTGATGAACGGAGCTTGCGCCAGGCGCGCAAGGCGACGTGCGATTTCGGTCTTCCCCACACCCGTGGGACCGATCATGAGAATGTTCTTCGGCGTGATTTCCGCGCGCATCACGCCCTCGA
>SXGR01308447.1_pt1 | contig 18507 bp, 10 predicted proteins | sample 3174711 | NCBI WGS metagenome assembly SXGR01 (sample SAMN11356860, study PRJNA531348) | freshwater metagenome | isolation source: freshwater sample F1-60 | place: China: Fuxian Lake, Yuxi | collected 2017-12-25
GGGCGGGCGCCTGCCGGCGAGCTCAGCACGGAGCAGCCGGCCGGGATCGCGCATCAGGTGCCGCACTGCGGCTATGGCCAGTCGGGCATGAGCATGGCGGTCGCCGCGTTGCTGGCGGCGACGCCCAAGCCGACCGACGCCGACATCGATGCCGGGCTCACCAACATCTGCCGATGCGGAACGTTTGCGCGCGTGCGGGCGGCCATCCATGACGTCGCGAACAGCACCGCCGGGAGCGCGTCATGAACAAGTGGTCACGCCGCGCGTTCATCGGCGCCGGCACGGTCGCCGGCGGCGGCTTTTTGCTGGGCGTCGCCGGCTTCACTTTTGCGCCCAGCCGTCACTCACTGGTCTCGGCCGATGCCGCCGCCAAAGGCCAGCTCACCACCTGGATCACGATCACCCCTGACAACATGATCGACATCCTGATCCCGCATTGCGAAATGGGACAGGGCGCGTCGACGGCGCTCGCCATGATGGCGGCCGAGGAACTGGAAGCGGATTGGTCGCTGGTGCGCGTGCAGGAGGCGCCGGCCGAGGATGCGTACGCCAACGGCTACATCATCCGCGCCATGGGTGGCGGCTACGTGCCGGCCATGCTCGGGCGCGGTGTCGACTACGGCGCCTACAAGGCCATGGAATGGATTGGCCTCATGGTGACGGGTGGCTCCACCTCGGTGCGGGGCACCGGCGAGTGGGGCATGCGCGTGGCCGGCGCCGCAGCGAAGGAAATGCTCGCGGCCGCGGCAGCGAAACAGTGGAACGTGCCGGCGTCCGAGTGCGTGGCCAAGAGTTCGCGCATCGCTCATGCGGCATCGGGCAAGAGCGCCACCTACGGTGAACTCGCACCTGCCGCCGCGACCGAATCAGTTCCCACCAGTCCGACACTCAAGAACCCAGACACCTTCACGATTCGTCGTACTTCAGCACAGCGCCTCGACCTTCCATCCAAGGTGGATGGCAGCGCGGTCTACGCCATCGACTTCACCATGCCGGGCATGCTGTACGCCGCGCTGGCGATCGCGCCGGTGCAAGGCGGCAAGCTGGTTGCGGTGGACACCGCACCGGCCGAGACGATGGCGGGCGTCAAGAACGTCGTGAAGCTGGACGAGGCAGTCGCCGTGGTCGCCGACAGCTTCTGGCGCGCGCGTCGCGCGCTGGCCGCGCTCAAGCCCGAGTTCAGCGATGCCGGCCACGGCGCGGTCTCGACCGATTCGATCTTCGCGGCGTTCGACCAGGCCCTCGGCCCGGCGCCGGCGGTGCCGAAGAACGCCGCCAGGACCATCACCGCCGACTACCGCGCGCCGTTTTTGGCACACGCGACGATGGAGCCGATGGTCTGCACGGCGAGGGTTGAAGGCGCCGGCTCCGAGACGCTGGCCGAGGTGTGGGCCGGGGTGCAGGATCCCCTGAATGCGCGCAGCGTCGCCGCCAAGGCGCTCGGCACCGACGTGCATAACGTGCGGCTCACCAACTTTATGCTCGGCGGCGGCTTCGGCCGGCGCCTGCCGTTCACCTTCGACTACGTTGACCTGGGCGTGCGCGTCGCCAAGGCGATGTCGCCGATACCGGTCAAGACGATCTGGACCCGCGAGAACGACCTTCAGCACGACTACTACCGCGGGGCGGCGCTGTCGCGTCACGCCGGCGCACTTGATGCCAACGGCACGCCTCTCGCCGCGCACTCCAACTACACCGGCGGCGGTAACGGCGAGGCGGTGTTCATGCCCTACAAGATCGCCGAGATGGCGGCTGAGGAAAAGAAGGCTCCCCACGCGATCAGGGAGGGCCAGTGGCGCTCGGTGCTCAACTCGCAGCACGGCTTCTTCAAGGAATCGTTCATCGACGAAATGGCGCACGCCGCCGGCAAGGATCCGTTCGAGTTCCGCCGCGGACTAGTGAGCGAACAGCCGCGCTTCAAGGCCGCGCTCGAGAAGGCCGCCAGCATGTCGGGTTGGGGCACGCCGCTGCCGCCCGGTGAGGGGCGAGGTATTGCCGTGTGCGACAGCTTCGGGACCATCTGCGCCGAGGTCGTCCATGTCGCCGTCTCACCCGAAGGGCAACTCAAGGTGTTGAACGTCTACGCCGCCATCGATTGCGGCGACGTCGTCAACCTGGACGGCGCCACGGCGCAGGCCGAGGGCGGGATCATCTTCGCGCTGTCGGCCGCCCTGCTGAGCGAGATCACCATCGACCAGGGACAGGTGGTCCAGACGAATTTCCGCGACTACCCGATGATCCACATCGCCGATGCCCCGAAGATCACCACGGCGTTCATCCGTTCCGATGCGCCGCTCGGCGGCCTTGGCGAACCACCGGTGCCGCCGCTGGCGCCGGCCCTGTGCAACGCCATCTTCGCCGCGACCGGCGTGCGCGTGCGCGAGTTGCCAATCAGGAAGACGTCGCTGAAGAAGGCGTAACAACCAGGAGCACCCCAAGTTCCTGTGCGAGTGTTCCTGCCCTGACCCGCCGCCGGCCCGAGGCCGCGTGCGCGGTAGTGCTACCGTTACGGGATGCGCACCCCGATTCTTGCCCTTGTCCTGTGCCTGACGGCCCTGCCCGCCACGGCTCAGCGCCTGCCGGGCACCGTCGTCCCCGAGCGCTACACGCTGTGGTTGGCGCCGGACCTCGATCAAGCAACGTTCCGCGGCCGCGAGTCGATTGCCGTGTCCCTGTCGGCGCCAGCCACCACGATCACCCTGCATGCCGCTGAGATCACGTTTGGCGAGGTGACCATCGAGGATGCCGGCGGCTCGCAGCCGGCGACGGTCACGCTCAACGAGGCGACCGAGACGGCCACGCTGACCGTAGCCCGCGCGATTGCCCGCGGGCGCGCCTTGATCCGCATCACCTACACCGGCATCCTCAACGACCAACTGCGCGGCTTCTACCTGAGCAAGGCCAACGGCCGCAACTACGCCGTCAGCCAGATGGAAGCCACCGACGCCAGGCGCGCGTTCCCGTCGTTCGACGAGCCCGCCTTCAAGGCGACCTTCGACATCACGCTGATGATCGACGCCGCCGACACGGCGATCTCCAATGGCCGGCAGGTGTCAGACACGCCGGGGCCGGAGTCTGGCAAGCGCACCATCGTGTTTGCGCCGACGCCGAAGATGTCGAGTTACCTGGTGGCGTTGCTGGTCGGCGACTTCGTCTGCCGGTCAGGCCGTTCGGGTGCGACGCCCATTCGTGTCTGCTCGACGCCCGACAAGCAGGGTTTGACCGCCTTCGCGCTGTCAGCAGCGGAACAACAGGTCGCCTTCTTCAACAACTACTTCGGCATTCCCTACCCCTACGAGAAACTCGACATCATCGGCGTGCCCGACTTCGCCGCCGGCGCCATGGAAAACGCCGGCGCCGTCACCTTTCGTGAACGGATGCTGCTGGTCGATGAAGCCACCGCCTCGGTGGCAGTGCGCAAGAGCGTCGCTTCGGTGATTTCGCACGAGCTCGCGCACCAGTGGTTTGGCAACCTGGTGACCATGAAGTGGTGGGACGACATCTGGCTGAACGAAGGGTTCGCGACCTGGGCCGCCAACAAGCCGCTCGCCGCCTGGAAGCCGGAATGGAAGATGGACGCCAACGCCGCGTCGGAAACGCAGGCCGCGCTCGGCCTCGACGCGCTGCGCTCGACCCGCGCCATCCACACCCAGGTGGAGACGCCGGCGCAGATCAACGAAGTGTTCGATCCGATCGCCTATGAGAAGACCGGGGGCGTGTTGGGCATGATCGAGGCGTATGTCGGCCCCGAGCCGTTTCGCAAGGGGGTCGCGTCGTACCTGTCGAAGTACTCGCTCGGCAACGCCGCCGGCGAGGACTTCTGGACCGAGGTCACGCGTGTCACCGAGAAGCCGGTCAATCGCATCATGAAGAGTTTCGTCGAGCAGCCGGGTGCGCCCATGCTGTCGGTGAAGACCACGTGCGTTGCCGGTGACACCGAGGTGTCGCTCACACAGCAGCGCTTCGTCGGCGCGCCCGGCGCCCCGGCGGCGGCGCCGCAAACCTGGACGCTGCCGGTGTGCGTCAAGACCGCGACGGGACCGGCGACCTGCACCATCGTGACGCAAGCCGAGCAAACCATTCGCGCGCCTGGATGCGGCGCCGCGATGGTCAACGCCGATGCCCGCGGCTACTACTTCACCGAGTACGAACCCGCCGCCGTCGCCGCGCTCGCCACGCGGACGCCGCCGCTGACCGCGGTCGAGCGCATCAGCCTGCTCGGCGATGAATGGCGCATGGTGCGGGCCGGACGCCACGACATCGGGGTGTTTCTCGATCTTGCGGCAGCGTTCGCGACGGACCACACACCGGAAGTGCTGGCGGCGTTCGCCGGCCGCTTGGGCTCGGTCGCCGGCGACATCGCCGACACCACCGAGCGCCCCGCCTTTCAGGCGTGGGTCCAGGCGCGACTGCGCCCGGCCCTCGATGCCATCGGCCTGACCGACGGCCTGAAGGATTCAGACGAGGTCAACAGCCGGCGCGGCAGGTTGCTGCAGTTACTGAGCGGCGATCCCGTCGTGCAGCAGCGCGCCCGCGAACTGGCCGAGGCCTACATGGCCAGGCCCTCGTCACTGTCGCCGACGCTGGTGTCGCCGGTGCTGCAAGTGGCCGCCGCCGGTGGCGATGCCGCACTTTATGATCGGTATGTCGCGCGCATGACCGCCTCCTCCGCGGCGCCGGAAGAGTTCTACCGCTACTTCAACACCCTGGCGTCGTTCCGCGACCCGGCGTTGGTGAAGCGCACGCAGCAGTTCGCGCTGTCGCCGCAGGCGCGGTCGCAGGACGCGCCCCAGTTGTTTGCGCAGTTCCTGGGTGCGCCGGCCACGCAGGACGGCACGTGGGCTCTCGTCAAGGCCGAATGGCCGGCGCTCATCGCCAAGCTCGGCACCTTCCAGGGCCTCCCGAACATCGTCGGCGCCCTCGGCGCGTTCTGTTCGGCCGAGCACGCGGCAGACATCAAGACGTTTTTCGAGGCGCATCCGGTGCCGCAAGCCGCGCGGGCATTGCAGCAGTCGCTCGAGCGCATCGCGACGTGCGCCGCGGTCAAGACGCGGCAGTCGCCGGCGTTCGGCAAGTGGCTGGCGGCGCGCTGAGCGTCACTTGAGCACCCCTTGCGGCGCATGGGGGTTCTCGGCTCTACTTACGGTTCGGACCTAAAGGAGCTGCCATGTCAGTCAGAAAAGCGACACTGTCACGAATTCTCGGATCTGCCCTCGCCGTCGGCGCCGCCATCACCTGGGTGACGTGGGACACCGATTCTACCGCGCGTGCCCAGGCCAAGCCGGCCGCGCGGGCCGCAGTCGGCAATGTCATCTCGGGCGAAGGACTGCCCAACCCGGCGCCGAAGGTCACCCAGAACTGGGGCGAGCTGCCGGCCGGCCGGACGTGGGGTACCTCGGCGGGCATCGACATCGATCCGAAAGACGGCCATGTGTGGGCCTATGAGCGTTGCGGCGCCGGCACGGCCGGTGGCGGGCCGGTGGATTGCGACAACAACCCGGTCGATCCGGTGTTCAAATTTGATCGCCGCACGGGCAAGGTGCTCGCCAACATCGGCAAGGGCGTGATGGTGACGCCGCACGGCATCCACCTGGACAAGGACGGCAACGTGTGGATCGCCGACTTCGCCAATAACAAAGAAGGCACCAAGGGCCAGCAGGTCCACAAGTTCAGCCCCAAGGGCGACAAGCTCTTGAGCCTGGGCATCGCCGGCAAGCCAGGCAACGCCGACGGCCAGTTCAACCAGCCGAACGACGTGGTGACCGGACCCGACGGCAGCATCTACGTCTCGGATGGACACGACGGCCAGGGCATGATCACAGCCGCGGCCCTCGCCGAGGGCCTGAAGCGCGGCGCGACGGCTCGCATCAGCAAGTTCACGGCCGACGGCAAGTTCATCAAGTCGTGGGGCAAGCTCGGTACCCGACACGGTGAGTTCCGTACGCCACATGCGATGGTATTCGACGCGAAGGGGCGTCTGTGGGTAGCGGATCGCGGCAACCACCGGCTGGAGATTTTCGACCAGGAGGGTAACTACCTCGAGTCGCGCTACATCTACGGCCGCATCAGCGGCATGTTCATCAAGGGCGACACGATGTATGCGATCGACTCGGAGTCGAGTCCGCTGAACCACACGGGCTGGCGCAACGGCGTGCGCATTGGTCACATCGACGAAGACCGAGTCACCGCGTTCATCGGCCCGTTCGAGCGCGAGGATCGCGGCTACCAGGGCACGGCCGGAGAAGGCGTGGCGGTCGACGCCGACGGCAACGTCTACGCGGCGGAAGGGCCGAACTCGATCCGCCAGGCGGGCGGCGCGTTTACCAAGTACTCCGTGAAGTGATTTCGACGGCCATCACCATGAGCACGAGCAATCCCCAGGGGGCGGCGGCGTCTCGCGCCGCGACCTGTTGCGTTCGTCCCGGCTCAGGCCGGCTGGATTGGCCGCACCGCGTCGACGATCGGCCCAGCCGGGTCGCGCGACTACCTGATCGTGAACATCTCTGACAGCCAGACGCTGGCGGTGGCGGCCGAGAAACACGTGCCGCTGGTGTTCATCGATTCCATGTGCTTCCAGCGGGCGCTGTTCTCGCAGGACAAGGCGATCGTTGACGCGCTGGCGGCGCAGGTGCCAGTGGGCGACGCCCATCGCTACGGGTTGGATGTCACGAAGAGCGCGGCGCCGGCATCAGCAGTGGTGCGTGCCGCGTGGACCCAGTATCAGCGCAAGGCCAACCCTGACCTGCGCCTGCTCGCTCTCGACAAGGTGGCGGCGCTGATTGCCGCCACCTTCCCGACGCGGCGGTATTACCTGCCCCTGCGCGGCGGCTTGTTTGACACCGAGGTCAACCAGGCGTCGCCGCACGATCGGCAGCTTAAGTATTGCGCCGACGCCATCGCCGGCTTCTTCCAAGAAATCACGGCGCCGGGCTACCGAACAATTGGCCGAAGAAGTCGCCCGGGTTCCACGCCGGTCGCATCGTCTCCTGCGCCACCAGCCAACCGGTCAGAAAGTTGAGGCGCGCGTGCTGCGCGCCCGCCTCGAAATCAAACGGCTGCGACATGTCGTCATTCGGCTTGTGGTAAACGTCGCGGCGATACGCCGCGTTGATCTGCCCGCCATCCCGCGCCGGGTCGCCGGTCTTGAAGCCGCTCTTGATAAACAGTGACGGAATGCCCTGGCGAACGAAGCTGAAGTGGTCGCTGCGGATGAACAGCACTTGTTCGGGAATGGGATCCTCGCCGATCGCGATGCCCAGGTGCTGTGCCGCCTTGGTGACGGGCGCCATCAGCGACGAGTGCTGCGCGCCGTAGGGGACGATATCGAGCAGCGGGTGGAAGAGGAAGGGCATGTCGAGCGTCATGTCGGCGACGAGCGATGCCTTCGGCACGGTCGGATGGCGCACGAAGTAATCGGAACCCAGCAGGCCGCGCTCCTCGGCCGTCACGAACAGGAACAGCGCCGAGCGCCGGCTCTTGGTCGGCAGCGCCGTGGCGGCATGCGCGATCTCCAGCACGATCGCCACACCGGAGGCGTTGTCGTGCGCGCCGTTGTAGATCTCGTCGCCGTTCATGGCGACGCCACGCCCGAAGTGATCGACGTGGGCGATGTAGACGACGTGCTCGGCCTGCAGTTGGGGGTCGCTGCCCTTGACCCGCCCCACAAGGTTCTCGCTGTCGATATCCTTGCGCGTGCTGCTGGTTGTCACCGACACGCGCGCCGGCAGGTCGAACGCCTGTGGCTTGCTCGCGGCGGCGGCGGCAAAGATCTCTTTAAGAGGCGTCGGCGTCCCGGCAAAGAGGGCCGCCGCACCGGTGTGGTTCAGCGACGCCGAGCCGCGCAACGCGGCGTCGCCGCGGCTGGGCTGTCCCTGCGCATCGACCCAGGCGAAGCTGCCTTGCTTGCTGGTGGCGACGCTGACATCCCAGCGGAAGCGTGGGTCGTCTGGCGACGTGAAGCTGATGGTGCCGATGGCGCCGCGCTTCACGGCCTCGGCTTCTTTGGCCGGCCCCGACGAATAGTAGGCGCGTTCGTTGCTCGGCAAGCTGGCCGGCGCGCCGCTCAGGAACACCACCACCTTGCCTTTCAGGTCGGGCGCGGCCGCGTAGTCGTCGTAGCCAAGCGCCGGCGCGCTGACGCCGTAGCCGACAAACGCGACCGGCGCCTCGTCTATCGCGACCTTCTCACGCAGGTGATCGGGGGCGAGCAGGTAGTCGACACCGTAGCCGAGCGTCCTGGTGCCGGCCTTCGACGTCACTGTCAGGACACTCGAGTCCTCGACCACGGCGCTGTTGCGGAGTGGCACGCGCTGGCGAAAGGTGCCGTTCTCACCAGCCGGCTCGACGCCGTAGGACTTCAGCGTGGCTTCGACATAGCTCAGGGCCTGGTCGTATCCTGCGGTGCCCAGTCCGCGGCCTTCGAGCTTGTCGTCGGCGAGTGTGCTCATGTGCTGCTTGATGAAATCGGGCTTGATCGCATCAAGCGCGGTGCGGACACCCGGGTCATCAAGGTTGGTGGCGGCCACCGCTGCTGGCAGCGCCGAACTCGAACCCTGGCAGCCGCCGACCAGCGCCAGCACGACGAGGCCCAGAATGAATCGCAAGCTGAAACGTACGGGCATGCGGGCAGCTTGGTCCAAACGAGGACGGCGGTCAACCCGATTTCGAGGTCTCCAATCGCGCCTTGTAACCTGCCGTCGGCGGCGGCATCATAGCTGCCATGCGAAGACGGAGCCTCGGCATTCTTGCGGCGCTTGCCTTGTCGGTGGTTGACGTGGCCGGTCAAGCACCGGCAACCCCTGACACCTCGCAGATCGGCCCACAGGCCGGCGCGACCGCGCCGGCGTTCGAGGGGACCGACCAGTTCGGCAAGCCCCACACCCTGGCCTCGGTCTATGGGCCGAAGGGCGCGATGCTGGTCTTTTTCCGCTCCGCCGATTGGTGACCGTACTGCAAAACGCAGCTCGTGGAGCTGCAAAGCCGCTACGCCGACATCACCAGGCAGGGCCTGGGCCTGATTGCCGTCAGCTACGACGCACCCGAGACGTTGAAGAAGTTTGCGGACTCGCGTGGAATCATGTTTCCGCTGATCTCCGATCCGGGGTCGGTCATCATCAAGCGATATGGGCTGCTGAACGACACGGCTGATCCCAAATCGAGAACCTACGGCATTCCCCACCCCGGCACGTTGATCGTCGATCGCAAGGGCGTGGTGCAGTCCCGCTTCTTCGAGGATGCCTACCAGGAGCGCTACACGGCCGCGACGATTCTCAGCTCGCTCGGCGCTGGTGGCGCCGGCCGCATGTCGGCCACGACGACGCACTTGTCCATGACGGCGTCGATCAGCGACACCGACGCGGCTCCGGGTGAACGGCTCGCGATGGTGGTCGACGTGACGCCCCAGCCGGGGATGCATCTCTACGCGCCCGGCAAGCACCCCTACCAGGTCGTCCAGCTCACGCTCGACCCGCAGCCGTGGCTGCGGCCGCAGGCGACGGTCTATCCCGCGTCGGAGAGCTACCACTTCAAGCCGCTCGACGAGCGCGTCGAAGTGTTCATGAAGCCTTTCCGCCTGCGCCGGGATGTCACGTTGCTGGCGACGCCAGAGGGGCAGAAGCTGCTCGGGGCGATGACGACGGCGACGATCAGCGGGACGCTGGAGTATCAGGCTTGCGACGACAAGGTCTGCTACAACCCGGCGCGCATCCCGATCAGTTTCGTGGTGGCACTGAAGGGACTTGATCGCCGGCCGCCTGGTTAGCGCGAATAGGGCCGCCTGGTGTCAGCCAAGGAGTCCGAACAGAGGCCCGCCCCTCCGTTCGCATTCGGCGATCAGCTTGCGTCCAGGACGGCAGGCCGACAAACCAGCGAGCTAGCAGGGAGACGAGATGTATTCAGATCGACGCACGTTCCTGAAGTCCACGGCCGCTGGTGTGGTCTCGGCCACTGCCGCGACGCTCGCGGCGTCGGCGCCCCTGGAGGCGCAGGCCGTGGCGGCGCGAACCGGCGCCTTCGCGATGCCGCGCAACATGACGCTGCTGAACATGCGCACCGCGGCCGGGCCGCGGCTCGGCGTGAAGCTGCCCAAGGGCATCCTCGATGTGGCGGCGGCCGCCGCCAGGTTCAAGCTGCCAGCGCCGGTCGACACCGACGACCTGCTGCAGAACGGCAAAGGCGGCATGCTGGCCACTCTCGTGGCTGCGGCGGCCGCGGGTCCGGCCGCGCTCTTTCTCCAGGAGAGTGCCGTGCCGCATGCGCCGCTCGTCACGCGTCCCGAGAAGATCATCATGATGGGGTTCAACTATCGGCGGCATGCCGCCGAAACCAACACGCCCATCCCCGCCAATCCGGTCCTCTTCAACAAGTTCAACAACACCCTCAACCACCACGGCGGCACGATTGCGCTGCCCACCGCGACGGCGAAGCAGTTCGACCACGAGATCGAGCTGGTGATCGTCTTCGGACGCGAGTGCCGCAACGTGTCGGAAGCCGACGCACTCAACTACGTTGCCGGCTACTGCACCGGCAACGACTTCTCCGCGCGGGACATGCAGTACCTCACGTCGCAGTTCATGATCGGCAAGACCTTCGACGGGTTTGCACCGCTTGGCCCGCACCTGGTCACCAGTGACCTCGTGGGCGATCCCAACAACCTGAGGCTCGAATGCCGGATCAACGGCGAGCAGCGGCAGGACTGGAACACCAGCGACATGATTTTCAACTGCCGGCAGATCATCAGCTTTGCGTCGCGGATGATGACCATCAAGCCGGGCGACATCCTGTTCACCGGCACGCCGCACGGCGTGATCTTTGGCAAGCCCAAGGCCGAACAGGTATGGCTGAGGCCGGGCGACCGCGTGGCCTGCAGCGTGGAGAAGCTCGGCGAGCTCGCGTTCAGTCTCACCTGACGCCGCGCGGCCATCGAGCCCGTGAGATTCGATGCCGATCAAAGCCGGCTGCCCCGCAAGCGGGCGAGGCCCGGAGCTGGCGCCAGAGCACCGACTCCGGGCGAAGCCAGACGACGCAGCTTTCTAGAACGCGATCCGCGAGCCGAACTGCACCGACCGCGGGAAGCCGCTGCCGCCGCGAAGGTTCGTCAGCGTCAGAAAAGTGTTGGGCAGGCGCTCGTCCGAGTTGGCCGCGAGGGGGTTGTCCCAGTTCGTGCGGTTGGTCAGATTGAACACGTCGACGAAGAGTTCGACGGTACGGTCCTGAATCTTCCGCCGCCAGCCGGCACGGACGTCGACCTGGAAGTAGTCGGGACCGTAAGCACCGAAGCGCCCACCCTTGTTCTCGACGTCTTTCAGCGCGTTCACACTTGTGCCGCTGTAGGTGCCGGCCGGTGACGGATCGTCGAGCTGGCCGTTGCGGTTGACGTCGATGTTGCTGTTGTAGATCGTGAACGGCGAGCCGCTCATGTAGCGCGCCGTCGTGGCCAAGGTCATACCCCAGGTCTTCGGCACCTCGATGCGGCCGGCCACCGACAGGACATGGCGCCGGTCGATGGGGGTCGGTCCGAAGCGCTGGTCGAGATTCATCTCGGTGAGCACCTGGTCGGTATTCTTGTCGGCTTGGTCCGTGGCCGTGCCTCGCGACTTGGACAGCGCATACGACACCCGCCCCGACCACTTGTTGGCGTAGCGCTTCTCGAGCTGCAGGTTGAGCGCGTCGTAGTTCGAGCTGCCGCCGTTCTCGAACACCCATACCTGCTGGCGGTAGTTGACCGCGTCGGTGCCAAAAATGCCGAAGGCGTCGAGGCGCTGGATGGCGCCGGTTCGCGTCGTGTTGGCGCGCAGCATCGGCAGCAAGTTCCGACCCAGGAACATATCGCGGTTCATGATGCGCACGTAGTCGGCGTGGAACGCCAGCGTTGGCGCCAGCTCGCGGACGAAGCCGGCGGTCACCTGGTGGGCGTACGGCTGCCGGCGGTCTGGCGAATCGTAGATGACAACGCCCGTGTTCCGTGGGCTCGTCCCCGGCGGGAACAGCTGGTTCAAGAGAGTGCGATTCACGACCGGACCGTTGACGAGGAGCGGATCGGTTGGGAGCTGGCCGCGGCTCGGGCCTGGATCTACGCTGTCATTCGGGAAGTTGGCGACGATCGACGAGGTGAACTTCGGGAACTCAATCGTGTCGTCGAGGGCGCCGAGAATCGTGCGGTTGTAGAAAATCCCGTAGCCGGCGCGCACGAGCGACTTGCCGCTCGCGCCCAGCTGCCGCGTGAGGCCGATGCGGGGCGAGAAGTTGTTCTTGTCGACGTTGGTCGTCTGACCTGATTGGAAGAGTGGATTGTCGGCCGTCTCAAGCGTCGGGAAGATCTCAAGGTCGTAGCGGAGGCCGAGGCTCAGCGTCGTGTGCGGGCCCATCTGCCACTTGTCCTGAACAAAGCCCTCGTAAACGTGATTGGTCATGGTCGCGTCGTAGGCATTCGGGATGCGGATCTGGAGCCGTTCTGGGTAGGTGCGAGGGTCGGCTGGATTGAACCGCAAGTCGGTGTTGAAGTTGAATGTGCCGTTCTGGTTGATCTGCGATACCCGCCGCAGCTTGGTGTAGGTGTAGCGCCCGCCCACCTTGACGTTGTGGTCGCCCTTCTTGCCGGGCACGAACCACGAGAAGCTGTCCTCGACCTGGTAGTTGGTATCCCACGGGCCTTGCGACTCCGTGCTGCCACCCTCGCGCTGCTCGAGGTAGTTGAGCTGCGGAGCGCACAGCGCCATGTTGCTGGCTGCTTCGCCGCCGAACTTGAAGCCTTCGTTGCCGCCCTCAGGCCCCTGGCCGCGCGTACACAGGTTGCCGTGCCACCAGTGCTCCCACGTCTTGGCGATGCGGAACGTGTTGACCATGGTGCCCCCAAGCACGCTTGTGAACGTGCCCACGGCCGTCTGGTCCAGATCGGTCTCGTCCTGCCACACATCGCGTTCCGACGCTCGGTCGGGGACAACCGGAAACTGCGGCGCGGTCTCGCGGAGCCACCGCACGGCCCAGGTGTGGTTGGCCGTGATCTGGTGATCGAACCGGATCAGCGTGTTCCAGTCGTTCCGGTCCTCGACCTGCGAGAAGTCGCGTTCTGGTCGCGACAAAAACGCCCGCGTGCGGCTGGGCTTGTCGACCTGACGTTCGAGGCTGACGAAGAAGTGCGCCTTGTTCTTGATGATCGGCCCGCCGAGCACGAAGCCATACTCGCGTTTCTCGACCTGCGCCTTCGGCAGGTTGCGCTGACGCGCGATGACGTCCTTCGAGGTGAGCGAGTTGCTCACGGCATAGCCGAACAACACGCCCGAGAACTTGTTGCTGCCGGTCTTGGTGACGGCGTTCACGATGGCGCCACCGGCACGTCCGTATTCGGCGTCGTACATCGAGGTGATGACCTCGAATTCCTGAATGGCCTCGAGCGGCGTGCGCACCTGCGCTCCGGCACTCGTGCCGAGCGCGTTGTCGCCGTTGTAGCCGCCGTCGACCGACACGTTGTTGTTCTGGCTCGACTGGCCGTTCGAGACGATCGTGTCGTTGCCCATCTGCGTGGAGGGCGAGAACTGGACGCCCGGCAACAGCGCCACCGTGGCGAAGTAGTTGCGGTTCATGGCCGGCAGTTCGGCTAGTTCTCCGGCGCTGACGTTGCCGCCGACATCGGTAGCCGTGAGGTCGATGATCGGCGAGTTACCGGTGACCGTCACCGACTCTTCAAGGGCGCCGATGGCCATCGTGAGGTTGACCGTGATGGTCGTGCCCACGGCGAGCACGAGTCCGCGCCGTTCGTAGGTCCGAAACCCCTCGAGCTTGGCAGCGATGCGGTAGCGCCCCGGGGCCATCTGCGCGAGGTGGTAGACGCCCTCACCGCTGGTCGTTGCCTCGCGGAACTGACCGCTGTCTTCGTTGGTCACGATGATGGCCACACCCGGGAGCGCAGCGCCTTGTTGGTCCAATGCCCGGCCCGAGAACTCCGCGGTCCCCTGCTGAGCAAGCGCCGGCCAGCCGCCCAGCAACACCATTGCCACCGCCCACACGCCGATGCGAATCATGAACATAGACCGTCCTCCGTGATGTTCAAACACCTCAGTTGAGCCGAAGCGGATACGGCGACGAGACGCATTGAGACCTCCCCGACGCCAGGGTGGAACCCGCGCTGCCGAACGGACGAGCGATTAGATAGCCGACATTAAGCGCTTATTGCTTCCATTCGTCAAGTGCGCTTAATCCAATCCGGTGGCAAGTTGGCGACAACGCTGGCATTGTTTTTCGTTCCTCGTTTCCAGCAAGAAGCACTGGCTGTGAGGCTCGTCCTGACTTCGAGGGATTATGCAGCGCCGACAGGTATCCGCTGTCGCCGTTGCCAAACGCGGTCACTCGCGGCTACCTCTTTCATCGGTTGCTGAGCAGACACTTCACGGATTACGCAATCCACGGTTCAACTCGGGCGGGAATGCCAAAGGCCAATCGGGACCAGGTCCACGCCAGGGCGGAAGGTCGGCGTGCCCTGAGCGAAGTCGAGGGGCGGCTGGGCAAACAGCCCGGCCAGCGGGACCAATATCGCGATTGCGGTGACGAACGTCTTTACATTCCTTGACATTGCTTCGCCGAAGAGCCACCTTATGCGAGAGCAAGTTGGTGCCAACTGCCGAATCCCGCATGCGATCACGCTGCATCCGGGGACGAGCGTATGTTGTTGAGTGTTTGTTTTGGAGGTCGTCGTGAAAATGCCTCGCCCGTCGTTGCGCGGAGGACTGACTATCGCGGTTCTCGCTGTGCTGTTTCAACTCGTGGTGAGCCAGGCGGCCTGGGCCCAGACGGGGACAGCAGCCCTCACCGGAGACGTGCTCGATGCACAGAAACAGGTGCTGCCCGGAGCCACGGTCACCGTCACCCATGTCGGTACTGGCGCGTCGCAGGTCACCGTCACGGACGAGCGTGGCGGCTTCAGGTTTGGCAACGTCCAGCCTGGCACCTATACCTTGAGGGTGGAACTGGGCGGCTTCAAGACCTCTGTCATAGAACGGCTGGAGCTGCAAGTCGACACGGTGTCGCGGCAGAGCACCACGCTCGAACTGGGCGGCATTTCCGAGACGGTGAGCGTGGTGTCGGAGGCCACCCGCCTGAACATCACCGACGCCAGCGTCGGCAACGTGATGTCGCGCGAACAGATTCGCAGCCTGCCGGTTGAGGCGCAGAACGTCGTGCACTTGCTCAGCCTGCAGCCCGGCGCCGTTTTCATTCCCACGGCGAACCCGGCAACGGTCGACCCGCGCTATGGCTCGGTAGCCGGCGCGCGCGCCGACCAGCAGAGCGTGACGCTTGACGGCATCGACGTCAACGACCCGCAGCTGTCGACCGCGTATACCTCGGCGATTCGCATGACGCAGGAAGCCCTGCAGGAATTCCGCGTCAGCACGTCGAACTACAACGCCGAGATGGGCCGGTCGAGCGGTCCGCAGGTCTCGCTCGTCACCCGCAGCGGGACCAACCAGTACGACGGCTCGGCTTACTGGTCCCTGCGCCGCACGGCAACCTCGAGCAACGAGTATTTCCTGAAGCTGTCGCAACTGGGAGCGGGGAAAGAGAGCCAGGCCCCCAAGCTGGACAAGGACATCCTCGGGGGATCCTTCGGCGGGCCCATTAGCCGCAACCGCATCTTCTTCTTCAGCAACGTTGAAACGCTGCGGGAGCAGAGCGAAGCACCGGTGCTGCGCAACGTGCCCTCCAACTCGATGCGCGACGGCGTGCTGATGTACCGCTGCGCGGTCGCTGCGCTCTGTCCCGGCGGCACCGTGCGCGGCGTCACCGCCAACCACGCGGTGGAGGCCGGCTTCTATGGTATGACCCCCGCCGAGATCGCCGCGATCGATCCGCTTGGCATTGGCCCGAGCGCGCTCGGGCTGGAGTACTTCCGCAAGTACCCCTCGCCCAACGATCCCGGTCGTGATGGGCGCAACCTGATGGACTATCGTTTTGCCGCGCCGATTGAGAACGAGTTCCTCAACCTGATCGGCCGCGTCGACTATAAGGCTGCCGACAACCACAGCTTCTTCGGCCGGTTCGGCAAGCAGGACGACACCATCAACACCGCGCCGCAGTTCGACGGCGGCGCGCCGCTGCGCCAGCGTCTGTTCAACAACTATGGTGGTGCCGTGGGCTATGACGCAGTCCTGTCGAAGACCCTGACCAACAGTTTCCGCTACGGGGTCACCAAGATCGACGAGAACAACGCCGGGCTGACCCAGGCCAATTACGCCACCTTCCGGTTCATCTCGCCGTACGAGGGCTTCGGCTCGTCGTTCACCGACACCCGGCAAACACCGACCCAGAACTTCGTCAACGACCTGTCGTGGTTCAAGGGCCGCCACACCATGAAGGTGGGGACCAACATCCGGTTCACACGGGTGCCGAAGGAACGCTTCCAGTCGTCGTACCTCAGTGCCACGGTCAATCCCTCGTGGGTCGCCGGCGTCGGCCGTCGCAACATGCCGGGCAGTTCGTTCTGCACCGTGCCGGGGTGCAGCATCCCCGCGGTCGCCACCAACTTCCAGGGCGGCTACGCCGACGCGTGGCTGAACATCCTGGGCGTGCTGTCGCAGTCGACCCAACGCGCCAACTACAACAAGGACGGCACGCCGCAGGCGCCGGGCAGTCCGGTGGCCCGGGAGATCGCGTCGGATGAATTCGAGTTCTACCTGCAGGATGCCTGGCAGATTCGATCGAACCTGACCTTGACGGCGGGCCTGCGCTACAGCGTCTACTCGCCGCCGTACGAAACCAACGGCTTGCAGGTCGCGCCCTCGATCAGCATGGGCGAATGGTTCGACATCCGGGCCGCCAACGCGCTCAAGGGCATTCCCTCGAACGCCAGCCAGCTTGTCACCTTCGACCTGGCCGGGCCCAAGAACGGCAAGAAGGGCTTCTACGACTGGGACAAGAACAACCTGGCGCCGCGCGTGGCGCTGGCCTGGACACCGACCGACCGCCTCGTCATCCGCGGCGGCTACTCCAAGGTGTTTGACCGCGTCGGCGTCGGCCTGGCGACGAACTTCGACGAGGGTTTTGCGTACGGCATGTCGACCACCATCAGCAGCCCGTTCGGCCTCGCCTACGAGACCAATCCGGCGGCGCGCTTCCGCGGCGTCAACCAGATGCCGTCGACCATGCCGGCCGCTCCGGCCGGCGGCTTCCCGCAGACGCCACCCATTCGTGCCGGTGTGATCACGACCAGCATCGACGACACTCTGGTGACGCCGTCGGCGCACATGGGCAGCGCCATCATCGGCTACGACATTGGCCGCAATTTCACGGTCGAGGCGGGCTACGTCGGCCGCTTTGGCCGGGACTTGCTGCTCCGCCGCGATCTGGCCATGCCGCTCAACCTGGTGGACCCGGCGTCGGGCACCGACTACTTCACCGCCGCGCAGCAGATTATCCGCGCGGCGCAGTCAGCCGGCATCACCGGCAATTCGCCGGCTTCGGCCTACGCCGGCCTGCCCGCGGTCGCCTACTGGCAGAACATCTTCCCGGCGGCTGCCGGCAGCGGCCTCACCGCCACTCAGGCCATCACCCGGGCCTTCTTGCAGAACGGTCCCGACTGGATCACCGCGCTCTATGACATGGACACATCGTGCTCGCCGGCCTGTAGCAAATTCGGTCCATACGCCTACTTCGCGGAGCAGTACGACTCGCTGGCCGCGATCAGCTCGATTGGCCGATCCAACTACAACGCCCTCAACCTGACGCTGCGTCGCCGCTTCTCCGACGGCGTACAGTTCGACATCAACTACACGCTGGCCAAGTCCGAAGACATGGGTTCGCAGGTTGAACGCGGCAGCGCGTTCGGCAACTTCAGCAACGGCGGCAACTCGGGCTTCCTGGTCAACTCGTTCGATCCGGAGCTGAACTACGGGACGTCCGACTTCGACGTGCGACACCAGGTCAACGCCAACTGGCTCGCGGATCTGCCGTTTGGCCAGGGCAGGCGCTTCGGTGGCGGTGTCAGTAACATCGTCAATCAGGTCATCGGCGACTGGTCGGTTGCCGGCCTCGTCCGCTGGACCAGCGGCTTCCCCTTCAATGTGGCCAACTGCCGCTCGTGCTGGGCCACCAACTGGAACCTGCAGGGCAACGCCATGCTGGTCGATCCTTCCAAGCTGCCTGAGACCAAGACGACCAAGAACAAGGTCGACAACCGCCCCAGCCCGTTTGTCGACCCGCAGGGTGCCATCGCGATGTTCCGGCGCGCGCTGCCGGGTGAAGTCGGCCTCCGCAACGTGTTCCGCGGCGACGGCTACTTCAACATCGACCTGAGCATGAGTAAGGCGTTCTCGATCGGCATCGCCGAACACCGCCTGCGCTTCCGTTGGGACGTGTTCAACGCCACCAACACGCCGAAGTTTGACGTCGGCAATCTCACCAACACCCCCGATATCTCGGGCTTCGGCCGCTACAATGGCACGCTCGCCACCTGCGACGCGCAGGCCGGACGCTGCATGCAGTTCGCACTCAGATACGAGTTCTAGGGCTGCAGATGAC
>SXGR01183451.1_pt1 | contig 18499 bp, 12 predicted proteins | sample 3174711 | NCBI WGS metagenome assembly SXGR01 (sample SAMN11356860, study PRJNA531348) | freshwater metagenome | isolation source: freshwater sample F1-60 | place: China: Fuxian Lake, Yuxi | collected 2017-12-25
CGATCGCTTGCGCAATCTCGCAACTGGCAACCCAAGTTGTTCGCGATACTTCACGACGGTGCGGCGAGCGAGTGGGATGCCGACCGCCTTGAGTGCCGCAACGATCGCCTGATCAGAGAGTGGCGCGGACTTGTCTTCTGCCGCGATGACGTCACTCACGCGCGCCTTCACGGCGGCCCACGAAATGTCCGTGCCAGAATCGGTTTCGGTTCCACTCGCAAAGAGCTTGCGAAGCTCAAATGTGCCACGCGGAGTCGCCATCCATTTTCCGGCGACTGCACGACTGACAGTGCTGACATGCATGCCGATTTCGCGCGCGACCTGCGTCATTGGCAATGGCTCAAGACTGGTGCCCCCCGATTCGAACCACTCGCGCTGACGCGCAATCACAAGATTGACCACGCGCAGCAGTGTGGCTCCTCGCTGCTCGATCGCATCAATAAACCAGTGCGCTCTGCGGATGCCGTCGGCGAGTAGCAATTTCGTTGCCGGATCAGCGCGCTTTGCCTTCGAGAGTTTGAGGTACTCCTCGCTCACCCGCAGGTTCGGAATCACCCCGTTGGAGAGCCGCGCGACGAACGCATCGCGCTCAGCGTCATACTCAACGATGACATCAGGCCGAATCTCAGAGGCCGTCTCGACCCTGAGCGCGCGACCTGGAGCGGGATCAAGGTGGCGCAGCAACTCACGCGCTGTATCCAAGCGCTCGGTTGACCATCCTTCTTTCTGCCGGATCGCTCCAAACTTGCGCTGAGCCAAATCGTGCAGGTACACCTCGATGAGTCGCCGCGCGTCGTGAAATCGCGATTCCCCTTCGTGCGCTCCCTGAACGCGTTCGAGTTCGGCGAGCTGTAAGAGCAGCGACTCAGTCAGATCGCGCGCCGCGATCCCCGCTGGCTCAAGGTGTCGCTGCAGCCGCGCCAACGCCTCTGTCAAGAGCGCGAGCGAGGGAGACTCACTCGCGGCCGATGCAAGGTGTGCGGCGATCTCTTCAAGTGGTCGTACAAGCAAACCATCCTCACCGACGAACTGAAGAATCGTCCGGCCTGCCTCCATCACTGGCGCAGGCGCTTCGCACAACGCCCACTGCCGCATGAGCACTTCTTCAAGACTCTCGCCTCGCGTCGGAATGCTCGCGAGCGCGGCCGCGCGCGGATCAAACTCTCCCTCGCGCCTCGACACATCGCGCCAGACTTCTGCAGCGTCGTCGTCGCCCATCCGCTCGTGCCACTCTTGCGCGCGCTCGAACCGCTCTGCTCCAGCTGGAGTCGGTCCAGCGCCCAGATCGCCGCTCCCGGCCTCTGGGCTGGCGCTCCCCTGCTCGGCTGCCTGCGCGTCAGAGGGTTCCACCTGTTCGAGTGCGACATTCGACTCGAGTTCTGCCTCGACGCGTTCTTCCAGCGCAGCCAGAGGCATCTGCAACACCTCCATTGACTGCAGCACCCGCGGAGCGAGTTTCAGCTGCTGCCCGAGCCGAACCTGCGGCTGCTGCGAGAGTTCAAAACGCATCACAGAATCGTACAGCGGTGTGGAGAGCCAGCGATGACATTTACAGCGGCTGCCGAAGCGCGATTGCATCGGCGAGTGCTGCTCGGTTGGCGAATTCGATCTGCGATCCACTGGGGAGCCCACGCGCCAGGCGCGTCACGCGAACTGATGTCGACTTGAAGAGATCTGCGAGATAGAGACCAGTTGAGTCTCCTTCGAGGTCTGGATTCAGTGCCAACACAATCTCACGCACTTCGATTCCGCGCGCATTCTTGCTCGCGTCGGTGATGCGCGCGAGCAGATCTCCTGCGGTGATGCTCTCTGGACCCACCCCGTCGAGCGGATCGAGCCTCCCCATCAGCACGTGATAGAGCCCGCGGTATCGGCCAGTTTGTTCAAGATTGATGAGATCCTTCGGCTGTTCGACCACCATGACGATCGATGGATCGCGGCTCTCATCTGAGCAAATGTGGCAGGGAGACGAGTCGGCTGGATTCCAGCAGACTGGGCAATGGCGAACTGATTCCTTCACCGATGCGATCGCGTGCGAGAGCGCAAGCGCCTCGTCACGAGAAGCCTTGAGAACCCAGAAGGCGAGCCGCTGTGCTGTGCGACCTCCGATGCCTGGGAGGAGTGCAAAAGCATCGATCAATCGGTTTACGCTTTGGGGGTAGGCCCCGTGCTGGTGTGGGTCACGAGCCATCGTTACTTGCTCTCCTGCATTGGTGATGTCGACGTGTCGCTGGCGCTCGCTCCTCGAGACTGCGCGTGTGGTGTCACGCGGGCGATTTGCGCATCCAAGATGCGGGCAGCCTCGACCACAAGAGGATGGCGGCGGATTGCATCCGCTTCTTGCACCGCCGATGCCGCAGGAGCCTGAACTGCGATCTGTGGCACGATGGTGCGCTCAACCACTGGCCGAGGGGCTTCAACTACTTTTTTTTTTCGTTTGGACTCTCTGCTCGCGATGAGAGCAGCGTGGCGGCCGTGACGAAGTGCTCCGACATGCACAATCGCGCGACGACCGCATCGAAGAGCGCGCGGGGTACCGATGAACCACGAACATTGCGCACAGCTCCATCGCAGAGGGTGATGAGGTGCACAAGGGCTGGGGGATCGAAGTGTTCAGCGTGCTGCGCAAGCTGCTGCCGACTCTCTCGTGGCAGATCCACCATCGCAGTCTCTGCACCACACGTGCGCACGAGCAGGCAATCCCGCAGCCGCGCGGCGATCGTGTCGAGCGCGTGCTCAGGTGACATCCCTGCCTCGAGCAGTGAGGCGGCTGCGGTCAATCCCCCCGCGGGATCGCCGCACGCGATCGCTCGCATCAGCGACTCAAGCAACTCTTCATCGGGCAGCCCGAGCACCTCGCGCGCGAGCGTTTGCGAGAGATGACCTGAGGACGCCGCGACAAGTCGATCGAGCAGACTGAGTCCATCTCGCATTGACCCGTTGGCGAGGCGCGCCACCTGCAACAGGACGACTTCGTCGGCAGTGAGCTTCTCGTCTGCCAACACTCGTGCGAGATGCTCTGCGATGAGTGAAGTGGGAATCGACCGAAAGTCGAATCGCTGACAACGGCTCTGGATCGTCGCAGGCACTTTGTGCGGCTCGGTGGTGCACAAGATGAACTTCACGTGGGCTGGAGGCTCTTCCATCGTTTTCAAGAGTGCATTGAATGCCGGCTGCGTCAGCATGTGCACCTCGTCGATGATGTAGATCTTGTACGGACTTCGCGCGGGCGCAAGTCCCGCGCCGGCGATGAGGTCTCGCGCGTCATCGACTCCTCGATTACTCGCCCCGTCGATCTCAATGACATCGAGGTCCTCGCCGCGCAGGATTGACTGCGCGATCGCGTCGCGTTCTGAGAGTGAATCGATCGCGTTGAGCGCACGTGCGAAAATACGCGCCATCGAGGTCTTTCCAACACCACGCGTCCCGCAAAACAGGTACGCATGCGCGGTGCGCCCGAGCGTGATGGCATTCCGCAGTGTGTTGGCGATTGAATCCTGCCCGATGAGTTCGGCGAACGAGCGTGATCGATAGCGGCGTGCGAAGACCTGATAGGGAGCGACCAACTTCCCCTCGCCAAAGAGGTTCACCGGGGCGCTCGCCGGAGCGGTAGATGGTGACTTAGAAGACATGACTTTGGTATCTACGAGTACGACCAACAGACAAGTCACGGGGAGGACGGCCAGGTGGCCGGTGGCACGGGCGACGACGCTTATGGCTGCTGCCGTCAGGCCCTGACCAGGTTCACGAGCCGTCCGCCCATCGGACCCGACCGTCCTCCTCATGACCTGAATTGATACTAGCACCACCGCCTACACTCGTCGTGTGAGCGCACTGCCTGATCCGAGAGTGAATCCGCCCCTCGCCGATCCGATGCGCGCAAAGGTTGCGCGCCGAGCACCGCGACGGGGTCGTGAGAGTCCGTTTCTGTTGCTAGCGGTGCGACTCATCTTCATTGCGATGCTGGTCGTCGTCACGACGGTGACGGTCGCGAGCTCGAAAAACGTCGAAGATTTCGGCCATCCCACGGTCATCGGCCTCATCATCGCTGGTGTCAGCATTGGGATGGTTGTGCTGTTGCTCGACCACCTCACGCCGAAGAAACGGCTGACCTCGGTCGCAGGCGTGTATTTCGGCATTTGCCTCGGGCTCATCGCCGCCGTCGCGCTCGGATCACTCATCGACACAGTTGCGAGGGCATGGGAAATCAGTGGCGGACCAGCGCAGCTGTATCTAGGGCTCGCGAAGCTCATCCTCGGCATCGTGCTGTGTTACCTCTCGGTCTCAATGGTGCTCACAACCAAAGATGACTTTCGACTTGTCATTCCGTATGTCGAGTTCAACCGGCAGCCCAGCGGCCTGTCGTCAATCCTGCTCGATAGTTCGACTCTCATCGATGGCAGAATCGAGGCGCTTGTTGCGAGTCACCTTGTCGATGCGCCACTGGTAGTTCCACAGTGTGTGCTTGATGAGTTACAAAACCTGTGCGACAGCAGCGACAAGCACAAACGCGCGAAGGGCCACCGAGGGCTTGATGTCGTTGCGCGCATGCAGGACAACCCATCGATTGACCTGCGCATCGAAGCGGGATCACTCGACGGGCGCGGAGTGGATCGCCTGCTCATCGAACTTGCGGCCCGTGAGCACATGCGGATTGCGACCAGCGATGCAGGTCTGCAAAAGGTCGCCGAGATCAACAACATCGTCACGATCAATCTGCATTCAATTGCTGCGGGACTCCAGCCGCAGGTCAGTCCTGGCGAGAGCGTCTCGGTCGAGATCACACGGCTCGGCGAGCAAGCCACTCAGGGCGTTGGACATCTTCCTGACGGAACCATGGTGGTCATCGACGGCGCAGCGCACTTGGTGGGATCGCGTGTCAGCGGAGTCGTGAGCAACATCTTGCAGGCTGCGGGCGGACGAATCATCTTCGCTCGGCTCGACGCCCCTGCCGCGGGAACCAGCGAGTCGATGGCGGCGAGGGCTGTGAGCCAACCGCGAGAGCCCCTTCCCGAAGGCGACTTTCCCCGCCGCTCCCCCACGCAGGGCGGGCGCAACCCGCGGCGCGGCTGACCGAGAAGTGACAGGCGACGTGATGACCGATCTCCCTTCAACTCCACCTCTCGAGTCCGTCCCTCGCGACGAGCACGAGTTGTTGATCGTCGGAGGTGGGTACACCGCGACGCGCGCTCTGAGTGAGATCATCGCGGCCTCGGGCGGGGTGTCCGTCCAACATTGCCTGCGCGCAGGAGACGCGGTTGATGAGGCGATGCGCATCTGCCCCACACTCATCGTGCTCGACCTTCGCGAACCCGCATTCGACCTCATCACGACCCTTGACGCACTCGCTGGCAGCGAGGAAGTCGCGGCGGTGCCCGTGGTCGTACTCGCATCCGCGATGACCCCCGATCTTCGAGAAGCCGCTTTCGTGCACGGGGCGACCGACTGGATCGTCTACCCCGTCAGTCGCGCAGAGTTGGTGGCTCGGGTGCGCATTCACTCCACGAGTTATCTCAACCTCTTGAGACGCAATCGCACCGCAACTGCGAACGACACACTCCAAGGCGAGTTACGTGCTGCAAACCGCTCGATCGAACAGCACCGGCTGCAATTGATCGAACGTGCGGGCGAACAACTCAACCTCGAGTGGGATATGCGATTGCGCGGGCTGCTACAGGTTGGCATCGAACTCAACCAGATCCATGACTTTCAGACTCTCATGGATCGAATCCTCTCAGAAGCACGAGCGCTCGTGCACACCGAGTCTGGCACGGTGTTTCTGCGCGAGGGCGATTCACTTCGATTCACTTTCTTTCAGAATGAAGCGCTCGCACAGCGCACAGACACGGGGGAAACCCCGCAAGTGTCGAGCTTTCGGTTGCCGATCACCGATCGGAGTCTCGCAGGGTGGGTGTGCCTCACCGGCCAATATCTGCACATTCCAGACTGCTATCAGATCGCCCCACTTGCGCCCTATCGATTCGATTCGTCCTTCGATCAAGTCGTGGGCTACCGCACACGTGCGATGCTCGCAGTTCCACTCAAGAGTCAGTCTGGCCACATGCTCGGCGTGATGGAGCTCATCAATCCAATCGGCATCGATGGAGGACCCCGCGCGACATTTTCGGAGCAGGACATTCGGCTCGTTGAACACTTCGCCAAAGTGGCTTCAGTCGCGATCGAACGCGCTCGGCTGACTGAAAGCACCATGCTTCGGATGATTCGAATGGCCGAGATTCGCGACCCCACCGAGACTGGTCGCCATGTTGCTCGCGTCGCTGGCTACTCAGCGGTGATCTTCGAAGAGTGGGCGAGGCGACGAGGACTCGAAGGTCCGTCCTTTGAGAGGCAACGCGACCGCCTGCGAACGGCCGCCAAACTGCACGATGTTGGCAAGATCGGAGTCTCTGATTCGATCCTGAAAAAAGAGGGACGGCTCGATCCACCTGAGTATGAGGAAGTCAAGAAGCATGCTCAGATTGGTGCAGACCTCTTTGGAGAGGCCCCCAATGAATTCGACGAAGCGGCCCGCGAAGTCGCGCTGCTGCACCACGAAAAGTGGAATGGCGAGGGATATCCCGGCATCGAAGAGGGTGGCGTGCGCCGCGGTCGCCGCGGGGAAGAGATTCCGCTGTTCGCACGGATCGTTGGCATCGCTGATGTGTTCGACGCGCTCAGCAGTCACCGTTCGTACAAGGAGGCGTGGCCCGAGCAACGTGTCCTTGAGCTGATCCAGTCCGAATCGGGCCAGCACTTCGATCCAGAACTTGTCGACATCCTCTTTGCGCGCCTCGATTCGATTCGCAGCGTGCGCGACAGACTTGCGGATCCTCCGCGCGGCCAGGCTGGATCGATGCGATGATCTGCGCACTCATTCTCGCACTCGCGTCAACACAGGCCCCATCAGAAGCGCAGACTCGGTTTACGTTCACCGAGCTTGCGATGGGGTGCGAGGTGCGGATTGAACTCATTGCGGCGAGCGAAGTCAGCGCCGTCGAACTCGCTCGGGGGGCGTTCGAGCGGGTGCGAGCGATTGACGAAACTCTCAGCGACTACAGCACCTCTTCCGAGGTCACGCGGCTCTCGCGCGAAGCAACCGTCGAAACGCGGGTGAGCCTCGACCTTGCTGCGGTACTTCGCGACTCGCTTCGTGTGTCGCGTGCGACGAATGGAGCTTTCGACGTCTCAACCGGAGCACTGAGCCACATGTGGCGAAGCGCGCGCGCGACGCGCACACTGCCAACGCAGGCAGAACTCGCCCGGGCGCTCGATCACTGCGGGTACGCATCGGTGCAGTTCGACGAGGGTTCCCGCACGCTTCAGTGGCTTCGTCCGGGAATCCGCCTCGACTTTGGTGGAATTGGGAAGGGATATGCCGCGCAGGCCGCGGTCGAGTACTTGCGCTCGAAAGGCGCCCCCTGCTCACTCTGTGCAATTGCGGGGGACATCGCCTGTGGTGAGGCTCCTCCAGGCCGCAGCGGATGGTCGATCGAGCTCTCTCACGATCTCGAAGGTGCACCATCGCGCAGACTCACTCTTCGCAACCAGTCCGTCTCGACCAGTGGAGATGCCTGGCAGTTCATCGAAGTGAATGGTGTGCGCTCGTCGCACATCTATGACCCGCGTACCGGCCACGCACTCACCCAGCGAATTGGCGCGACGGTGGTCAGCCGACATGGAGCGATCGCCGATGCGATTGCGACGGCACTCTGCGTTGATGGGACCGCGTTGCTTGCCCGACACGCAGAGGTTGCGCAGGCTGTCGGCGAGTTTGAGGGCCAGATCGTCGAGCTGCTCGTGCGTGAGGGTGCCGCTGCGACGGTTCGCGTCAGCGCGACGCCGAACTGGTCGAGCTTCCTGGAATCGCCACGGGCGCCTGCTGCAGTGGACCGAACTGCAGCGACGGCGGCATCAGGTTCATCGGGCTCGCCAGCGCGTCCTCCCATGTGATCTCTGCCCCTGAGTACGCAGCCATCCGTCCCATGATCGCAGTCATGGTGCTCTCAGCGACCTGCCTAGTTTCGTTCAGTGGCGTGCCATCAACGATCGCCTTCTGCAAGTCGATGTGTTCTTGCACATAGGGATTGTTGTTTGGCCCCTTGAACTCCCACGCATCTGCCTTGTTGTGGGAAGTCAAGCGCGCTGATCCAGAAGTGAGCCGCGCGGTGCCCGTCGACCCATAGAGCACTTCTTCGACGCGTCCGGCCGTGCCATCTTGTTGTCGTGCCATACTGAGCGCGAACCGTGGTTCGCCCCCCTCGGTCGCACCGGCGTACTCAAAGTCAACCGCGAAGTGATCAAAGACATGACCGAACGCCGTTGTGTCCGTGCGCGACTGCCGTCCGCCGACCGCCACACATCGCACGGGGTGAGATCCCATTGCCCAATTCGCGACATCGATGTTGTGCACGTGCTGCTCGACGATGTGGTCTCCAGAGAGCCACGTGTGATAGAGCCAATTGCGCACTTGGTTCTCGACATCGCTGCGCGCTGGGTCGGGGGCAACGTTCCAGAGTGACCCCATGTTCCAGAACACGCGGGCTGCGACGACATGTCCGATCGCTCCCCCGCTCACCCGCTGCATGGCTTCGAGGTACGACCGCTCATGCCTGCGCTGGGTGCCCGCTGCAACCCGCAGTCCCTTCGCATCGACCTCGTTCGCTGCCGCGAGCATTGTTCGAATACCAGTTGGATCAACGGCAACCGGTTTCTCGACAAACGCGTTGCGCCCCGCAGCAATCGCGGCGCTGAAATGCACGGGGCGGAATCCCGGCGGCGTCGCGAGGATGACGTAGTCGCACGGAACGGCGATGACTCCTTGATAGGCGTCAAACCCCGTAAAACACTGGGCCGGTGGCACCTTCGCCCGATCACCAAAACTGGCGAGGCCTGCTTGTGCTCTGGCGATGCGCTCGGCGAAAAGGTCGCCGAGTGCGACAATTCGAACATCTGGAGAGGCTTCGAGTGCGTTGCCGGCCGCTCCCGTGCCGCGGCCGCCGCACCCGATCACTCCAACTCGAATCTCACGTCGTCCGCGCGCCGCGACAAGCCTTGAGGCACGAGCGTTTGTGGAAAGCGCCGTGAATGGCGAGAGCAGAGTCGCACCTGCGACCGTTGCCGCCGTTGCCTTCACAAAGGATCGGCGATCAATTGCGTGACGCGTCATGAGAGGGGCGATCCAGTCACTGCACTTCCAGGCTTGGGGGCGGGTGAGATTGGCATCGCACCTTCGAATGACGCAGGCGCGAGACTCTCGCTGCCTGTGGCAGCATCGTCCCACGAGACTTGGCGACCGCTGTATGCCGACATTCGACCCATGATTGCCATGAGGCACGAGTCTGCCATGAATTCGCCTTCATTGATCGGTCGCCCATCGCGAATCGACTTGAACAGGGTTTCATGTTCGACTTCGTACATGTTGGGCGTAGGGCCATCCTTTGGGTAGGACCACAGCGTGGTTCCTGAATAGTCCTTGATCCAGTGCGTTGGAGCCCACCCGTTGATCCACGCGTAACCCTTGGTGCCTGTGATCCAGTCTGTGTTGTCGTTGTAACAATTCGCTTGCTGTCGGGCGATCATCGTTGCGCGCGGACCGTTTGGATATTCATAAATCACTGTGAAATTGTCATAGATGTCCCCAAACTCCGGCTTGTCTTCTCGGCAGAACCGACTGCCAAGCGCGGTGCACTTCACCGGATGCCGCCCACCCATCACCCAGTTGATCTTGTCAACCGAGTGAACCGCTTGCTCGACCAGATGGTCGCCCGAGAGCCAATTGAAATGTTGCCAGTTGCGAAGTTGAAACTCAAAGTCGCTCCAACCAGCTTGACGAGGACGGGTCCCAAGGGGCGCGGTGAGATACGTAGCGGTGATCCCCACAACCTCGCCAAGTCGACCACCGTGAACCTCTGCGACGAGTGCGCGCTCAGGGCTCGAACTTCTCCAGCAGAATCCACTCACAAGTGAGAGGTTTCTCTCGCGCGCCGCGGCGACGCTCTCGCGCACCGATCGATACCCCACCGAATCAACGCAGACTGGCTTCTCACAGAAAATGTGCTTGCCCGCGGCGACTGACTTCGCGAGCTGCGCAGGACGAAACGATGGCGTCGAGCAAAGCAGCACGACATCGACGAGGGGTAGAAGCTGGTCAATCGCATCGACCCCGACGAATTGCCGCTCTGGAGGCACGGTGACGCGCTCATGATCGGGGCTCTTCCCCAGATTCGAGAGGCAGTTCTCGAGTCGATCGCGAAATGCATCTGCGAGTGCGACGATGACGACACCCTTATCTGCGGCAAGCGCTTGCGCCGCCGCGCCAGTGCCGCGACCGCCGCATCCGACGAGGCCGACGCGAATCGTGTCGGCGCGCGATCCGCCTCTCGACTTCAGTGCAGACGCCGCGAGGGTGGGACTCACGAGCGCCGAGCCCGTCGCGAGTGCTGTGGACTTCATAAAGAGCCGACGAGATGGGTGCATGTGGTTCACTTGATTGCTCCGGGGTTTGGTGCAGGGGTTGGTGCAGGGTTTGGTGCAGGGTTTGGTGCAGGGTTTGGTGCAGGGTTTGGTGCAGGGGTTGGTGCAGGGGTTGGTGCAGGGGTTGGTGGGGACTGCTCTGCGGGGGCGCTCACTGGTGCCCCATCGCAAACGACTCGGAATCCAATCCATCCAGCATCCGCAAGCCACCAGATGCTTCGTGGAAGTTGCGGATCACTCACATTCCACTTCGGCGTATCACGCCTGAGCCACCGACAGGAACACTCTCGGCGCTCCTCTCGATACGACCCGCCGACGACTGCGCCTTTGCCATCGGGCATCACGCACCACTCGGCGAGATTTCCAAAGAGGTCTTGCACCCCTTGTGCATCGGGCTTCTTAGAACCGACCTTGTGGGTTGTGCCATCGCTGTTTTCGTCGAACCACGCGAAGTCGCCGAGCGACTCGGCGGTCACCATCGATCGCTCGCATGCAAGGGTCCACTCAGCGTGAGTCGGCAACCGATAGGTCTTTCCTGTCTTCGCCGAGAGCCAGACGCAGAACGCGGTGGCATTCGGAAAGCTCACTGAATTCGCAGGCCACCCAGCGTGGCCAAATCCGCGATCAGTTGCGATGTACGGTTTCGTCGGGCGGGTGACCGCATCGGCGCCGGGCGGGTCTCCCTTGCCGTCCTTCTTGTCAAAGCCGTAGATGCACACATCGAGTACTTCCCAAGGAATCTCTGTACGGCTCATCCATAGCGGCGGAGAGCCGGCGGCCGTTGCGATCGGCACCATGTCGATCGAGAGTGTGGTTCCCTTAAGCGGTTCGTTGAATGCAAGCGACTTCGATGGCGCAGCACTCGACACCTGCGCAACCGCACGTGCAGAAATCAGTAGGAGTGCGGCGACCGCGAACCTGCTCAGAGTCATTTGCGCGCTCACTCAACCCCAATCAGAAAGCAGTGCCGCCAAATCAGCGCCGCCGACGAGGCCGTCACCAGTGATGTCGGCCGAACCAGCCGTCCCCCACTGCGAGAGCATCACAGCAAGGTCACTTCCGTTCACGATTCCGTCACTGTTGAGATCTGCCGGCCGCACTGGCTCACAGTCGAACCCAATGAGTCGCAGGTCATCGACGCCAGCTTCGACGAGGCTGCCAGTGTCGAGATCGCGCGCTTGAAAGCGCAGTCGCATCGCATTTGTTGGAGTCATGAAGTCTGCAATTCGCACGCGCTTTTCTGTCCACACTCCCGGACTGGCTGTGACCAGTTCGACTTGGGTCCACGTTGAACCTCCGTTGTTCGAGAGCAGCGTCGGCATCGAGTCGAGGCCAGGGGCGCCTCCGAGATTGTTTGAGTACCAGACGAAGTAGGTCAACACAGGGTCGGCGATGACCGTTGCATCGATCGAGGGCGATGTCAGTGTCGTGGTTCCTCCGTCGACATCAGCCGCGCCAGCTGCTCCACCGATGACGCCAAGTCCAGTGATCCACGCCGAGACACCAGTTGCTGTGTGGTCATCTTCAGGTTGCGCCGTCGTACCAACGGGATTGCCTCGCTCCCACATGCCACTCACCGCGTTGTCACCGGTTGCACCGACGGTCCATCCACTCGACGTGCCTTCCATCTCATCAGTGAGGGCGACGATCTCGCCATTCGACACTGTGGCCGTGCGAAGTCCCGCCGCTGGGTCGCGCACAACAGTTCCGCTCGCGAGCGTGAACTCGATCGCAAATCCAACAGTCGATGGGCACGCGAGCGTTGGAAACTGCGCCGACCAAATTCCTGGAAGTGCAGGGACGAGTGGAACAGTTTGATTCGTCGCGGCACCCGTATTGAAGATCAACTTCGCGCCGCCCGCGGCAATCGATTGCCCTGCGCCCAGTGTTGCGGTCAGATTGAAGCCGCCGCCACTTGGAAGAATGTTGGTTGGAATCCCCTGCGGATAGGCGATCGTCAGCGGCGCTTCGCCAACCGTCCACACAAACAGTCCGCGCTGAATGTCGCTTCCGATGACGGTGCCACTCGGGAAGTATGGGTAGTTGCTCCACAGACCCGCGTAGCCGGTTGCGTTTTCTGTGGGATAGGTGTCAAACCATGCACGCTCACTCGGTGCGAGGCGGCTGGTGATGTCGTAGATGCGCAGTCCACTCTTGTAATTGCTCGCGAAGAGATCGTTGCCCTTGATGTACAGGTTGTGGTCGACCGAGACCTGACCGTTTGAATAGGTGCCAGCGAGAAATGGCGCGGCGAGGTTCTGAATATCAATGATCTTGGTCTGACAGAGCACTCCGAAGTTCGCTTCGTCAATCTCGTCATTGATATAGAAGTACTTGTAATCGGGGGAGATCCATCCTTGATGGCAGTACGCGGCATTTGGATAGGTCGCTCGACCGATGACGACGATGTTCGCCTTGTCAGTGATATCGAGAATGTCGAGGCCAGTCTCAGTCTGCCCACCGTTGAGGCCACCACAGGCGAGGAAAATCTCGCGACCCGCGTATGGGCCAGTGGGCCAATTGAACACCGCGCCATCGTGGGTGTACTTCGAGCTCCATGCGCCGACATACGCGGGTACCGCTGGGTTGGCGAGGCTGTATGCACGCACGCCACTTGATCCTCCACCCATCCGGTAGAGGAATCCAGTCTGCTCGTTGATGATCATCGTGTGCGATGCTGCGGTGCCGCCTGTCGTGACCGTCCCAAGATCGGTGATGACACCCGAATCAATCTGTGCAAGATCGAAAATCTGAATGCCGCCGCCACCCTCGCTCACCGCGTAGCAATAGTGTTGGTAGGTCTTCATGTTGCGCCACATGCTGTCACTCGCGCTGGCCGGCCGAGGCATGAACTGCACGAGTTGTGATGCTGATGGAACTGTGATCTCGACGAATGCGGTTCCGTTGCTCATGCCAAGGATCGCATACTCGCGTCCGCTCGGGCTCACATACCCCCACGCATCGCTCGCGCTCGTCGCTGCTGCGCTGATCGCGGTGAACGGAAACCACGCTTGAAGGTTCACACCAGAAGACTGGAAGGTGCCGCCGGCAACTCCCCCATCGCTCGCGCGCCAAATCGGACCGAAGAATGGCGGCTCCTGATTCTGCTCCTTTGGATCGTCCTCGTGTGCAATGACCAGCGCAGTGAATGAGCAGGCGAGACAGATCGCTCCGAGCAGATGGAAAGCCTTCATCGCTTCACTCTACTTCGAATCTCGTCGATTTCCACTCGGAACGCCCCTCCCCACGAGGCAATCTGAGCCTCTCATTTCCACGGATTCGTTGTCCAGCGACTCGGCGGAGGTGCCCCGTCGAGAGAGTTCAAGAACGCAAGCAACCCTTCAATCTCACGCTGCGACAGATTGGTCTTTCGCAAGATCGATTCACGGTGGTGATCCATCGTCACCGCCCCCTCAAGGGTGCTATAAAAGTGCAGAACCTCATTGAGTGTCGCGAATTGCCCTTGGTGAAAATACGGAGCGGTTTGTGCAACATTTCGAAGGGTTGGCGTGCGGAATGCCCCCCACTGGTCAGGTTGTGCAATCAGCGAATCGACGACCATCGCCGATTCGCACGCGGGGTCATCGGAATGGGGTCCACTTGTGCGGTAGGGATTCGACTGTAATGCTGCGACTGCGCCAAACCTGCCCGCGTCGGCAATCAGATCGTCGCGTGGAGCAGCACCGAGGGCGTGAAACTCACCATCGCTGAGCAGTGGCCCGTCATGGCAGGTGACGCACTCTCCACGCCCTGTGAAAGTTGCAAGTCCGAGCTGTGCGGCGCGAGAAAACTGGCCTTCTTGCACGGTTGAGAGATCGGCGGGAGACCCTGCGAGCTTCCACCCTTCGACCCATTGGTCAAAGACGCTCGGACCGGTGGTCAGTCGTCGTTCATAGGCGGCAATCGCCTTGCCGAGATTTGCGATGACTCGTTCACTTTGCGCGCTTGTGAGTGTTCCCTCGGGCAGGGCTCCGCACACCGCCTCATACTCTGTACGAAGCGTTGGTTCACTGCGAACCCGTGCGACGATTCGCTCGAACGAGTTCCCCATCTCTCTCGGATGCAGCATCGGACCGTGCGCCTGACTCCAGAGTGAATCGAACTTGCCATCCCAATTCAACCACCGCTGATGAGCGCAGTCGAGAATCGACAGCGTGTTGCGAACCCCTTGCGAGATCCCTCTATTGAGCGCGAGGCCATCGGTGAAGGCGCGTGCGGGGTCATGGCAGGTCGCACACGAAATCGTTCCAGTGCTCGAGAGGTGTGGGTCGAAAAACAGTGCCTGGCCGAGCAGCGCGGCGCGATCGTCATCGGCGAAGCGATTCGTCGGATCGGGCGCAGGCGCGCCTGGGAACCCCATCTGTTTGACACGTGCAATCTGCGCAGTTGAGAGTTGCACTGGTGCATCGCACGCTGCAAGACATAGCAGCACAATTGTTATGGAAGCACGATGTTCCACTGAGCGCGCTCCACAGTGATCCCGTCATCAAGATCAACATCAACTTCCCAGCGACCAGACATGTGAAAGAGCATGCCCTCGGCGCTGCCGCTTCCAGCGGCAGCGATCGTCACCATCGGCGCGACATTCATCCCATGGCCATGCTCTGGCATCTGCGCGTCGATCAGCATCCCGCGAAGCGGCAGTGCTGGATCGCGCAGCGAAACAGCGCGTACTTCAAGCGTGAAGCGCTTGCGGACGAGGGGCAGATCGACGGCCGCGCCATCGATGACGACGCGCCAGTGAACGGACCACGACCCATCGTTGCTGGTGACGTGCTTCCACGATGCGTCCGGTGGCGCCAGCGCTGGCGGAGTCGACTGCACTAGGCCGAAGGTCAACACGGCAAGTGCGAGCGGCACGATCATCGTGCACCCCCCTGCGCCGCAGGTGCGTCTCGCTTGGTGCGCACTCGAAGTACTTCGTCCGCCGTGCGTGCGCGCGTGTACGACCGGCCGAGACTGAATGTCAGTTGCCAGGTGCCATCGACGCCAAACCGTTGGCCGCGGTGATTGCCGCTATCGACGGCGTACATCGCGCCATCTGCCGCACGCGCAGTCGCCGATGGCAACCAGAATGATCCGTCTGCGACGCCGGACGATCCAACCGTACGCACGATGCCGGCGGTGGTGACAATCTGAACGCAGTCATGTGCTCGATCAACAACCCACCAGGCACCCTCATTGCCCGCGCTGAGTGTGCATCCGCGTCCGACCGAAGGGAGCGCAAGAGTCCCGTCAGGAACCCACTGCGCGCCGCGCCAAGTGTAGATGGCAATCACCGCCGGCGAATCGTAGAGCACTCCGATGCGACCATCGTCTGCGCAGGCGATTGACACGGCGCGCGCTGTTGTGTCAGGAGCGGTGATCAAGGCGGTCGAGGCTGTGCGCAGCGATCCATCGAGTGACACAATGCTGGGCCCCTCAGGAGAGAGCGCGTAGATCATCGGTGCGCCATCGACCGACGCAACTGCAAGCGATGCGATCGATCCATCCACTGGGAGATCGAGTCGCGCATAGGGCCGCGTCTTGACGAGCCGTCCCATGAATGGCTCGAAGATGATTTCCTTCGGTCGCTCGGTCAATTCCCACAGAGCGAGTCGCTTGTTGGCACCGTCTGCAACGAGCAGCCGTCGGCCATCCGCCAGTGCAACCATCGCATCGATTCGACCAGTCTCGTGCGGCTTCGCGCCCGCCCCTGAAAGTGTCGAGACATGAATCGGAGCGCCGCGTGAAAGATCAAAGACAACGATCGTCGCAGACTCTGGATCGTGCATGAAGAGCCGCCCTCCAGCGATGGTTGCTGCGGCGCCGAAGTGACTCTGCACCCCCTCGAGCTTGGGCAGGATCAGCCGTAGATCAAGGGGTTCTTCGTCGAACCGTGGTTCGAACGCTTGCACTCTCCGTTCAAACGGTTCGCACACGACTGCCAGCGATGGACGCTCACACGCGAGTCCGTTTCCACGCACGAGATTGCGCCCGACCGCAATTGCAACCGGGTAGTGCACAGCTCCCTCGCCGGCACGCGGAAAGACTGCGTGCTGCCCGTAGGCCAACTTTCCTTCGCCCGACGTGGGAGGCGTCCACGACTGACGCGCGACTCTGTGATTGAACTGGTCGGCAATCCACAACCACTTTCCGTCCGACGCGACACCCACAGGCTGATTGAAGAGCCCTGGAAACGGTCCCCTCCCACCCCACGAGGCCTCAACGCGCGGTGGCGAAAGTCCGTCACCGAGATCAAGTAGGAAGATCGCGTGCTGATCGGTTGAACCAACCGCGAGTCGTCCTGGTGCAACGAAGGCAACCGTTGACGGGATCGCCAGCGCGCCGTCTTTCAGGAGCAAGTCACTTCGCGTGATGCGGCGGAGTGACTCCCCTGTGGACGAGATGAGGGCGATCTCATGGCGTGCATCGTCGACGATCGCCGTGCACTCGGTTGCCCCCCCTTGCAGCGATCCAATTGCGATCGCGGTCGGTTCACCGATCGCACAGTTGGGGGCGAAGCGGGCAATCCACGCGCCCGCGCTCGAGAAACGATCGACTTTTCTTCGCCGCGCGTCACTCACAAGCAGCGAACCATCAGGATGCGCGGCGATCCCAGCTGGTGCGACGAGTCGCTCATCACCGGCGCTGTTAGACCGCCAGCGAATCGATCCATCCGCCCCAGAAATGCCGATGATTTCGCCCGATGCGTCCGCGACCGCCACGAGTCCCTCGTGCGTAATCGCGCACGCCACTGGCTCGCGAAGTGCGTCGCACTGCCACAGATATCTTCCGGCGAGTTCACTCGATGACGGCACCGCAACGGGCACCTGCTGCGGCGCGGCTTGCGAAAGCACTGCACTGAGGGCAACCGCGATAAACACGCCGCGAGTGTAGCGCGCTACCCTCGCGCGCATGGTGCAGGTTCAACCCGACTGGCCACTGGGAGCACTTCCATTCGTGGCGCTGCTGCTCGCCATCGCGGTCCTTCCGCTCATCAAAGCAACCCGTCACTGGTGGGAGTCGAATCTGAACAAGGGGTTCGTCGCGTGCGGCTGCGGCGCGCTCACACTGCTCTTCATCGCAACGCACGCAGGTACCGCAGAGGCCTCCGAGACCTTCGTTCACGCCATCGCTGGCGAATACATCCCGTTCGTCGTCTTACTCGGATCACTCTTCGTTGTTGCTGGCGGCATCCACCTGCGCAGTGACGTGGACGCGACTCCGTCGACGAACACGCTCACGCTGGCCATCGGCGCCATCCTCGCGAGCGTCATCGGAACCACCGGTGCGAGCATGCTGCTGATCCGGCTTCTCATCGACGCAAACCGCACTCGAACACGCAGCGCCCACACGATTGTGTTCTTCATTTTTGTCGTCTCCAACATTGGTGGAGTGCTGCTTCCCATTGGCGATCCTCCCCTCTTTCTTGGGTATTTGAAGGGAATCCCGTTCTTCTGGACCCTCAACCTCTTCCTTCCATGGCTTGTGTCAGTCGCGCTCGTGCTGACGGTCTATTTCATGATTGACTCGTGGATGGCGAGGCGAGAACTCGCCAGCACGCTCTCGCCTCGGCCGTCTCGCCCGCACCCACTGCAGATCAGTGGCGTGGTCAATTTCGTCTGGCTCGGTGGAATCCTTGCCTCGGTGATCGTCTTGGTGCCAGGCGAGCCGCTGATCGGGACGCAGTGGATCACCCCCGCGTGGATTCGCGAAGGGGCGATGGCGAGCTTCCTTCTCTTGAGTCTCGCGACGACGTCCACCGCAGTGCGCAGAGCCAATCTGTTCTCGTGGGCTCCGATCGTCGAAGTCGCCGTGCTTTTCTTTGGCATCTTTCTCGCGGTGCAGGTTCCGCTCGAAGTGCTATCGCATCGAGGGGCCGACCTCGCGATCACGACACCAGTGCAATTCTTTTGGATCACCGGTCTTCTGTCGAGCGTGCTCGACAACGCCCCCACCTATCTGGTCTTTCTGACGATTTCGACGTCGCTTCCCGCACTCCCGGGCGACGCGATGGTGGCACTGAGTGACGGAAGCGCGGTCA
>SXGR01327449.1_pt1 | contig 18498 bp, 3 predicted proteins | sample 3174711 | NCBI WGS metagenome assembly SXGR01 (sample SAMN11356860, study PRJNA531348) | freshwater metagenome | isolation source: freshwater sample F1-60 | place: China: Fuxian Lake, Yuxi | collected 2017-12-25
ATCCGCCAAGCAATCCTCGGTCTTGGGTGGTTGGTTAGACCTTTCCATTCATTGTTTTCACGTTGAATTCCGAGCGGACCATCCGCCCAGACTCAGGGGACTTTCACCCCCGGACTCACACAGCTTCACGAAGCGCACCTCAACGCCGATCTTGAGTTGCGAGTTCGTCAGAATGAAACTGGCGTCACGCTCTTCGGTGATTATATCGAGGCCGCTGGCGGTGATGACGTCGTCGCCGGAGCCGCCGGTCAGGAAGTTCTTGCCAGTGCCCCCCACGATGGTGTCCTTCCCGCCCCGCCCGTCGAGGCGAACTTCCCCGCTGAAAGTCGAGGCGTTCAGCGTGTTGTCGTTGTCGTCACCCGCAAGGCTGACATTTTCGAATTCCGAGTAGGTATCCACCTCACCAGCACTCAGGAGCGTGAGTGTGGCGTTGGTGAGATTGAACCCGCCACCGCGTTCTTCAACAAGCGTGTCGCTGCTCGTATCGCCTGGCGGGCCGCCATCCAGCACATCGTTGCCCTCGCCACCCTTGATGCGGTTGTTGTTCAGATTGCCAACCAACCAATCATTCTTGGCACCACCGTAGAGATCCTCGATGCCCTTGGCGTTGGAGATGGTGAGGCTGAAGTTGGCGTTCACCGTTTGCGATACGTTCTTTCCAATGTCCACCGCAACGCCTTGAAGCTTGGTCGCTGAGAAGTCGAACAGATCGTGATCCAGGCTGGCGCCGGACAAGGCTGCTGACTCGAAGATGTTGTCGTGGCCAAGCGGTGCATCCGCGTCGAAAAGATACGTGTCCGAGCCGCGTCCGCCGCGGATTTCGTCATTGCCACCCTTGCCCTCGAAGTCGTCATCGCCCGCACCGCCGAGGATTCGGTTGTCCAGCGCGTTGCCGGTAAGAATGTCATCCTGATCGCCGCCAATGACGTTCTCGATGACATTGCCCGCAGGAAGGGTGAGAGACAGCGATGCGGTCACCGCCTGTAGTGCCACACTTCCCAAATCAAGCGTTATGGCGCGGCTGCTTGTCTGTGACAGATCGATGGTGTCATTGCCCCCAAACGGCGAGGCAACCTCGATGATGCTGTCGGTGCCGAGGTTCTTGTCGCCGTCGAAACGGAAGATGTCGTTCTCTCCACCACCATCCAGCTTGTCGTTGTCCGGTCCGCCCTCGATCAAGTCGTTGCCGCCTTCACCGTAGATTTCATCGGCGCCCTTCGCTCCAATGATCTGGTCATTTCCGACACCGCCAAGCAGCTCTGCCTTGCCCAGGTTCGTGAAGTAGCCGAAGTCGCCGAGCATCACGTCGTTTCCATCCTGGCCGAACACTTTGTCATCGTCCGGGCACGGGTTGTCAAAGATCAGGACGATGGCTTCAGGAAGATTTCCATAAACCGGACCGCCTGTCGGATTGCCCAGCCGGACGCGGAAGAGTTCCGGTGCTTCTGTGAGGTTGTCCTTCTTGATCGGAATCACGAACGATTTCTCGTTCTCATCGACTCCAAAGCTGATGGTCCGCCGGCCTGTCGCTCCTGCCGCGCCATTTTCCCAGATGCCGATGTAGTCGAGGCTGTGGAGAGCGGTCCATTGCTCGGTCCAGTAGGTTCCGACTGGCTGGAAGCTGTTTGGTGTCCGGAGAATCCCAATGGTCGCGAAGCTGTCCGTCTCCCGCACACTATAGACGACGTGATCAAATTGAAGACTCCATGGACCGGCAGAACCCGGCGGGACTGCCTGGAATCCTGCGTCGATGTTCGACACGGTCTGACCGGCGTTGACGTGGAACGAGGCAGTCAGGCCTGTAACGTCGCTCGCATCACTGTCGCGGTCGTCACTCCCAACGTCCTGGAACGCGAGGCTGTAACCTGCCGGCGGGAGAAACTGGACGGTGTAATCACAGGCGGCAAGTTTTGAGAATTTGTAATTTCCAGACGCGTCAGTGTAGGTGATCCCGACTAGCACCCAGTCCGAATCAAAGAGGTTCACTTGAACGTCTTTCACGCCCGGCTCGTTGTTTTCTTCCCGATCGTTGACCGGGCTGCTGTCGAGCCAGACGCGGCCTTGAACCGTGCCCGGCGCGGGAATCGTGGCTGGATTCACATAAATGCGCTTCCCACCGTCGGCCGGATCAGCATTCGCCGGCTGCTGGATCAATTGAGCGTCATAGGCGTCGCCCTCACACGCGCAGCCAGGGCCAAGCCAGTGGCCTCCGATGAGCCAATCATTGCCAGGACCGCCGTCCAGAACATCGTTGCCCGTTCCACCATAAGCCATGTCATTGAAGAAGGCGAGACCAGTGCCAGTGGAGGTGTCCGGTTTGGTTTTCTTGGGAGCCGTGTAAAATCCGATGTTGTCCAGCGTCGCTACAGAGGTGCTGACGGTGGTCAGGAGTGGGTTGTTGTCCGTGGTGACCGAGCTATCGACCGGTGTGGTCCCTTCATCCACGGTGATGGTCAATGGTCCGAGCAGCACGTTCCTGGTGAACTGGCCAATGGTTCCCACCGAGCTGGTCGTGACAGTGTATTCACTCTTGAAATCCTTGATCCTGACTGTGACATCACCCAATCCCCAATCGATGCTCTGGTCGAAGAAGCCGTTGTTGTTGGCATCGTAGAAGACAAATCCAGTCACAGCGGAGAAATCATCGTCGTAGATGTAGCCGAAATCCTCATAGCCGGTGATTTCACAATCCACCGGATTGGTGATACGGGCATAAACCGATTCCCAGTCCTCGGAGATTGCATCGTCGATCAGCGTCACTTCCACCTGGATAATCTTGGTGCCGGAGAATGGCGCGAAGGTCTTTGTGACGGGGCCGACCGGCAGGAAATCGACACCGGCGATGGCGGTGCCGTTGTAGGCGGCCCAATCGACCGAGATGGGCACTTCCGTCTTCCCCTCGGCCACAATGTCGAAGAGCATCCTGATCGGCGTCACATCCATGCCCGGCCCATTCCCGTTGGGCAATGCATCCTCACTCACCCCATCGGGCAGGTCAGGACCAATCAGGTTGAGGGCGAAAATGTAAACCTTCGGCTTCTCATCATCCTCAAGGATCGTGATCACAGACGTGTCATTCGGCGCTCGAACTTCTCCGCCGGTGGGATTGAGCAGGTGAAGAACAATGGTCTCGTCGCCTTCGTAGGAGTCATTGTTCACGATGGGGATCGTGATTTCTTTGACGGTCTCGCCGGGGGCGAATTGGGCGACACCGCGCGGACCACTCACTCCATTCTCCCAGATGCCTGTGTAATCGAGCCCCGCGGTCGCCGTACCACCAACACTCCAGTAAACTGCGAGCGGTTGAGTGCTGCCTTCGGCGCGGACCAGGTGGACGGTCACTGATTTCTCGGATTCCTTCACTTCGTAATGCGTGCGCGCCCATTCGACATACCACGGGCCGGGATCGGGCACTTCATCGTTGGTGATCCTGACGGTGGCATGATTCAGATCATCATCCAGGACGTTGAGACGTCCGTTCGAGGCCTGAAGAAGGTTGACGAAGAATTCCTCGTTCGGTTCGAGGCGTGTGTCACCGATCACCTCGACCTCGATCTGCTTCAAGGTCTCGGTTTCACGGAAGGTGACTGTCTCGAACTTGTAAACAAAGTCAGGACGTTCTCCCGGCGGCGCGGCGTTCACGGCGGTGCCGCGCGTCGTGTTCCAATCGAAAGTGACATCGCGTCCGCTGACGGCGCTCAGATGCACCTTGAGTTTCACGATGGTATTGCCCGCATGGCCCTCTGGAGTCGAGTAGCTGGTCGGCAGGAACTCGATGAACGGCATCGCATCGTCGTCCAGAATTCTTCCTGTCGCCACCGGGCGTCCCACCACCGCTGCGTCGGACGGCATCAACAAATCCATGCGGATGGCGAGCTGGAGTTGTTCGTCGTACTCGTCGAGCGCGTCGTTGAACACCGGGATGACAACCGTCTTTTCCGTTTCTCCGGTCGCAAAACTGACCAGACCCGGCGCGGTCTCGAATGCAGCCGAGTAATCGAATCCAACACCAGCCCTGGCTCCATCGAAGACCCGCAAGCCGCTCGAATCGACAACCTGCCGGGTCATGTATTCCACATCGATGGATTGGTAACTGGGATTGCTCAACCGGATCACGAAGGTTATGCCGGTGCCTTCAGGCGCGGCCAGGTTGTCGTTCGGATTCGGGTCAACCTGGAATCCGTCTTCAACCGTGATCACCGGAGCATCATCGTCGTCGATGATCGTGCCGGTGCCGATCTGGTTCGCCACGTCTATCCCGGCATTCCAAGCGTCGCACAACTCAACCGTGAACGTTTCATCCAGCTCGTCCATCGTGTCACCAATGACCGGCACAACGATGGTTTTCAAGGTTTCGCCCGGCTGGAAAACCAGTGTGTAGGCGACACTCGAGTAGTCGGCAATCCTCTGCGCGCCACCCAGTCCAACGCCGGGCAAGGACTCATAGCAGACCACGACCACCTGGTCACTGACGCTCGACATCGTGACAGTAAACGTGAGGTTTGTGATCCCAGAATCCCCTTCCACCACCGACGGGTTGTCGATGACCAGCAACGGCGTCGTGCCATGAACACCAGCATCACGTGTGTAATCCACCTGGCCATCGGCGACGGTGAACAGGTCCGTAACGCCTGTGCCGGGGTTTACATCACTGTCCACTTCCTCATCACCCCCGGATTGTTTGGCGACAAAGGCGAGCCCAATGGGAAGCGTGAAGCGCAGCTTGTAATCGCCGCCTTGAAGTCCGGTAAATTTGAAGGCTCCATCCTTGTCGGTCGTGGTCTTTGCAATGATCGCACTGGCCGAGTCGAGCAACTCGACCTTGATGCCCGCCACGCCTTTCTCATTCGGGTCGCGCACATCATTACGAACGCCATGCTCATCGAGCGCATCAAGCCAGATGACATCACCAATGTTCGCGCCTGGGAATGTGGTCACGGCGGCGCTGTGCGCATCGTCCGCGAAAACGAGATCATTCCCAAGGCCACCATCGAGGAAATCCTCGGTGTCCGTATCCTGGTCACCCGGCGTTACCACGCCGCTTACCAAAAGTGTTCCACCAAATAATCCATCATTGCCTCCCGCCCCGAACAACACGTCGCTTCCTGGCCCGCCAGCGAGCAGGTCGTTTCCGGAGCCTTCAACGTCCTGCACATTGAAAATCGTGAGGATGATCCCGTCATCGCCGAGCAAAACGTCATTGCCCAAACCGCCGTCAACCGTGTCGTTGCCGTGGCTGCCACCCGGCAGGTTGTCGTCACCCGTCAATTTATCGTCGCCCAAACCACCGTTGATCGTGTCGTCTCCTTCCCCGCCCATGACGATGTCGGCTCCTTCGTCTGCTTCGATGATGTCCGCCCCGTCATTGCCTTCGACAGTGTCATCACCGCCGGCTCCAAAGATCTTATCATTGCCCGCGCCTCCGTAGAGCATGTCGTTGCCATCGCCTCCGTACAAAATGTCGTCCCCGTCATCGCCGTACAAGTGATCGATGCCTTCCAGTCCAGTCAGCACGTCATTGCCGGAACCCCCGTGGAATTCATCCTCGCGGCCAGTGTAGCTGTCGTCAGTTTCCTGAGCCGTGATCGTATCATTGCCATTGTCACCGTCGTAACGCCCGCCACCGGGTCCGGCGTAGATGGTGTCGTTTCCATCATCGCCATGGACGCCTCGATCCCCCGAAGAATTGTCCACAGGCGAAGTGACCCCTCGAAGATCTATGATGTCGCTGCCCGCACCAGCCCGCGCCCAGATTTTCTTCACACCGTAATATGTCTGCTTGATCCCGCCAAAGGCTACTTCCACCGTTTCGCCCTGTGCCGTGTCCTCGACGTGGGTGACCGTGTAACTCTCATCCGCGTCAGTGGTGTCGCCGATTTCCCTTTCGGCGGCGTATTTTCCGATGTTCAGGCGGAGGCTGCCTGAACCGTCGGCGGCCTCGAGTTCGCCGCCGCCTGCGTTGACATAATTGGCGAGCACCGGCACGGGGCAGGTCACGTCGAATTCAAGCAGCGTCAGTTCGGCGAAGCGCCAGGTCGCATCGATCTGGAGGATGAACAAGTCGATGATCAGATAGGCTTCGAGGAAAAGGTTCATCTCGCCGTGGATGTCAAAGATGCACCGCACATCCTGCCTGGCATTGGCGATGATCTCGGAGATGCGGACACGACCGTCATCATCCGGATCATTCAGATTGAAATCCACCAACACCTCGATGCCCCCACGCACCCCCGCCTCTGCGATGACGATGTCGATCGAGCCCGCGGCGTAGAGCGATCCACCCAGGGTCAACTCCGGCACGTCATTACCATCCTTGTCCACATCCTTGATGTAAAAGCCGTCGAAAATATCCAGAACGTTCTTGTCCTCGCTGTTGAAGAATTTTTGGATGCCGAATGTGTCGAAGCCTATGGTCAGGTCGGCGTAGGCGCTGACTTTCCCGCCGAACTTCACATAGAGCGGCCCAATGATCGGAATGGACAACTCGAATCCAGCCTCGAAATCAAGGGTGGGGATATGGTACTCGAAGAGGCTGATCGGCTTTCCGAGGAAGAGTTTCGAAATCTCGCCAATCGAGAGAAACGGCAGCTCGATGCCGATCTTCTTCAAGTCATCGAGGAAGCCCAGAATCGGGCCGGGCACGTTGGCCTTGCCGATGGCCTGGCCCGGTTTGAGACCGTATTGTTTGGCGATCTTGGAGCCGCCGGCCCAATCTGGCGTGGCAAAGAACTTTCCGACGTCACCAAAGTCCACCGGCGGGCCATCCACCTGTCCTTCGAGGCGCTGGACCTTGCCATACTTGTCGGTCTGCAAATCAAAACTGCCAAGCGGGAGCAGGATCGAGCCATCGTTAACCACGGTCGAGTTCGCCATCCGGATGACGACCACCAGCACGTCGATGAACTCACGCGTGCTCGGGCTGATGAGTCCGAACGCTTCCGCCATGTCGAGCAGGCTGTAGGGCTTCCCTGCAAGATCTGAGATGAGCGGCAGCGGTGCCGTGATAACGTCCACGACCGGCCCAAGCGGCTCTGTAATCTTGTTCAGCTCCTTGAGGATCGGCCCCATGAACTCGGCGATGAACGAGCCAACGTCCAGCGACACGTTGTGGAATCCGAATTGGAGATCGCCATCCGAATTCCCCCCGAACACCCACTTCCAATCCAGGTCGAACTCAGCCAGCAACCTCGGAAACCGGGCGTCGCCTCCAAAGCTCAAGATGAGGTCCAGCGCAAGCTTCGCCTCGGCGCCGAGTTCCGCCTTGATGAACTTGTCAAAGCTGAACGCGCTGCTGGTCATGTCAGCGATGGTCAGCTTGTTGCCGCTGCCAACCGGATCCTTCAAGTCCACGGAGAAGTAACCGGTGAAGTGCGACGACTCGCGCGGGTCGCCGACAAGGCTGACACCATCGGATTCATCGAGAACCTCGAGTTGCAGGAAGAGCAACTGGCCCTTTGCCTTCATGCCCGGAATCGTCAGGCTGAAATCCACCTTGAGTTCCTCGGGATCAGAGGTGTCGAAGTAGAATCCATCGGTCGCGGTGATGGCGAACTTCAACTTCAGATCGAAACCAACCTCGATCTTCACGTTTCCATCGACGCTCAGGCCAAGGCCGGGAATTCCGATGTCGAAATCAATCGGATCGCTGCTTGTATCAAGAAGCGCGGCGGATTTCTTGAGGCGGATGTTGAACTTGATTCCGTTGCCTTCGCACTTGATGTCGATGTCCTCGGCGCTGGTGACGGGCGAACCATCGCTCTGTGCAAGTATGTCAAGGCCGGGCGTCCCAAGCGCCTCGAAGATAGCCTTCTTCGCGAGCGTGATCGGATCGCCTCCTTCGGCGAGCACCTGCCGGAGCTGGGCGAGCAGTCCGTTGCGGAATTCCATGATCGAATCTGCAGCCTTGCCGAATTGATCGCCCACCAGCGGAAGGTTCCTCGAAAGCTTGTTCCCCAATCCGTCCTGGATGACTCCCAGCAAGGCATCGAGGCCATCGACCAGGATCTCCGGGTTGTTGACGATGTCGCAGGCGTCAATGTTGTCGAACAGGCTGGAAATGTCGGGTGCCCGCAAGACCACTGCGCTGGTATCCCCGGTGAACAATTGCGAGAGCGGTCCGGATTGAAAGACCAGCCAGTTGTCTGGCTCGGTCCCGGCATCAGGTCCGTCGCTGGTGCTGCCAATAGGCAGGCTGTCCAAAGCAAACAACGGAAGATTCGCACTCGCGGCGGCAGTAAGCGTGACGCCAATGTTGTCCGAATTGAAAAATGTTTCTCCGCTGCGGAAGTAGTGCCTGCCGTCGCCGTTATTGTCCTTGAACGTGACGCCGAATGCAGCGCTGTCGGTCGTCGTCGTTGGGTCGCCATCACCGTCCAGAGTGACGGTGCCGTTCTTGATCGAGACCTTGAGGCTGCCTATCCCGGCGGAGAGGTTAACGCCGGTGGCACGTACCGCGGCTTTCAGGGTGATGCCGCTCGTGTCGTACAGGAACGGAATCAGATTGCAGCCGCCGCTCACATCGAGGCCGAACTCCAGTGTGAGATTCGCGCTGGCGGTGACGTTGAGATTTGCCGAGCCTTCGATCTGGATGATGTCCGCGACTCCCTCCAAAACCGATCGCGCCGGGTGACCGGGCGGCAGGAGGCCCACGATTTTTCCAAGGTCGAATGCAAACGGCAGGTGGTTGCCGTAGGAAAGCCCATACTCGAGATGGAACTTGATCGCCGTCTCGGTGATCGTGTTCAAGCCGTCATTGCTCGCGCCGTCACCCGGCAAGGCTGAGGTATCAAGCGCGGCCGAGAAGGGACTTGCCGCACTCGCGTTCAACTTGTCGCGAACCTTCGCCGCCGTGGTGTAAGTCGCGTTATAGACGATCTTGACGGTCTTGTTTGCGTTATCGACCACGATGGCTGCGTCGTTCACTCCATCCGCAAACGAATCGTCGTCATCGAAGTCGATCTTCCAATCATTGAATGCCGCGCCATTGCTCTTGGCTGTGAATACCAGCGCGTTCTTCTGGCCGGATGGATTAAAGCGCGCAACTGCTGGCGATCCGGGTGAACCGCCCGACGGTCCGGAAGTTTTGGCATCATCCAGCTTGATCCAGAACTTGGACGGATCCACCCCGAAGAGTTTTTCGAGATCGCCCTCCAGCTTGGTGATGGCGGAACTGTCACCCGAGGAGAGGCTCTTGAAGGCGCGGGAAATGTCGCCGGCGAAATCGAGCACGTCACTGACGCTGACGTTGATGAGCGGAAGCGGTTCGTTCAGGAATGAGAAGGCCTTTAATCCCTCGAGTTCGTCACTCAACGAATCAAGAACTGCGACAACATCCAGGAAGCTGGCGCATCGAAAATCTCCAAGCGCTCCAAGCTTCGGATACGTGACGAAGGTGCCCTTGTTGTTCGTCGCGACATCGTACGGGGCATCGTTGTAATGAACATCCTTGATGTCCGGAATGAAGATCCGGAACTGCGAGCCGGGTGGGATGAGCGGATTTCCAGAGAGTGTCGGCAGGTTTGGCAGCACCGTGATGTTGTTCAACTGGATGTCCACCGAGCCCGTGATGCTGGTGTCGGGCGTGACGTAGCTGCCGATGTCGGAGATGTGCTTCAGGATCAAGTCCAGATCCAGGCGGGTCGGATGCAGCGAGCCGGGCGGCTCATGCGGGTTCTTCAGCTTCAACGTCGCGGCAAGGTTGCCGGTGGCGCTGCCGCCGCTCGTGGAGAGTTCAAAAATTGCGAAGCGCGCCTTGGCAGCAAGATTGTTGGCGGAGACTGTCAACGTTCCACCGAGCTGCACGTCCTCAAGAAACACGCCGCGGTTGGCAGACTTGGCCGGCACGACGTTGTTCATGCCGATCTCCGTGACGATGGGATCGTTGTTCGCCGCCTCGATGGCGATCGACGTGATCACGCCGAGGTAGCTGTCGAGGGCGCCGTTGTGGAAGAATGGATCGCCTGTCACCGAATCCTCGTCCACATCCAATTGTCCGTCGTTGTCCGCGTCTTCCCCGGCGTCAAGAAGGTGGTTCCCGTTGGCATCCTCGTCCGCCAAATCACGCTTGCCGTCGGCATCCACGTCCTCGTTGATCGCTTCGAGGAAAATTCCGGGACTGAGCGTGGTTGAGACAAAGCGGATGACGCGGTTGAGAGGCTTGCCGTGATACGCCGGGCCGGTGCCGAGGAGGCCGTTCAAATCCGCGGCAAGATCCGCCACACTCGTGTTGTTGTCCGTTCTGAATGCCCCGAGCGATTTCCGAAGTGTGAAGGTCTGGCGATACTCCCCATCGTTGAGGTTGATTGTGAAAGTCGAATCAGCCGTGGTCTGGCCGCTGGAAGGTGGCGGCAGTGTTGGTGAACTGATGAGCTTCGGAACCGTCAGATCGTCCAGGTTCATTCCCAGAGTGAACGAGATGCCCGGCGTGCCGCTGATGCTGAAATCGCCGCTGGCGGAGACGTCCACAAGATCTCCGAGCCCGATGTCCGGATCGTATTTGAACTTTGTGGACTTGGTGACCGGGTAGCTGAAACCCATGGCGATGGAGAAGGTCTTATTCGCAAGGTCAGCCTGGGGATTGATGTTGAACGTAGCCGGGCCGGGAGGATCGAGAATCCTGTTCAATTCCGACAGCAGACTTTGAAGAGTTGGAAGCTTGGGTAAGGAAACACCGGATGAGTCGTGAGGGAACCCAATTTCAGTGAACGCAGGGTTGGAAGCATCGCCCGTGATCTTGAGGCTGGCACCGGCGGCCAGTTTCATAGCGATCTGCGGCCCTTTCAGCAGCGCTTGAACCTTTCCGCCGAATCCTTTCGAGGCGAGAGCCACGTTGATGTCGGCCACCAGGTCGCTCAGGGAGGTATTCGCGTTTGTGCTCGCCTTGGTAACAGTGACTTGAACAGGGGTTGCCGAATCAATACTGAGTGCGAAGACTGCATCTCCTGTGAGCTGTCCTTTGGCCAGCAATCCTGTCGGCTTGCCGTTGCCGGTGCTAGCGACCAATTCAACGTCCACGAGCTTCGCAAACACCTTGTCAAGGAATGCGGTCCCAAAGTCCAGCGAGCCTCCGATGCTGAGTCCGGCCCCGAACGGCAGGTCCAGATCGAGAAACGCGCTGCCGCTGATTCCGCCAAGCCCGTTCAACGTGCGCTTCAATTCTCCATAAAAATCTTCGATCCTGAAATTAAGGAATCGATACAGGAATTCAGCCGGGCCACCGACTGGTTTCACGTTGACTTGAAGTGGGTTCGTGATTTCCGGCCAGATGATTTGAATCGTCGCAACAGGGAGGTCGAACAAGGGAGGGCCGCCAGGCTCAATGGCTGCCACCCTTATTGAGGCTTCGAGGACCAGGTCATCCAGCATCGAATCCGTGATGACGCTGACATCGAATAAAGCGGCGGGGTTGTTGAGAAATTCGTACAGGCGGATTTTGTCGTCTGGCGCATGCCCGTATGGATCGACCGGCTCCTTGATATTGACAGCAACGCCGACACCTTCCGCCAGGGTGATATTGACATTTTCCAAGGCGACTTCGAGCGGACCAAAGGTTCCCTTCGCATTCACAAAGCCATTGACGGCCAGGTTGCGAACCCGAAATTCAGGCTGGGCAGATGCTTTTGTAGCCAGGTAGAAACCACGATCATCCACCCCCATCTCCAGCATCAGTTCGATGTCGGCAAGTATCCGCAATCCGCCATGAATGCTGATGAGCCCTCCCATCAAATCGAGATCGATGGGGGCTTCGAACGCTATGGTCCTCCGGAATGGCTTGGTGATGTCCGACAGTTTTCCGAGGATGAGTTGTTTGGTCACGGGATCAACCGTGACATTACCAGGAATCCCATCCAACGAATCGAGCGCAGTTTGAAAACCAGCAGCAGTGGTGATGGCAGTGCCGAGATCCTCAGGTCGAAATTGGCCTCCTGATTCAAAAAGACGCCGCCAAAGCGCGTCGAACCCTCCTCCATTGCCTGGGAGAGGAGCCCCAGCCACCGGCATGCCTCCATTGGGGAATCCGATGGGTGGCTTTCCAACGTAGTCACCGCCGCTCAAACCTCTCCCCAACGAGTCCCCCACCACAGGCAGATCAGGCGTCAAGGCATCTCCGATCATGCTGAAGAAATCAGTGATGGAATTCCAGACTCCCTTCCAAAACGCGACAAAATCCTCAAAAGCGGTGGTGTCCTTGAACGTTTCCACGTTGAGATTGAAAACCTTCTGCTGGCCCATCTGCCTGATTTCAAAATCCCCTTCCGTATCGGTTTCCAGATCACTGGTTGTCGAACCCTGGAATTCCAATCGGTCCCCTGGATCAGCCGTTGTATTGGCCCCTCCTTCAAAATAGATGCCTCCCAGGATCACCAGCTCGCCATTCGAACTGTCGATGATCAACTTGTCATCCCCAGCCCCAGTATGCACAACGACATGACTGATCGTTGCCATATCGAATGTACCGACAAGGACTTCATTGATCAGCACTTCCAACGTGGGCGGCATCACACTGGGAACTCCCATTCTAAGCCGAACCACATCATTCCCTGCCCCCGTATCGATGTAGAGGCCCTGTCCATCATGCATGCGGCGGGTCACTTTGGATAATGTCCAGGCACCACGCCCTTGAGTACCGGCGATCAGGAGATCATCCACAGGATCATACACGAGGTCTGAAACAACCACGTTCGGGAGATCATCCCCAAGTCGCGACCACGTTGACAACGTCTCACCGGTGAGATGCGCGAATGCAAGGTCGAGGCTGTCCATGCTCATCGAATAAACTCCGTCGCGGGCACCAACCGCCACGAACAGGGTCTCGCCGTTGCGCCAGGTTTCTACAGCCCGAAATCCACCCGTCATGGTTCCCAAACCAGTGGTGATATCCTGCGCGGTGACCGCTCCATCCCCATTTACGTGAACCAACCAGATATGCGCCTTATCAACCACGAACGCCGTCCGCCAATCTGTCGGGTCAAGGGCGATGTGTTCGATTCTCAGCGAGCCAGGGAGTGTGAGGCTTTTGAATTGGGCTCCGTTATTCGAACTGACTGATATTGTAGCCCCGCGAGCCACGTACATCACGTCAGGCGCATCCGTAAAACCATCTCGCCCCCCATAAACCAATGCACTTATGATCGCGGACCCAGCCGGCACCGCTGAAATGGTGGAAATCGTATTCCCTCCGTCATCGCTGGCATAAACCATCAGACGCCCCATCAGCAGGCGTTTCGGGTCGAGCGAATTCACCGCGAACGGAATCGTCTGGTAGCCCGCAAAAGAGCGATCGTCATCAGGGGCCGAATTGTCCAATCCCGTGAGCTTTCCCAAGTTCAACACAGTGTCCAAAGCCAGTGTGATGGCAGCATTTTGTTGGTCTGGGTTGGCTGGATTTGGAAAGTCGCTCCGGTAAAAAGAACTAAAATTGTTCGACATGTAATAACGGGTGCTCACGTTCCCGTTATACCCAATTCCAACAAAGTTGCCGTCACCGCCCGTCAGTGAATCCCATGTTTGTGGATCTGACTTCTGCCGGATTACTCCAACATCCTGCGTGCCGCCGAATATGGAGTTGGTATTGTGATCATAGGCGATCGATCCAAATTCCGCGATCCGCAGGCTCCTGCCCATGAATTTCCATTCTGGAGTCGGATTGTCCGCGCGAGGGTTTGGTAACCGATACGGACCACCATCGCTCACCAGCAACAAGTCGTTGCCATTCTGGGAGAAAATCAGACTGCGCACATCACCATGCGGTGCCGAGTTGACACTGCCTGGGCCGCTCCCATCGTCCGACGTGATCGCAGTCCATGTCTTGGGCCCGCCATCCCACCGGAAATTTGTCGCGACATAAGGTGAAGTCCCGTAGATGGCCCCCGCAATATAGATCACACCATCGTTGAGCGGGTCCGCAACGATCGTAAAATGCTTCTCGCCCTGACCAGTCGGGTTTGTCTGAGGAAGGTTGGCGGGAGCATTTCCACCAAAATTGCCTAACGGAGTCCAAGCCCCACCCTGGTTGGCGGATCGGAAAACACCGCTCAACATGAGCTTGTTGGATTGTGCCGGATTGTAGCCCAGGACTGCGGCATAAACCGGCTTTGTTCCCGCCTTGCTGACGGCGAGGACAATCCGTTTGACCTTGTCCAGATTCTCACCTGCCTCGTTGGCGGTGCCGTTGTTATTAAAATCCGGGTTGATGCCAGCGGAGACGTTCTGCCACGCAATTAGATTAGGAGCAGCCGTATCAAGATTATCGGCCCGGTAAACCCCCTGGTCTCCCGGGTCGGCATTCCAATCGTAAGCGCTTACCGCGACGTAGAATCTACCAGGGTTGCCTGGCTCCTGAACCACATCAGACACTTCCCACTCGGGCAACTTTTGCAAAACCGCTCCTTCTCCAGAAAGCCTGGCCCACTGTTCGCCACCATTCAGACTGCGGTAAAGCCCCCCACGTCCTTCGGTTCCATCCGGCTTGTTGAGAGTTACGTCGTACGTGGAAATCAGGACAAGTCCGGCAGTTGTCGAAGAAGGGACGATTCGAGTGACGCGCAATCCGGCAAAGTTTCCTACTTGCTTCCAACTGACTCCAGCGTCCTCCGATTTGAATACCCCGGCGGATTCACCGCCCCTGCCGGCGCTGCTGAAGGTTCCTGTGCCTACGTAGATGTTGTCGGGGGAAAGCGGATCGATGGCGAGAGCGCCAATCGACATTGAGGGGAGCCGATCACTTATGGGCTGCCAGGCTGGGTCGGGTGTGTCAAAATTCGTTGTCTTCCAAACTCCCCCACCGACCGACCCGAGGTAGGCGATGGCGGGATTGGTCGGATGTGGAACAATCGCCTGGACTGCGCCGACGACCGGGTTGTTCGGAGCAACGATCGTATTTGCATTGTTGACGATTGTGAACGGCCCCTGCTCCTGCCAAGAAACCGTGCCTTCGAGCAAAGCCACCGATGGCAAACTGGGGATGAGTCGCAACAACAGGTCTCGGCCGTTGGTGGAAAGTTCCAAGGCGAACGTCGCAGTCCCCAAATCATTAAAGAAACCCGAGGTATCAAGGACAAACTTGGAGCGGTCAAATCCTTCAATCCCATCCTTGGTATGGAGAATCCTCCATGAGAATGGAAGTGAAGCATCAAAATTGGAGGCATCTGCGAAAGCACCGGCAGCGGTCACCGAGTTGATCTGAATCTTGAATCGATTGGCCTCCGTGGCGGCAATGGTCAATTTTCCACCGATATCGATCGAATCCCACCCGACATTCGCGCCTTCCTTGCCCTGCGCATCACTGATATCCCAGACATAAGTTTCAGTCCCGCTCCATGCTTCATCAACTGCAAGACTGGTCTTTTCCGGAACATGCCCGGTGGAAGAGTCCGTGTGCTTGCCCACAGACCCGCCATGCAATCCAACATGCCGATCATTGGAGGAATCCTCAGGTGGCCCATTCGCCGCGCGCAATGTCTCCACCAGTTGCTCGCTGATAGCATCGAGCGTTGGATTACCCGCCCCGAAACTGGCGACCGATCCAGGGTCGGCTGAAGCGATCGAGGTCTGAGCTTCGATTCCGGCCGCTCCATGAATTGATGGCGAGGAATCAATCTCCCCGCCGACACCGCCCATGTCGTCCAAATCTGCCGTTTCTATCTCGCCGACGTCTATGTTGGACGATGACTCTGCCAATTCGAGCAGAGTCGCATTCTGAAAAAGATCCATCACCGGCGCAGTCGCGGGATTAGCGGGCGTGGTGGCAATCGGGTTTCCAAGAACAACGACTTCGGCCACCGCTTCCGCCGAACTGGAGATTGGGAAGGTCGAAGTGGATGCCGATAACAATTCCGCTGAAAGCAACAGGCGCGCTTCCAAAGATTCGACCTCAAATTGTCGTTGAGAGGACATGCTTCATTCCACAGAACTCTCGGGAGCGGCAGATCTCATGTTCGGTAATACCAAGTTTCCACATTCGAGGGTTGGGAATCAGATCCAATAATCAGGTGACGGACTGGTGATTAGCAGCGCATTCTTGAGCCGTCAAATTCTTTGATCACAATTTGATGAACATAACATGTAGCGGTGCGAACAAGAATGAACCATTCACCCCGGCTCTGGATGTTTGACCCATGTTTGGACGTTGGCTAATATCTTTCATCACTAGAGAATTAGACGAGCCGCCAACGACATCAACCACAGATGGGTGAATCGCCCGCAAGGTGCTGACGTCAGTTCGCGGGGCGCGAACAGCAGCCAGTCATGCAACATCACAAGCCAAAATTAGAAGATGCATTCCTTTCACGCCGTGATTTCCTGCATCGTTGTGGCATGGGTATGGGTGCCCTGAGTCTGGCGTCGGTCATGAATTCCGCGGGGCTTCTTGCTTCACAGGCCGTTGCCGGCCCTGGCGCGGTTTCCCCGATGGCACCGAAGGCGCCTCATTTTTCCGGGAAAGCGAAGCGAGTCATCCACCTCTTCATGAACGGCGGTCCGTCGCAGGTGGACACGTTTGATCCGAAACCCGCCCTCAACCACCTCGCTGGCAAACCGCTCCCGAAGGAGAATCTCCGCACCGAACGCAAGACCGGTGCGGCATTCGCATCCCCGTTCAAGTTCAAGAAGTATGGCCAGAGCGGCATCGAAGTCAGCGAGATCTTTGCGAAGACGGCCGAAAGCATCGACGATATCTGCGTCATCCGTTCCATGCACGCGGATGTGCCGAACCATGAACCTTCGTTGATGTTGATGAATTGTGGCGATGCGCGGTCAATCCGCCCCAGCATGGGATCGTGGGTCACTTACGGCCTCGGCACGCAAAACCAGAATCTGCCTGGTTTCATCTCGATGTGCCCCGGCGGCTACCCGATTCAGGAATCGCAAAACTGGCAGTCAGCTTTCCTTCCCGGCATTTTTCAGGGCACCTACATCGACACTCAACACACACAGATGGAGCGTCTGATCGAGCATATCCGGAACAATTACACCTCGATGGCGGAGCAGCGTTCGCAGCTCGACCTTCTTCACGAGTTGAACGCCCGCCACGCCAGGAAACGCCAGAACGACGCTCAGCTTGAAGCGCGCATCCAGTCCTTCGAACTCGCTTACCGGATGCAGATGGATGCCACGGATGCGTTCGACATCAGCCGCGAACCCGAATACATCCGCAAAATGTACGGCGAAGGCACTCAAGCAAGGCAGATCCTCATCGCCCGGCGGTTGGTCGAACGCGGCGTTCGCTTCGTTCAAATCTGGCATGGCTCCGGGCAACCTTGGGACAGCCATGACGACCTGGAGGAAAATCATCGACGCCTTGCGCAACAGTGCGATCAGGCGATTGGCGCGCTGCTGAAGGATCTGAAGCAACGCGGGATGCTTGAAGACACACTGGTGATCTGGGGAGGCGAATTCGGAAGAACGCCAACCGTGGAATTGCCGACGCCCGGTTCAAACGCGGGCAAGATCAACGGCCGCGACCATAATCATTACGGTTTCACCATGTGGCTGGCGGGAGGAGGAGCGCGCGGAGGGCACGTTCACGGAGCCACGGACGAATTTGGCTACCAGGCCGTCGAAAACAAGGTGCACGTGTACGATCTGCAGGCCACCATTCTCGCGCTGCTCGGATTCGATCATGAGAAACTCACGTTTCGCTCGGCGGGACGGGATTACCGCCTGACGGATGTTCACGGGAATGTCGTAAGTGACTTGATCGCCTGACTCGAAGGCGTGAGGCCTGCACGGCCTCCGGAGCCTGCGTGCATGACCGTTAACTAAGTTAGCTCATCCAACCCCACGGCGACCTCATGGCAGCAAACCTGCCTCAATTTCAAAGTCCGCCAACATCCGGAGCTCGAACGTCGTAATAGCGATTTGCCTGAAGCTTGGAGAGCCGGATTTTCTTCCCTCCAATCCAAGCGACTTCCAGACTCTCCACTTCTTGCGCCGCACCGAGTCCAAAGTGAACGGTGTTGGCGTGTTGCGAGCGGTAGGAATCGCCAGTGACGATCTGCCGCACGAGCACACCCCCTGCAAACTGGACGGTCACCTTGGCGCCGACCGGAGAGACGCCAGCTCCCTGCTCACGCAACCGGACTCCGATCCAGTTCCCGGTATTTGGAAGATCATTACGAAAAATCTTAATGGTCTGCTTTTTTTCCGGCCATGTCTCAAAAGTTGCCAAAAGGAGGTCGGGACGGCCGTCGCCATCCAGATCGTCCGCCACCACATTCCGGGAGTCCTGTTGAAGGCCCAACTCGAATAGGTGCCCAGCCTCCAGAAATCCCCGGCCACTCTGACTCAGAAAAAGTCGATTTCGTTCCCAGCCACCGAAAGAGTGTCCGCGGCCTCGGGTGCGGGCAGACTTTGCGGCAAAGTAAGGGCGGGCGAAATAATAACTTGAGCAAATGTTAGTTAACGGGGTTCGATGACATAGTTCCATTCCCCGTGGAACTTCGCTGGCGTGATATGGACGCGAGCCAGTTCATCGTCCGAGACGCTCACTCCAGTTTCATA
>SXGR01535676.1_pt1 | contig 18494 bp, 18 predicted proteins | sample 3174711 | NCBI WGS metagenome assembly SXGR01 (sample SAMN11356860, study PRJNA531348) | freshwater metagenome | isolation source: freshwater sample F1-60 | place: China: Fuxian Lake, Yuxi | collected 2017-12-25
AGGATCAAACTCTCCAATTAAACTTGGTTTTTATTTATTTCCTGACCCGCACATCACGTCAAATAAAAATGTGGAAATTTTTATTTCTAGCTTGTTATTCAGTTGTCAAAGACCCATTCAGTCGCTGTCGCGACCGGTGTGCTGCCGCTTATAGGGAGACTGACGGACAAGGTCAATCAAAAAAGTGAGTCCCTAGCTTTTTTTATCTGAGATATCCGTAGGATTGGCCACATCGGATTCATTTGCACGCAGGCCATCACGAAAACTACGCATTCCTTTGCCAAGGCCACGTCCTAGTTCTGGCAAGCGCTTGGCGCCGAATAACAGAAGCACAATCACCAAAATAATCACTAACTCGGAGGTTCCAAGTCCAAACATCGCTGCCTCCTAATCGGGTTCGGATTTAGGGATATTCGCTATCACAAAAACAAAACACCGGCCAGGGGTGGCCAATGTAGGAATATGCGAGACTACATTGCGGTTAAAATTGCCAGGAGATCGGGCGGGAGAGGCGCCTCGCAGCACAGCAGAATATCCAATATAGGATGCTGGAACTGAAGGCGACGGGCATGCAGGGCATGCCTCGTAACAGATCCAATGATAGAGCGAAGCGGTTCTGTGGGGGAATAAGAACGACGCCCATAGGTTGTATCGCCAAGAAGGGGGTATCCCGCATCACTAACGTGCACCCGGATCTGATGGGTGCGCCCTGTAAGGAGATTAAATTCGAGGTGAGTAAGGCCACTGCCCCGCTTGAGCGTTTTATATTCGGTGATTGATGGCTTGCCGCGACCCGTTTTGGATGTAAAACGCTTTCGGTCAGTGGCATGGCGCTCAATGGGGGAGTCGAAACGCCCCACTGGCGGTGTGGGGCTTCCTATGACGATTCCATCATAAATTTTTATAATCTGTCTGTTCTTGAATGCCTCGACAAGACGGATGTGCGCAAGATCGTGTTTAGCGACCACAAGGGTACCGCTGGTATCGCGATCGAGGCGATGCACAATGCCAGGACGCTGCTTACCGCCAATACCAGAGAGATCAGTACAGTGGGCAAGCAAGCCGTGCACCAGCGTTCCGTGGGCATGCCCTGCGCCAGGATGGACGACAAGGCCAGCGGGCTTGTTCACCACAACCAAATGCTCGTCTTCAAATAAAATATCGAGAGACATGGACTCTGGCACAAGATCGAGCGGTTCGGGCGCAGGGATCGTGACAAAAATAGTGTCGTTGGGTTTAAGCTTACAAGAGGCTTTGGCGGGCAGACCATTCACCAAGATAAATCCGCCTGCAATGAGCTTTTGTAGATAGCTGCGGGTAAGGCCATACATAGGATCCTCATCGGAGACCGATGTGGCGACGGATACGAGAAATTGATCGAGACGCATACCCGCTTCAACGGAACCAACAATAAGCTGTACAACTTCGGGCTCGGACATCACCAGATCGCTGAAGGAATGCGCATGCGCGGGTAAATGACCACATCGACAATGGCTTGCCAATACAAATGCTGCTCAGGATCGACGCGAGGAATAATACGCGACGTATACAATGCACAGCCCGCTTCTAGCTCAACACGCGCCAGCTCAAACAGCGCGTCCTGGCGAATGCCCTCATCGAACAACTTGCCGTGATAAATCCCAAGCTCTGATGCAATACTTCGCGCAAAGCGTCGGGCGCGTTCAATATCTTGGGCTTTGGCCATACCATGAAGCTATCTTCAGTGATGAAGGGGGTCAAGGCGAGTATTATTTGAAGGTTAGGATTCTAAATTGCGAAGTACGGCAACAGCACCACGCAGACGACGGCGGCAACGCTCTTTGCCGAGCACTTCCATGCTTTCAAACAAAGGAGGCGTCGCTTTGCTGCCTGTGACCGCAACGCGGACTGGCATAAACAACTCTTTGGTTTTCCAGCCCAGCGATTCGCAATAAGCACGCAATTCCTGCTCTATATTGGTGCGATTAACCTCGGCCAACATATCGATGCGCTCGCACAATCCTTCAAGAACTTCACGGATCTCCTTGACTGTACGGCCTTTCGGCTGCATTGCGTGCAAAGCATCATCGTCATAGCGCACATCACCGTTAAAAAAGAATGCGGTGTGCTCCATGAAATCTTCAAGCTTATCGACACGCTCTTGGACCAGTTTAGCCACTTCGACGAGGCGCGCATCAGAAAACAAATGCCCGCGCAAATGTTCAACCATCTGCTCTGGCGTACATTCACGCAAATACAAACCATTGAGCCATGACAACTTGGCTATGTCGAAAACAGGGCCACCGAGCGATATGCGATCAAAAGAAAAATTGGCGACCATGTCATCAACCAAAAACTTTTCACGCCCATCGGGCATCGTCCAGCCCATCATTGCCAAGTAATTCAAGATCGCAGGCGGTAAAAATCCTGCGTCTTTGTAATAATTCAAGCTCACAGGGTTTTTGCGCTTGGAGATTTTGCTTTTGTCGGCATTGCGCAAAAGCGGCATGTGGATCCACACCGGCGGTTCCCAACCAAAGGCTTCATACAACAGGATATGCTTCGGCGTGGACGTGATCCACTCTTCCGCGCGCATGACATGCGTAATTTCCATGAGATGATCATCGACCACATTCGCGAGATGATACGTGGGCATGCCATCGCTTTTGAGCAATACCTGATCATCGATTTGTCCATTGTCGAACGACACTTCACCGCGCAAGCGATCAACAAATTTGGTCACTCCCTCGTTGGGGACTTTCAAACGGAGCACAAACGGCGTTTCCGCTTGGATATGCTGGGCAATTTCTTCGTCGGTCAAATGACGACAATGCCCATCATAGCCCGACGCCACATTGCGCTGACGCTGCTGCTTGCGCAATTGATCCAGCCGATCAGAAGTACAAAAGCAACGATAAGCACGACCGTTGCTCAGCAAGATCTCCGCATGCTCACGGTAAATAGGACCACGTTCACTTTGGCGATACGGCCCATGAGGTCCGCCCACATCTGGACCTTCATCCCATTGGATCCCCAACCACTTCAGCGCACTCATGATCATGCCCTCCCATTCGGGGCGTGATCGGGTTTGATCCGTGTCTTCAATACGAAGCACGAATTGGCCCCCATGTTGGCGGGCATAGATCATATTGAAAAGTGCGATGTAGGCGGTTCCCACGTGAGGATCACCTGTGGGTGATGGACCAATGCGTACGCGGACCATGGGCGGTTTCTCCTAGTGTGTTACTTCAAACAGGCCTGCCGCACCCATACCACCACCGATGCACATGGAGACAATGCCAAATCGGCCTCCAGTGCGCTTGAGAGCATGAAGAATCGTTGCAGTAAGCTTGGCTCCTGTGCAGCCCAAGGGATGCCCCAAAGCAATCGCACCGCCTGTGGCGTTAAGCTTGAGATGCGAAATACCCAGTTCACGACCGCAATACACGGCTTGGGCTGCAAAAGCCTCGTTGATCTCAAAGAGATCGATGTCGCCGATTGTAAGTCCTGTTTGTGCCAAAAGCTTTCGTATGGCTGGAACAGGGCCAATACCCATAACATCTGGTGCAAGCCCCGCCACCGCAAAACCACGCATTCTGCCCAATGGCTTCACACCTAGTTTTTCTGCGCGGGCTTCAGACAACAAAACCGACGCTGCTCCCCCATCGGACAAAGGCGATGAATTGCCTGCTGTCACGGTGCCACCGTTGGTAAAAGCTGGACGCAGTTGTGAAAGACCTTCAAGGCTGGTGCCTGCGCGGGGGCATTCATCAATCTCAAACAATGCTGTGCCAAATTTTTTGCCATCGAAGGTGGTCGCCATCAACGGAATGATTTCGTCTTTGAACAAACCCGCTTTGATCGCCGCTTGCGCACGGTCATGGCTTAATACGGCAAAGGCATCTTGATCGGCACGGCTAACATTGTAGCGTGCCGCAACGCGCTCGGCCGTATGGCCCATACCGATGTACACTTCAGGACGCTCATCCATCATCACCGGATGCATACTCGGATTAAATCCACCCATGGGAACCATGGACATGGACTCAACGCCGCCAGCAATCACAACATCGGCCAAACCGCATTGAATGGTTTGCGCAGCATGGGCAATGGCTTGCAGACCACTGGAACAAAAACGATTGATGGTTTCAGCAGGCACTGAATCAGGCCACTGTGCACGAAAAACAATATTGCGTGCCACGTTGAAGCCTTGTGACGCTTCAGGCATCGCACAACCCAGCACCACATCGTCGACGTCTTCGGCCTTAAGACCCGGAACCGCTGCCAATGCACCCTGCAAAGCCGCCGCACCAAGATCTTCGGGACGGGTAAAACGCAACGAACCTTTAACACCGCGGCCCACTGCTGTTCGTTTGCTACTCGCGATAATGACGTTCATGGGAAATGACATGATCGTTTCCTTTCCGTTTCTTAGTTTCGAAGTGGTTTGCCAGTCATCAACAATGACTGCATTCTGCTTTGGGTTTTTTCTGTGCCGCACAAAGAGAGAAACGCTTCTTTTTCGAGATCAAGATAGTGTTGCTCTGTGAGCTCCGTTCCGGCGGGCACATCGCCACCGCACAGAATATTCACCACATGATTACCGATCAGCGCATCATGCTCTGAGGCGTATTTACCTTCTTGCATACTCCAAATGCGTGTTTGGATGGTACGTGCAACATCGCGTCCTGCCGCTTTGATGGTACGCGGCAATGCTGGGCGATATCCTGCATGGGCCATGGAAAGCGCCATTTCACGGGCACCGTACAACAAATCATCACGCTGCAACGTGATGCCATCGCGTGGCATCAAATAACGCAAACGCTTGCCTTCTTCAGCACTGGTCGCAACTTTGGCGGTCGCAATTTGCAACGATGCTGTGCCGATAAATGGCAACAGTTCGGCGCCTTCGACATCTTGTACGCTCTCGGTGAATCGCTCAACCAAGCGCAAACATCCACCCCCTGCAGGTACCAAACCTGCGCCCACTTCGACCAAACCAATATACGTTTCAGCATGGGCGTAAGCGGCATCGCAACCCATAGTAATTTCGCATGCACCACCGAACGTGTATTGAAATGGTGCTGCAACCACAGGAATACTGCTGTAACGAAAACGTTGCACCGTGGCTTGAAACATATCAACAATGTGGGCGATCTGGTCCCAGGCTTGTTGTTGCGCCCCCATGTAAATGAGCATGAGATTTGCGCCAGCACCGAAGTGTTCACCATCATTACCGATGACCAACGCTTCAAAATTTTTCTCAGCCTCGTCGATGCCTTTGTTCATCATCTCAAGTACATCGCCATCGATGGTATTCATCTTGGTATGCACTTGAATGCACAAACATCCTTCGCCAATATCAACCAGCGATGCACCCATGTTGGATGCCACAACACGCGATTTCTCTGATTTGATTGCATCAAGTGAGAGATGCTTGCGATGGGTGATCACCGGTTTTGTCTGCTTGTTGGCGACATCATAATATGAACGTTCACCGACAGAACCTGCGTAAAATGATGTTTGACCACGGGCAAGCATATCCTTCACCCAGGCAGGCACAGCAATACCTTCTTTTTCCATGCGTGCCACGGACTCTTTAACACCCAAGGCATCCCATACTTCAAAAGGTCCGAGATCCCAATTGAAGCCCCATTTCATGGCGTTGTCGACATTGAGAATATCGTCGGCAATTTCACCCACAAGTGCTGCGGCATAGCAAAGGACATGGGCTGTGGATTTCCAGGCAAAGCGTCCGGCAGCATCATCGAATGCAACCAATGCTTTTAAACGTGCGCCGACGTCTTCGATGTTTTTGATAGCACCAAGACTATCGAATTTGATTTTCTCTTCGGGACGGTAATCACCCGTTTCGGCATTAAGAACAAGGATCTCTTTACCCACTTTTTTGTAAAACCCTGCACCAGATTTGGCACCAAAGCGCTTGGTTTCAACAAGCATGGCGAGGGCTTTGGGGATCTTAAACAAGTTGCGTTCTGGATCCTTGGGAAGATTGTCGTAGCAATTTTGCGCGACGTGAACCAATGTATCGATACCTACGACGTCTGCCAGACGAAACACGCCACTCTTGGGACGGCCCATAGGTTTGGCCGCAATTTTGTCAACCGATTCAAACGACAGGCCTTCTTCTTCCATGGCCTTGATTGCGCGAACCATGCCGTACACACCGATACGGTTGGCCACAAAGTTGGGTGTATCTTTGCCGTAAACAATGCCTTTGCCTAGCTTTTCGCCAAGTTCGACGATCTTGTTCATGACCTCGGTTGACGTGTTAGGCCCGGCCACAAGCTCGAGCAACTTCATGTAACGCACGGGATTAAAAAAGTGCATCACGAGAAAGCGCGAACGAAGCGCAGCAGGCAATACCTGATTCATTGCTGCGATGGAGAGACCGCTCGTATTGGATGCAAGCACTGCATCTGATTTCAGATGAGGCGCCACCCGTTCAAATAAACTTTTCTTGATATCAAGGCGTTCGACCACGGCTTCGATGACGAGATCACAGGTTTTGAGGCGATCGAGATGATCGTCGAAGTTACCAGGTGTGATCATGCGCGCTGCTGCTGGATCAAAAAACGCTGCGGGTTTGATTTTCAGGGCATTTTGAATACCTTGGCGGGCGATCGCATTGCGATCTGCACCTTCTTTGGGAACCATATCCAAAAGATGAACTTTGAATCCCGCACCCGCAAAATGGGCGGCGATAGCACTCCCCATCACACCGGCACCAAGCACAGCAACTTCTCGACACCAAATAGCCATGGATTGCTCCTTTTTAACGGACCCAAGGTGTGTAACTCTCGCATGATGACAGCGCAAGACACGAGCGATTTAGAACACGAACAAGGGCGGACACAGGGGTCCGCCCCTACAAAAGATAGGCAAGGATATGTTCGTTTGTTCGTCTATGGGAGTTTAAAACGAGGTTTTGAAAACGAAAGCGTTCTTGAAGGTGCCAAATTTGTGCAAGAAGCACGCACTGTGCCTGGATACGTACTGTTTGATATGGGTTCCTATCCTGCGTTGGTCGCCCATGGGGACGGCGTGGTGCATGGCGAGATCTTTGATGTTCCTGAGACCATGCTAAGCATGCTCGATAGCTTTGAATCAGATCCTTATCAACGCGACATCATCCAGCTCCATGCAACCCAAGATGCACATACTTATCTGGTTAAACACGCGCATGTGAAACACTTCCCTATTCTCGCGGATGGCAGATGGCACGATCGAGCAAAAGAAGCACCGTAGAGGCGATCCAAGTTCCCAAAGCACTGTACCCAATCACCGCGATCACTTCTTCATAACTCGCAGCACCAAAGAATACGCGGTCGCTCGGACCAAAGGTGATGTAAGCGGCAAGCAAGCTCATCAGGGGTGCGACCAAAAATGAAACAAAGCGACGCATCTTGCTACCCTTTCATGAAAATAGGAAAACGTGAAAACCATGCGTCGGAAACACCGCCCGCATGCAAAATGTCCCGTACAAAATGGGAACAGTTGTGTGTCAATCGGTGATAATCCCAACTTGGATTGGCAATGCGATACTCCAAGCGTTGCTGCGCACCTAATGGATTAGGGATCGCGAGCACATGGCGCGTGAGCTCTTGCTTGCCTGAATTACTCAAGTAAACCCGATAGCCGAGAGATGACAGCGTAAGCACCGAGGTCCCTCCTGGACCTGCCACATGAAAATAATCATCGCCACCACACAAGAGAACATGTCCAAAGATATTGGGCATATCGCCCTCCACGACAACCACATCCGCAGTCCCTTGAGAAAAGCACTCTGGATAGCAGCGAATGGCCGTATTCCCGAAACCATAACAAGATTGAGAAATGTTCCACATGAGATCCTCCTTTTGAGATCACATGCAAAATCCATACCTCTTGCTTATAGGCACATGACTCCCATATCCTCCCCAGGGTGCAGTCTTGGATATGTCGGCGACCTTTCAGGCGTTGAACATACATCACCCAAGAAAGCGTAAAAGATTGTGTTTAACCGCTTTAAGCCCTGATGGGCACGGAGACGGAGGACGCCATGAAACAAACAGTTCTCACCATTCAAGCCCGCAAGGGATCTTCTTCTAAAATCGTCATGGTCACGGCATACGACGCCACATTTGCTGGATTGCTTGAAAACGCGGGTGCCGACGTGCTTCTCGTGGGGGATTCGGTCGGCATGGTGGTTCAAGGCCACGAGAACACCATCCCTGTCACTTTAGACGACATGGTCTATCATACCCGAGCTGTTGCACGGGGAAGCCATCACGCACTGGTGGTCGCTGATCTTCCATTCATGACCTACAAAGAGAGTAGCGTTCAGGCCATGCAAAGCGCCACGCGTTTGATGCAAGACGGACGCGCCCATGCAGTCAAACTCGAAGGCGGACAAGAAATCGCCGACAGTGTGCATGCGATAGTCGCCGCCGGCATTCCCGTGATGGGTCACATCGGCCTCACGCCCCAAAGCGTGCATGCGTTGGGTGGCTTTAAAGTACAAGGTCGCAAGCAAGAAGCAGCGGCGCTATTACGAGAAGATGCCATCGCTCTTGAAGAAGCCGGATGTTTTGCCCTGGTTCTCGAAGGGATCCCTGCATCGCTCGCTGCGCAAATTACACGATCGATCAATATTCCAACCATTGGTATAGGCGCAGGCCCCCACTGCGATGGGCAAGTCCTCGTGTGTTACGATCTCTTGGGTTTAAATCCACATTTCAAACCTAAGTTTTTAAAACAATATGCACAGCTGCATGAGAACGTCTCCGATGCTGTAAAAAATTACTGCGAAGAAGTACGTGCTGGAATTTTCCCTGCGTCTGAACACAGTTTCGACGAACCATGGGCCGCGATTAACGACGACGATCTTCCCGAGGGGATCCGTTATGCGGGAAGCCATTGAAATTTTTTATGATGTTGGAAGCATACGCGCATGGTCTGATCGCCATATCGTAAACAAGCAACGTATCGCGCTTGTGCCCACCATGGGCGCATTGCATGAAGGCCATTTGTCGCTTGTCCGCGAAGCAAAAAAACATGGTGAGCGCGTGCTTGCGAGCATCTTCGTCAATCCGACACAATTTGGACCAAGCGAAGATCTGGCACGGTATCCACGGGATCTGAATGGCGATGTGGCCAAGCTACATTCGGCCGGATGCGATGCTGTGTTTGCACCATCGCCTGATATCATTTATCCACCCGGATTTAAGACACGGATCGTCGTAGACGAGTTATCCCAACATCTTTGCGGTGCATCCAGGCCTACGCATTTTTCTGGTGTATGTACTGTTGTGAGCATTTTGTTTCGTATCACCCGTTGTCATGCTGCTGTCTTTGGAGAAAAAGACTTTCAGCAACTTGCGATCATCAGACGTTTGACACGCGATCTTCATCTTGATGTGGAGATCATAGGATGTCCCATCGTGCGTGAAAACGATGGTCTCGCCATGAGTTCACGCAATATGAATTTAGCACCCGAAGCACGTCGGCAAGCATCCGTTTTGTATCAAGCCCTGTGTGCAGCACGAGACTCAGGATATCGCGAAAGGCGTAACTTGATTGAGATCGCCACAGCGATCATCACGCAGGCTTCAGAGGCACACATTGATTATATTGAAGTGGTTGATGCAGAAACACTAGAGCCTATCAATTGCGTGAATAAACCCGCACGTATGGCTCTGGCCGTGAATTTTTTAGGGGCACGGTTGATTGATAATATCGAGCTATAAAGGATCTGGCATCCCCGGGGGTGCAAAAATCCACGCAATGAATTCATCGAATTCTTCGTCGGTTTCTGGAAATTTTCCAGGTTTTACACGACGTGGCCATTCATTAATGCGTTTAAATAATTCACGAAATGTGGCCCGTGGATCGTTGAGAAGCTGCAATCCCGTGCCTCCCGTCACCACATGCATCAGCAACAGCTTTGCCCGCATTTCTGCCTGCTGCAAACGCTGCAATAAAACGGTGATCCTGCGAATACGCTCAGCCATAGGGCCACGCATTTGATCCAGTTGAAACTCGCTGATGCGCGCAAGATCAATATCAGAACCCATGTTTTTCATGAGAGTATCAAGACCCCCTTCATGCAATTCGCCTAGAATTTCGGTGATGGAATTAAGCGCAGATAACGCCTCAACTTCGGCCTTGGCCCCCACACCCTTGGCAAGAGAAACACCGTCGGCTTTAGAGGAACCCTCACGCCTTGGATCGCGTGCCTGCCTTGTGTCCTCTTTTTTAGAAAGATTTTGCTGACTGCCACGATTTTTTTCCGAGGCATCAACACGCTTTTGCATGCCATCGATAGCGCGCGCACGGTTCGCTGCATCACTCGCTGATTTTGCAGCCTCTTTTGCAAGGGCCTCCTTGGAACGGAGAACAGCGTTATGGGCATCATCGGCGAAATGATCCTCCGCGCCAAAATCTGCCGGAGGTGCTTGGGGTTCTATGGGTTTAATCGACATAGGCCTTAAGTATACACCGAAATGACTGTGTCAATGACACAGTCATGTGTCTCAAAATGGGACATCGTCATCGGTGATGCCACCAGAAAAACCACCACCCGCTGGGGGTTCGTGGTCATGACCACCGCTTTGTGCATCCGAACCACCTTGCGCACCGTGGCCACCTTCACCGCGCCCGCCCCCTAAAAATGTCACTTGGCTGGCGATAATTTCGGTTGTGAAGCGTTTATTGCCGTCTTTATCTTTCCAATCTCGGGTTTGGATGCGCCCTTCCAAATAGACTTGGCGTCCTTTGCGCAAATATTCGCCGCATAGTTCAGCGGTTTTCCCCCAGACAACTATGCGATGCCATTCGGTTTGCTCTTTGCGACTGCCATCTTTATCGGTCCACGATTCGCTCGTGGCCACGTTAAAATTAGCGACAGCTTTGCCGCTTGGCGTAAAACGCAACTCTACATCACCGCCCAAATTACCAACAATAATCGCTTTGTTAACGCCTGCCATCATAATCTCCTTGGATCAAAGTTATTAACACACTTGCCTGACAATCCCAGGGGCTATGCAATGACCGCGCCAACCTACATGAACCCTCAAAAGATCACCCCTATTCCCCAATGAACGCACCTGGATTTCGTTGTACAATGCATTCATATGGGTTAGAGGGCGGTTATTTATCCTACCCCCGCCATCCCAGAGCAAGGTTTGTTGAAGGATGTTTACTGTAACCGTTACAGAAAAAGGTGCCGAGCCGACCATTCTTTCATTTGATCAGAATGAGGTCACCATCGGCCGCGTGCCTGGAAATGATATTATCCTGCCAAAAACCAATATTTCGAAGCAACACGCAATCATTGAATACAAAACGGACGAAACGTTTGTGGTTACCGATGCTAAGAGCACCAACGGAACCTATGTTAATGCGCGCAAAATCGATGCACCCGTGCGACTCATCGCAGGCGATAGGATCTCAGTCGGGGATTTTCTCATTGAAGTATCCATAGAAACAGCGCATCGCTCACAGCCTCATCCCCCGCCGCCGCCTCATGAAGCCCGTGAATTTGCACTCCCAGAGCCATTCCTGCACTTCACAGAAGAAACACCGCCTTTAGCAACTCCCAATATGGTATTCGCAGCATCGGACTACACCGATTCGATGCTCTTGCGTATTATTGAAAGTCCCAAGGCGCTCTCCAAAAAAAGTCATAATACTCAAAGTGTGGGCCATTTGGTCGAAAAATCAGCCCATCAGGTGCGGAGCCATTTAGGCAAAAAACACGGACTTCCTCCAAACATACCCGTTCCTAGCGATGACCCTGCCGTCGAGGAAGCACTCGAACAAGCCGTTCGCGAATTGGTAGCAGATCTGGAAATCAACGGGAAACTTCCTGGAGACCAAGACACCGACAATTTGGTGCATTCGATCCTGATCGAAGCGCTCTTGCGCTCGCCGTTTGAAGAATTACTGCACGACGAATCGGTACTAGAGATTGTCGTCACCGGGCCCTCCCATATTTTTGCAAGGCGCAATGCCGCACTCGAACCCTTTGACGGTGCATTTGCCGATGGCCCTGCCATCATTCGAGGCCTCAAAGGTCTTCTGGGTGAACACGCCAAACGTCTTAGCGCCGACAAAACCGTTTTAGATATCCGACTTGCACGTGGTCTTCATATTCAAGCCCTGCTCCCTCCCTTATGTGAACATCCAACCATTCGTATCAGTCGAACACGCGCAGATGCCGTTGAACTCGACGATCTGGTGATGGAAGAGTGTCTGGATGCCAACATGGCACAATTTCTAGACGTGTGTGTTCAAGGTCGAAAAAACATCTTATTTTCTGGGGCTCCAGGAACACGCCGCGTGCAAATCATGTCAGGTGTGGCAGGCATCATTAGTTTCGACGAACGTGTTGTAAGTATTGAAACCCGCGATACCCTCGGGATCCAGCTTCCTCTGCTAACCCGTGTGCGGCCCTCAGTCACTGAGCGACGCGCAGCACTGATCCACGCCGTTGCCTTCAATCCTGAGCGCATACTCATTGACCAGCTTGATCGCACACTGGCTTTTGAGTTTCTTGCAACATTACAATCATGCTGTTGGGGTTCTATGGCGGCCATTGAAGCCAATACGCCGCGTCAAGCACTTGCGCGTCTGGCCAATTTGGCTATGGCCGGAGAGCATCATCTTAAACCAGAAGCCGCAGATCAATTGGTGAGCGAAGCCATCGATATCGTGGTCCATTTGATGCAGTTTGCCGATGGTTCGGAGCGCATCGTACGTATCAGCGAGGTGATGCCCATCATCGAAGGTGAAATCGGCCTACGCGACTTGTTTGTATTTAAGCCCAATGGACATGCCGACGGTGGACGCGTTACAGGAACATTTGGCCCCACAGGTGCACAGCCTACGTTTTTGAAGGCACTGCAATCTTTGGGGATCGATATCAATTCACAGATCTTTGAGACAAATTGATAAGGTTTACCCGACATGGCGCAGATCGTAGTACACAGTCCTCGCGATTCAGAAGCACGTGTTTTCCCCTTGGTGGATCTTCAGGTCATCATCGGTCGTGATCAGGACGTTGAACTTCCCCTCGATGACACCTCCATTTCAAGGCGCCACGCACGGATATTTTTTGAAAATTCTGGGCACTATGTGGAAGATTTAGGAAGCGTCAATGGTATATCACTCAATGGACAACCCGTTGCTTCACGCAAACGACTTCGCCCTGGTATGGAAATAACTGTCGGCGATTGCCTTCTTGAGTATACATTTACTGCCGAAGAATCTGCACGATTCGCATTGCTTGGGGTATCTCCTGAAGTTGAAGGGGAATTGTATCTTCTTCCGAAGGAAGGTGAATCCAGCATTGGCCGAGACAAAGAAGCAAGCATTGTGATCGATCATGCGTCTCTCTCACGCAAACATGCAAGCATTGTCGTCGATGGCCCTACGGTTGTGATCGAAGATCAAGGAAGCGGCAATGGAACACGCATTGGACGTGACAAAATAAAACGACGCGCCGCACAGCTGGGCGATCACATCTTTTTTGGCAACATTGAAATGATACTTACCCATGGGAGCCTTGATCACCCCAAACATCCCCATGCCATTGCCACACCGCGCTGGATATTCATGGTGATCGGCACCGTGATTGCATTGGGCATCATTGCAGCCGCTGCAAAACGTGTCGCATGGCAGGCACAAGAAGCCACCGGATCCCTGCAAGATGCTTTTGACCGCACCGTACGTGCATCCATTGATTCTGCCAAAAAATATACCCAGGAAGGCAAATGGGAAGAAGCAAGTACAGCCTATACACAAGCTTTGGATCGCGACCCTATCAATCCTGATGCACTCAAAGGGCTTCTACAAGCGGAACAAGACACTGCCGATGCACGCTTGATTTCCGATGCAAAAGCCGCCGCACAAAATCCGACAAAACTTCCTGAAGCAATCACCATCCTAACCCGAATCACTGCCGGAAGTAATTTGTATTCACAAGCACAAACACTTCTTGCGGACCTAACAACTCTAGCAGAAAAAAACTGGATCCAGGATGCCAATCAAGCCTGTCGTCAAGGACAATGGTCTGCATGCCAACGCTGGGCAGCCGCTATGTTGCGTATTGTTCCGAATCACACCGCAGCACGCGCTTTGATCTTCGAAGCCCAAGTAGGCCTGGATCATGAAGGCCAATCTTTTGCACCATGGGGCATGGAAGACACAACATGGCGACGGATTGAAACAGATCTGCGTCGACGTCATCCTAATTTCGGGGCACTGCGTGCAGCCATGCGGATGACAAGCGGAGATACAGAAGGTGCACTGCAATTGATTTCGCATGCTGGGTCCCAAGGGACCGACCGGATCAGAAATACCATTCAACGCATCAATCAATCGATGGAAATTGGCGCCAAAGCCACCGAAGATGCGCAACGAGAACAAGCGATGAATACATTCGAAGGTGCCGTTGCACTATTTGACAGCATGATCCCACCTGTTGTTCCCTCACCAACCCGGCTGGCTATGGCACATCAGGCAGCCAATGCTGCAGCGCTGCTTGCCGATCACGCGTACCAACGCGGTGATTATCTCAATGCAAAAAAAGCAATCAATCGCGGACTTCTACTGGCACCTGGCCATGTGGAACTCTTGCGCGAAAAATCGGTGCTAGAAGAACGTGCCAAAGTATTGCTTGATGGCACCGCAGATCAACCGTCAAACGACAATCGTCGCTGCGGTACACTTCGTGACATTTTGGGAATGATCGACAGCAACACCGAAATATACAAACAAGCGGAACAGATGACAAAATCATGTAAACATTAGAGAGGTTCGCGAGCCGCCCCTACAAAAGAACATTCGTGAGATGCTTCAGCGGTTCCATCATGCTTTGTGCAAGGCCATCATAAACCGCATACAATCGTGGCATGCACCGTGAACGACCTTTCTCAATGTTTGTTTGTATATGGTCTAACACTTGACCAAGTGCACCGCTTTGTCGAAAGGCTTCGATTGCCCATACGATTTCAGATTCAGGTGTTGCATCGCGGGGTGCTTTTAGTAAGGCTCGCAGGCGCGCTGTCTCTTGAGGAGCACGCACGACATGTGTCACCACCAAACCGCTGATCTTGCCTTCTTTTAAATCCGACCCCGGTGATTCGCGACCTTTGTTTCCATACAAATCAAGCACATCATCCTGCATTTGAAACGCAAGTCCCAACAAATCAAAGCCTTTGGCTTCTGGATGCGCATTACCCGCGAGCGTCAAAGCACCTTGCACAGGAAGCTCGAACAAACCGCTTGTTTTGCCTCGCACAGCATGTTCATAGCGCTCTTGTGAAAAATCCATCGCTTCGCGTATTGCTGCTTCATCAGCCTGGCCCCGGATCACATCAGCAATACGCGAAGCAAGCAATCTTCCCAAACGCCAACGAACTGCTTCATCAACCGGGATCGTATCAATGAGAGAAAAAGGCGCCATCAATAGAAGATCGCCCACATTGATCGCCTGTACCATACCATGACGTGCCCAGGTGGTGGATACACCACGCCTAAGCGTATCACCGTCCTGAAGATCGTCATGGATTAATGTTGCATTGTGCGCCATCTCGCATGCAGCAGCCCAACCGATCGAAACTTCTTCGGTGACACCCAATGCCGCGCATGAAGCAAGAGCAAGGCGTGCACGCAAACGCTTTCCGCCCGTTTGTAAATGCTCGATGGCCATGGATGCAGCACAGCCCGTGCCACATGCCGCTATCATCATCGATTCAAGTGCAATTAGATCCATGAACGCAGATATGTCTAACGACGTATATCAAGCAAGCACAGAACAGGACATGCGGGCGGGACGCCCGCGCTCCCAGAGATCGCAAAGCATTAGGAATTTTGGTCAGAGCTCTCGTGCATGTTAATCCACTGGTGGGGGAACATCACATGCCGCTCCATCCAAAGTCACCCGCGTGGGATCGGGTTAATGCACATTTTCACAAGCTTCAAGCAACATCGCTTGGTCAGCTGTTCAGTCAAGATCCCGATCGTTTTGAACGCATGAGCATGGAGGCTGCTGGTGTCTTTGTGGATTTCTCGAAAACCCATGCAAATACGGAAACTTGGGCGTGCCTTGATGCACTGGCCGAAGGGATCCCACATGGCTTCACACAACTTATGGACGGCGAAAAGCTCAATCACACAGAAGACCGCGCCGCATGGCACACAGCACTTCGAACGCCCACACCACCACGCGAAGTACAAATTGTATTAGATCGTATGGGACATTGGGACAGACAACTTCGAACAGGCATTCTCAATGGGCACACCGGACAACCTTTTCGTCGGGTTGTTAATCTTGGGATCGGCGGGTCAGATTTAGGGCCTGCACTGGTTTGCGAGGCGCTTCATACCTTTCGTAAACACGATGTAGATGTTCGTTTTGTGAGCAATATCGATCCCACCTCTCTTGAACATGCTCTTGATGGAGCAGATGCAAGCACCACACTTTTTATTGTCACATCGAAAACATTCACAACCCTTGAAACCCTTGCCAATGCGACCGCAGCACGGCGCTGGGTTTTAAGCGCCTTAAATGAGCCATCCGCCATTGCCAAACATTTTTGTGCGGTAACATCCGCACCCGACAAAGCCCATGAATTTGGGATCGATCCCGCCAATATATTTGAATTTTGGGATTGGGTTGGGGGCCGTTACAGCTTGTGGTCGGCTGCGGGTCTTGTGATTGTTGCAGCACTGGGTATGGATCGTTTCGCTGAACTTCTGGCGGGTGCCCACAGCATGGATGAGCACAGCGAAACAGCACCCATTGCATCCAATCTTCCCATTCGTTTTGCGTTAAATGATATATGGTATCGTAACTTTTGGGGCAACAACACCCTATGCCTTGTGCCCTACTGCGAGGCCTTGCGCGCTTTACCTTCATTTTTTCAGCAGCTGAATATGGAGAGCAATGGAAAATGCGCACGCCGCAATGGTGAACCGACACATTATCCAACATCACCCATCATCTGGGGTGGCGTTGGAACAACCGCACAACATGCATTTTTTCAAGCATTGCACCAGGGCACACAACCACCTCTCGTAGAATTTATTTTACCTCTAACATCCACACGCAGCCATGATGGCAGACATGCCCATTTGGTGGCCAACTGTATTGCCCAGAGCGAAGCATTGCTACTTGGAAGCATTCCTGATGAATCAACACCATGGTCCAAACATCGAACAATGCCAGGAAATCGTCCGAGCATTACCATTACGTTGGATACACTTACCCCACGTACACTGGGCGCATTGCTTGCCATGTATGAGCATCGTGTATTTGCCCAGGCCATGCTTTGGGACATCAATCCGTTCGATCAATGGGGTGTCGAACTTGGAAAAAATATGGCGCGCATCGTGACCCCTGAACTTGAAGGTCTCGTCACCCATGCCCATGATGTCTCGACGAGTGGTTTGATTGCACGCTATAGGCGGCTTCAAAACAAAGTCCATCAAGGAGCTGCCTGAGTGCTGCAATATACAACCCAAGCATGCGTGATCCGTGTGTCAGGCAAAGATGGCATTGATCTTCTTCATCGCCTGTCCACGGCAGATCTTCGTCCATTGAAAACCCATCCCGGAAATTTACCGACTGTGTTTACCAATGCACAAGGACGGATCATTGATTGGTGCCATGTGATCCGAACGGATGATGATCTCTTTTTAATCGGCTCACCTAACCGTGCAAGCACCATCATTGCATGGCTTGAACAGTTCACAATCATGGAAGATGTGACTTACACACATCTTATCGATTGGCATGTGGTACAAACTTTTGATGAAATTTCAATATGCGAAGGTATTGTGATCCCAGGATTGGATGCATGGGGAAACAACTCACTCACGATAGGACCTCATCAAAGCACGTCGATATCCAAAGGATCCTACGAAATTCGCCGCGTGATTGCAGGCATTCCTTCCTCGGAACATGAATTTCCAACACAGGTTAATCCTCTTGAACTTCGCCTTAAACCATACATCGCATGGGACAAAGGCTGTTACATTGGGCAAGAAGTGATCTCGCGCATTGATTCATACAATAAATTATCATGGGTGTTGATGGGGTTTTCTTGTGCGTCACCTGCACAACAAAGCGTCGATGCCAAATTACGCCTCGATGGAAAACCATTGGGGCGCGTGACATCGTGGGTGAATACCGAACAAGGTTCTGCGGGACTGGCTATTGTTAAAGCCAGTGAAGCGTATCCACAAACGATTGAAGTTTTTTCGAACGATGTCACATATGCAGCACAGCTTGAGGATAGACCATTTTGGAAGAATACCTAGGGCGGTTCGCGTGTACGTTCGCCAACATAGGTAACACTTTTTGTTCCCTACATTGGTGACAAAATTAGTTAACAATTTCGCAACGTCTCGCGTCAATAGCACCAATTCTTAAGGCCCTAAAGTATATACTCCACAATCCGTCCTTCTCTTCCTCGATGAGCCCTATGTGTTCTCCTATGAGAGTCTCG
>SXGR01296017.1_pt1 | contig 18493 bp, 13 predicted proteins | sample 3174711 | NCBI WGS metagenome assembly SXGR01 (sample SAMN11356860, study PRJNA531348) | freshwater metagenome | isolation source: freshwater sample F1-60 | place: China: Fuxian Lake, Yuxi | collected 2017-12-25
ATGAACACGTAGATCAGTCAGGCTTTTCCAAAGAAGCGAATGCATCGACACTGCGTGCAGCCGTGGGTTATGAAACACGTTCGTTTCATGGATTAACGGGATTCATGCAATTTGAGGGCGTTTTTGGTGTTGGTCCAGATAACTACCAAAGTACGGACAATGGGAAAACCCAATATCCACGCGTGCTCGATACGCCAACCGTAGAAGTGAATCAAGCTTTTGCTCAATATGTCTGTCCAAAAGATCAGTGGAAAACCAACGTTAAATTTGGACGGCAAGAAATTAAACTCGCCAATCAACGCTTAGTTGGCGACGTCGCTTGGCGACAAGATCAGCAGACCTTTGATGCGGCACGCGCCGAGACCACGCCTTATGCGATGGATAATCGCCTAGTGCAATTGGGTTACGCGTATATCGCTCGGGTTAATCGCATCTATCCGGATTCTTCTGCGACGAATCCATTTCAAGGTCGTCTGGCGATGTCGACTCATCTTGCTCATGCGATGGCTGAACAGAAAGGATTGGGACAGCTCACGGGCTATGCTTTGTTATTAGATTACGACAGCGCGACCGTGGCAGCGCAATCGAGTCAGACCATGGGTGTACGGGTGAATGGACCGTATAAATTATCTGATGAACTCAGTGTTATCTACTCCGCCGAAATGGCGACTCAAAGTGATTACGGCAATAATCCAAATTCATATCGTGCAAATTATTATGCCGGTGAAGCCGGTGGCGTGTGGCGGGAATTGAGTGCTTGGTATGGTTATAGTGTGATGGAAGGAAGTTCGGCAACCGATCGCTTTACTACTCCACTAGCGACGGCCCATGCCTTTAACGGTTGGGCTGATATGTTTACGGTCACTCCTGCGAGTGGATTACGTGCACACTCCATGTCTGTTAATTGGACTCCTCCATTAATTGAGGGGCTCTCGTTAATTGCTCAGGCGTATATCTTCTTCGCCGAGAGTAACAGTGATCATTTTGGCAATGAAATTGATTTACGCGCGGAATACCGCGTGTTGGCCTTTAGTCCCAATCTATTAGTCGGATTAAAATTCGCCCGCTTTGTTGGCGATGACACCGCCAGTATTGGCGGTGGAACGGCTGATTCAGTTAATAAAGCTTGGGCCTATACCCAGTTCTCTTTCTAAGAACGGGAATTGTATTGCGGTCTTTAACCTGGGAAACGGTAGAGAAAAAACTATCTTTGCCGTTCATTCGACTATTCGGTAGTAGAGGCTTTTTCTATTCTTGCGGTCGTGGGCCGGCGCATTTTTTCTTCATCCACGATAGTATCTATTTCAATAACCGGCGGACGCCGCCAATGGGCGTTACGTGCAGCGCGACGTGCTTGAAGAATAATGACCCAGCGTAAGGCGATGAAATAACTAATCGCTCCCCAAATAAGTCCAACCACGACGGTTCCAATCAGTAGCGGAACAAAAATCTCTACGACGACGGCATAGCCAGAGGCGAAACCATCAGCGATCGATAAATTACCAAATTTTTCAACAATTTTATTTAAACGTTGGAATGAAATCATCGGCCAATCGCCTGGAGTAATGATCATGCCTAAGCGGTAGCCGCCGTACCAAATAAAGGGGGTGGTGAAGGGGTTTGAAATCCACGTCCAGGGAATGGACGCGACCACATTACCGCCAAAGGCTCGGGCCAAAATCATGCCAAGAACCATTTGTCCGAACATCGGTAAAGGCGAACAAAAAACTCCACACGCTGTGCCTAACGCAATCCGATGCGGCGTGTCGTGCAGCAATAAAGCGCCGCGAATGGTTCTCATCATGCCATGGACGAATTGGCGATAGCGCGACTTGGTTGTTTTCGGTGCGTTTTGGATCACGAAGGCTAGCTTGGTGGAACAAATGATTCGCGCTACGGGGTACTTTTAGCCACTGATCTAAGAGTAGTGACAACGAGAGTCACATCTGGCATTGATCAGAGAGACCGTCAATCTGCGCCCTCCGCCCAAATCGGTATATCATTATGATGCGAATCCTCTTTCTCTTGATGACCGCTATCCTGCCAATGGTTGCTGCTGATGGCGTGATGCCGTTGACGGCTGATGCGGCGACCCATGCACCACCACCAATGTTTACCGTCATTCCGTTTGTGGTGTTGTTGCTCGCTATCGCGTTGATGCCGGTCATTCGTCCACATTTTTGGCATCGTTGGTATCCAGTTGTGGCGATCGGACTCGGTGCGCTTACGGCAGGTTATTATCTGATTGGTCGTGGTGAGTTTTACCCGTTAGCCCACGTTGGCTTTGAATATGTTACCTTTATTAGCCTTCTTGCCTGTCTCTATGTCTGTTCCGGTGGTGTGGTGTTGGGAATCGGAGGCCGAGGTCGGCCTTGGTCGAATACGGCACTGTTATTGTTTGGCGGTGTGGTCGCTAATTTGATTGGTACGACGGGAGCATCGATGTTGCTGATTCGGCCATTTTTACGGGCAAATCGCGGACGTTTACGTCCCTATCACGTGGTCTTCTTTATTTTTATCGTCTCGAATGTTGGCGGTTCTTTAACTCCCATTGGAGATCCTCCGTTGTTGTTAGGCTTTTTACGCGGCATTGACTTTTTCCGTTTTTTCGAATTGAATTTCTTTCCTTGGCTGTTGGCCATGTCGCTGTTGTTGACCATGTTTTTTTGTTTTGATGTATTGAATAAACGACACTCGCAAACCTTGGCCGCCTTTAGGAATTTACCGTATGTCCAGGGGTGGTCGCACATTGGCCTGCTATTATTGACCGTTGGCGTGGTATTTTTAGATCCAGCAAAAATAGCGTGGTTGCCAGCTATTCATTATCACGGTCATCATTTTAGTTTTGTGCGTGAGTTATTGATGCTGGGCATCGCGGTGGTGGCTTATAAAACCGCGAATCCAGAACGCTTACGCATCAACGACTTTACCATTGAGCCAATCCGTGAAGTCGGTTTTTTATTCGTGGGTATTTTTCTCACCATGATTCCAGCCTTGGAGTTGATTCGTCTTTCCGCCCAAGCGGGTTCGGTCATGGGCTTCCCGCTAACCGTGTCGACCTTTTATCTCGGCACCGGAATTTTCTCCGCCGTGCTCGATAACGCACCGACTTTCATCGCGTTTTTAGCCGGCATGGAAGGCCGCTTTGGCTTAACCGTCTCGCAACTTGGTCATTCCGTTGACCCCATCGTGATCTCCTCTTTATCCGCTTGCGCCGTCGCCTCGGTGTTCTTTGGCGCAATGACCTATATCGGCAACGGCCCCAATTTAATGGTCAAAGCCATCGCCGAATCAGCCCGCGACGACAACGGCCAACTCTTAGTCGAAGTCCCCAGCTTGCATGGTTATTTCCTGAAATATTCCCTACCGTTATTAACGCCAGTGTTGTTGATCGTGTGGCTGGTGTTTTATTATAAATCGTAGAGGGGGAATCCTCCAAACAGATTCAGCCTATTCGCAGGCTATTTTTCCTAAAAAATCCACTTATCGACCTTCTCCAATAAACTTAGAACAAAGTGATTATGCTCCTGATGTTCCTGTCTTCGCAATGGTTGATAAAGTCACTAAGTAATAGTGGATATTTTAATAAAATGTAACGACTCAAATCAAATAAATAAGAAGGATCTTTTTAACTGATGGGAATCAGATAAGTTCTCTGTAATCAATTACTTCTCAAGCACCAACGGTGCGATACGACCCCAGTTTATTACTTAAAATAAGGCCGCGAAGATCTTGCCTTCCAAGAATCCCAACGGGATTCCGTCCCAAAGCCCAGGGTTGCGCGCTCCGCGCTACCCTGGGTTACAATCGCATGAACATCCCAACCCCAACGGGGTTGTGTCCAATCGACCAACGCATAAACTAATTATTATGCCTCAATCTCTATCCACCGTTTATGTGCATCTAGTTTTTTCAACCAAGGATCGCCGACCATTTCTCAGCGATCCCACACTGCGTTCAGAAATGCACGCTTTTCTCGCTGGCGCCTCTAAGCAACTCGATTGTCCGCCAATTCTCGCGGGCGGAGTCGAGGACCATGTTCACTTGCTTGCTCGCCACGGAAGAAATATCACGCAATCGGATTGGGTAAAAGAAATCAAACGTGTCTCCAGTCAGTGGATCAAAAAACGTGATCCGACGCGGCACGATTTTGCCTGGCAATCGGGTTATGGTGTCTTCTCCGTTAGTGCATCAAACTTGGAGGTCATTCGCCAATATGTTGCTGGGCAGGAGGAGCATCATCGCACATCCACATTTCAAGATGAGCTGCGCCTGTTATTGCAAAAACATGGTGCGGAATGGGACGAACGATATGTGTGGGATTGAAGAGAGAGGACACAACCCCTTTGGGGTTGACCATTGGATGGGACCTTTTCCCAGGGTAGCGCGGAACGCGCAACCCTGGGCTTTGGGACGGAATCCCTTTGGGATTCTTGGAATGCAGGACAGGCGCAATTCGCGCTCAGGACAGGCGTAATTCGCGCTCTTAAATTTGTGGGTTATGAGTAGGACGTTGTCTAAAATCGGTGTCGCGCCTTTGGCGCTTAGGGAATTGAAATCACCTCTCGGCGCAGAATTTCTGCGGGGCGGATAAAAAGGAATCAGAAGTACGAAAAATTAGGTGCAAATACGGCATGTAAATTAAATGATGCCAGCAAGACACCCGCGAGATTTAATGCGGATGACGAATGATTTCCAACAACGCCGAGAAATCTTGATCACCGAGCCCGCGTTTTTCTGCTTCGGCATATAAGCCCTGAACGGTTGCGGTTTCGGCTAAGGTGAGATTAAGCGTTTTTGCGTGCGTCAACGCTAAGCGCAAATCTTTGTGCATGTGTTTAATAGAAAATTGTGGGCTGTAATCGCCGCTGATATATTTGGGTTGTTTTAAATCAGCTAATCCCGACTTCGCCACATTGTAATTGAGCGCGTCAAAGAAAATGGCGGGATCAATGCCGGAGCGTCGAGCAAGTTCGAACGATTCGGATTGGGCCTGATTTAAATTGGCGATAAGTAAATTGAAGGCGAGTTTAATGGCACTGGCTTTGCCGATGTTTCCGATCGGCAGTAATTTTTTTGCCAAGGATTTATAAACACTTTCAATACGCGGAAGGACTTGATGATTGTCGCCAACAAAGAAAACGTTTTGGCGTTGTTCTGCTGCGGGTTTGCTGCCGGTAAATGGCATGTCTAAATAACTGGCACCCGTATCCTGCACCTGTGCGGCGAAGCGTTCGGTGTCACTGACGCCAACGGTGCTGTGTTGCGCCACGATCATGCCCTTTTTCAGCGCTGGGGCGATACCGTCTAAAATCTGCTGGACGGCAGGCGGATCAGCCACGACCACCATCACTAATTCAGCATTGCGGATGGAATCCAGTAATTGAGGAGTAAATCCAGGCGCGTTTGGTTTTGCGCTGCGATTCCAGGTTCGTACCTGATGACCGTCTTTGGCCAAATGCTGTGCCCAAATGGAACCGATAATGCCGAGGCCGATGACGGTGATGTTCATGGCGCGGATGGTGGAGGGAATTTATTAAATTAAAACCTGTTTATTTGGGAGTCCTTCAGAAGTCCGGAAGTCCGGAAGTCCGGCGGTCCGGAAGTCCTGCGTGTGGGGATAATTATTTTTCTAGGGACGAAATTTAGTACGGCTGCAGAAAAGGCTGGGGCCACTAACATTTGGTTTCAGCATTTTTTGTGGCCGCACGAACAACGTACGTCATTCAACCACGATTGATCACGCAAGACTTCCGGACCTCCGGACCTCCGGACTTCCGGACGTGTAGGACTTCCCAGTTGCCTCGCTGAGGACACGGCCAAAGGTAGTCATCATGGCCAGCATCTTTACCCGTATTATCAATGGCGAGATTCCTGGGCGTTTTGTCTTTAAGGATGACCTATGGGTCGCTTTGCTCGACATCGCTCCAGCCAATCCCGGACATGTGTTGCTGATTCCGCGACAAGAGGTGCAGTATCTTAGTCAATTATCGCCACCGACCTTGGCCGCGATGGGTGATCGTTTAGCGCGATTAATTACGGCGGTTAAATCGGCGACTGGTGCTCCGGCGGTCAATGTGGTGGTGAATGATGGACCAGAAGCCAATCAAGCTGTGCCGCATGCACATATTCATCTTATTCCTCGTACGGCAGGTGATGGCACTTTAGAGCACCCGCATGGCACGGCTTATGCAGAGGGTGAATTAATTAAATGGGCAGATAAATTGGCGAGAGCTTGGAAATGACAAAAATGACACAGCCGTCATTTGATCTAGCTGCATTTCAGCGTCACATTGCCGCAACCTACGGTGGCAAAGACGCCGCGCGCGGAACAGCTGGGACATTCATGTATTTTATGGAGGAAGTCGGCGAATTAGCCGAAGCGCTCCGTGAACCGGGCAAACACGATCTCAATGGTGAATTTGCTGATTGTTTAGCTTGGCTTGCGTCTTTGGCTCATTTAGCCAATGTCGATTTAGCTAGCGCCACCGCTAAAAAATATCCAGGATTTTGTTTGCGTTGTAGCCAGACGCCATGTGCCTGCGTGTCGAAGCCGTGAATGGTTCACTCCAGTAGAATGTAATTAGACACTCATGCCCACGTTAGTTTCTTTGATTCAATCGGGTCTTCGCTGTATTCCACCGCGCTTAGCTTGGCGTTTTGGTGGTTGGGGTGGGGATTTTTTTGGTTCATTACCAACGCGAGACGCGAAGCGTTGTCGCGACATGTTAGCAAAAGGATATCCAGATAAAGATGCGGCCTGGGTCGCGCGAATGGCGCGAAAAACATTTCGTCATGTTGGTCGTATGGCGTTATGGACAGCGGCTACCATGCATTGGGATATTCGTCGAATGCACCGTGGGATAGTCGTTGAAAGCCCGGAAAATTTACGCGAGCTCATGCGTTCATTAAAACGAGGTGAAGGAACGGTAGGTTTCACCGGGCATATCGGTAATTGGGAATTATTGTCACGTGCCGGTTCGGTATTTGGACCGCTTACCGTAGTGGGAAAACGTTTACGTTCACCATTGGCAGATGCGTTGATTCAAGGTGCGCGCATTAATTGTGGCGCCCATTTATTATATCAAGATGCACCGTTCGCTGATTTTGCTCGTGAAGTGCGCTCAGGACGATTGTTGGCTGTCCTTATCGATCAAGATATTGAACGCTTGGCGGGGATGTTTGTGCCTTGGTTTGGTGATTTGGCCTATACGCCAACGGGACCAGCAGCGATTGCTCAGCTCACGCGCAGTCCGGTCGTGTGTGTGTTCTTGTATGAAAAAGCAGGTCGTTGGGTGTTGCATTGTAGTCCACGCGTTCGTTTCCCGCGTACGCGAAATTCGGCCGCAGATATTTTAGCCATCACCACCTGGGCGACGGCGTATGAAGAGGCAATTGTCCGCCGCACGCCTCATCAGTGGGCGTGGTGGCATAGGCGCTGGAGGACGAGGCCTAAGGAGGCGTCCGGAAGTCCGGACGTCCTTATGAGTCCGGAAGTCCGGAAGTCCGGAAGTCCGGAAGTCTCCCACCAATGAATATTTTTTCTTCGAGGGACAGTTTCAGTGTGACTGCAAAAATGCTGGGGCCAATAAATAATGGCTTCAGCATTTTTTGCAGCCGCACATAGGATGCTCGTAAATAAATGATCCTCCAATAACGCGGGACTCCCGGACTCCCGGACTCCCGGACTTCCGGACTTCCTAGGGCCTTTCGCCGCGATACCCACCATCTAGGCTGCCAACTATGCCGCCAACCACGCTACGACCCGGAATTCGCTCTACTGGAAATGTTCGCAAGATAGCTGCTCCGCTGTGGGACTCGCATTTTCTGCGCGCCTGCCGAGGCGAACCAACTCAGCGTACGCCGGTGTGGTTGATGCGTCAGGCTGGTCGGTACATGCAGCACTATCGCGGAATTCGTAGTGGCCGTTCCTTTTTAGATTTGTGCAAGGATCCCGCCATGGCGACCGAGGTCACCTTGTATGCGCGCGAGTGGTTGGGTGTGGATGCGGCAATTATCTTCAGTGATATTTTAGTGGTCTTAGAAGCGTTAGGTTTGCCTTTAGCATTTGCTGCCGGTGACGGCCCGACGCTGAGTCGTCCGGTACGTGATGCCGCTGCCGTGCATGCGTTGGGCGATCCAACGAAAGCTGCGGAACAATTAAGTTACGTTTACGAAGCGATTCGCCGCACCGTGGCGGGATTGCCAGCCGATATTCCACTCATCGGATTTTGTGGCGCACCATATACCTTGGCTGCGTACGCCATTGAAGGTGGATCTAGTCGTCAATTTGCGCACACAAAGACATTCATGTATAGCGATTCAGGTGCTTGGCATGCCTTACAGGAACGCTTAGTGGCCACCCTGATTCCTTATTTAAATGCGCAAATAGCTGCTGGCGCTAGTTGCGTACAAGTCTTCGATTCCTGGGTTGGCCATCTCACTCGTGCGGATTTTGTAGAATTTGTCCAGCCACACCTCACCGCTTTAGTCGCGGGTATTGCTCCAGGGATTCCAGTAATTTTATTCGGTACCGAAACCGGTCATCTATCAGATTTAATCGCTGGCTGCGGCGCGGATGTGATCGGTGTTGATACCACGACAGATTTATCGGCGACCTGGGAACGTTGCGGCGGTCCAGGGCGCATCGCCGTTCAAGGTAATTTAGATCCTTGTCTGTTGTTGGGGCCACGTGAACGATTATTAGCTGGCGCTGATGCGGTTTTGAAAGCCGTTGCTGGCCGTCCAGGACATATCTTCAACTTGGGTCATGGCGTGATTAAGGAAACTAATCCTGAACAAGCCAAAGCCTTAGTGGAACATGTGCACGCTCGGACCCAGCGGTAAACGGAATACACATAGTCTTGTAGAAAGTTTATGACGAAGATCGCAATCATTGGTGGTGGTATTGGTGGTTTAGCCACAGCTTATCGCATTCATGAACAATTGCTGGCAACGGGTAAGTCAGCGAAGATCACTATTTATGATGCCAGCGCTCGTTTTGGTGGTGTTATCGAGTCTTCACAGCGAAATGGTTTTACCCTCGAACACGGGCCGGATTCGATTATTCGCACCAAACCCGCTGGTTTACAACTGATTAAAGATCTCGGTTTGGAAGATCAACTGCAGCCGACGCAAGAACAAGCTCGATCGAGTTTAATTGCCAAAGGACGAAAATTGATTCCTGTGCCGGACGGGCTTTATTTACTGGCTCCGGCGAAAATTTGGCCGTTTATTACTTCGCCCATTATCAGCCCGCTGGGCAAATTGCGCATGGCTTTGGATTTAATTTTACCGCGTCGCAGTTGGGAAGCCGACGAAGAGTCACTCGCTGATTTTGTGCGTCGACGTTTAGGGCGCGAAGCGTTAGAGCGAATCGCTCAGCCGATGATTAGCGGTATTTATACCGCCGATCCAGAACAGCTCAGCTTGCGTGCGACGATGCCGCAATTTATTGAGATGGAAAAAAACCATCGCAGTTTAATTCTTGGCATGCGCCACCGCGCACGTGAACAAGCTGTCGCGTCGGCGCGTGGTCCACGCTACGGGTTATTTACCACCTTGGTGGGTGGCCTGGGCGCGTTAACGGATCGCTTAGTAGAACGCTTACGCACGGCTGGTTGCGAGATGTTGGCCAACACGCCAGTTGAGAAAATAGTTAAAGCGGAGTCTGGCGGGTATCATTTAACCTTAGCTGAGGAATATCGGCATTTTGATCATGTGGTGGTGGCGTTACCGGCGCACGCCGCCGCAAAAATTGTCAAACCATTAGACCAAGTGTTGAGCTATAAATTAGCCACAATCCCCTACGCAGGTGTCGCAACCATCAATGTTGCCCTACGCACGGAACAACTACCAAATTTGCCAACGGCAGCGGGTTTCGTTGTTCCCGCAGTTGAAGGCCGTACGTTGATCGCCTGTACGTTTGGCCATCACAAATACGCCGGACGCGCACCAGAAGGACATGCATTATTACGAGGTTTTGTCGGCGGTGCACTGCATGAAGCGGTGTTAGAACGTAGCGACGAGGATATCGTGGATGGCGTGCTGCGTGATTTACGCGATTTACTGCGCTTGCAAGGAACCCCGCTATTCACCACGGTTCATCGCTGGCCGAAAGCTATGGCACAATTCGTTATTGGTCACGTTGATGGGGTGGCCGTCATTCGCGGTCGCGAGCGCAATTTCCCAGGGTTTGCGATGGTCAGTAATGCCTTCGAAGGAGTCGGCATTCCCGATCTAGCAGCTCAGGCAGAAGCTGCTGCCGATCGCATTACGGGAAATAACCGTCACTTCCCTGGAAGTATTAATGACGCGGCGACACGGGCGGAAACGGCTTAAGCAGGGTCCGGAAGTCCGGAGGTCCGGAAGTCCGGAAGTCCGGAAGTCCGGAAGTCCGGAAGTCTCGCGTGATCGTAGTGATGTTTGAAGAGGAACAGGTCAAGTGCGACTACAAAAATGCTGGGGCCAATACTGGCTTCAGCGTTTCTGGAGCCGTACAATTCGCGTCCGTTAATTAATTATCCCCGATCACGCGGGACTTCCGGACTTCCGGACGTTGTATTCATCCCATAGCAATAAACAAATAGCGCGTTAGAAATCCTAACAACGAAATAGTAATAAAACTCCCCAACGACAGAAAGGCCTCCCATGTCCAGCGAATCCGAAGCGCAATCGTTGACGGTACAATTTCGTAAAAGAACTTCCATGGATTGGGAAGGGGGCGTGCGCTTTTATGAATATACTTCAGCCGCAAATCCGCAGCTTAATTCCATGCCGTTTGCGGTGTTGCCATCTTCTTTACATCGCAGTGGTGAAACGCGGGTGATCCCGTTTGATTTATCCAATAAATTAGGCATGTCTTGGCCCGCGACCAGTCCGAATTTGATGGCGAGTTTTTTGCGCATCAATGCGAAAGAAACTTTAGATACGCAAGCGTCGGCCACCTCGCAATTATTCTATGTCATTAATGGTAGTGGAAAAAGCACGGCAAGTTTTGGTTCCATCGATTGGAGCCAAGGTGATTTATTTGTGCTGCCGATGGGTGTTGAAGTCGATCATAAAGCGACGGCGGATGCTGCGTTGTATTGGGTACATGATGAACCCTTGCTCACCTATTTAGGCGTGCAACCAGGGGTTCCGCGGTTTAAACCAACGTTATTTCGTCGCGAACGTATGATCGCCGAATTAGAATCCGTGCGTAATCAGCCCGGTGCCGCGGATCGTAATCGCATGGGGATTTTGTTAGGTAATGAAGCGACGCCGCAAACCATGACCATTACTCATATGCTGTGGTCACTGCTAAATATTTTGCCAGCGAACAAATCGCAAAAACCTCATCGCCATAATTCAGTCGCGCTGGATTTATGCGTGTCAGCCGAACCATCGGGAGTTTACACGCTGATGGGCCCAGATCTGAATGCAGATGGAACGGTTAAAAACCCCATTCGCGCCGAATGGGAAAGCGGCACCGTGTTCACCACGCCAGCCGGTTGGTGGCATTCGCACCATAACGAAACGGGCCGCGATGCGGTGGTGCTCCCGATTCAAGACGCCGGCCTTCATACGTGGATGAGGACGTTGGATATTCGCTTTGTGCTGTGAAAGGTGCTTTGTGCTGTGAAAGGTGATTGCAGAGAGCGAAATAAAGATAAAAGACAGGCTTACTCTATTAACCTGTAAGCGGTTGCCACATTCGAAAAGTAAAGGCAAGGGTTAGTCTAAATCGTCCTAATCCATGGCATTTTTTTGTTGCCGCCTTACATCGATGACCGTTCTGTGTGACGGATGTGATGGTGTGGGCGACAAGGTCGGTGGATAAGGGACAGCGAATAAATCGCCATTAATCTTACTCTTGTTGATTAGTCGTGAAGAAAAACGCTCGGTTACGGCAACGGCGTGCTATTTTCTCTGAGCAAGCCGACTACACATCATCTGATCGCTGGCGTCATTCGTTCGTACCATGACTGTCCCTCAGACATCTCGTTTCTCCCGGGCAGTGCGACTGAACGCGTCCTGGGTGCTCGTTTGCCTAGCGGTTCTGATCGTGGGGGCGACCTGTGCCCAGAGCAGTGAAAAAGGCAGCGAAAAAACCACGGCAACTGCTCCGGCCATCGCAGCTCTACGAACCACAGCAGAACTGACCTTTACTGAACAGATCAAGCCGCTGCTGGCCACCTACTGCGTCAAATGCCACGGCGGTGAAAAAACCAAAGGTGACTTCAACCTCGCCGCCGTGCGCAGCGGGGCGCAGGCCATAGAGAGCCGCTCCATCTGGTCGCGGGTGCGGACCGAAATGAAACACGGCACCATGCCGCCGGCGAAGGATCCGCAGCCGAGCGCTGACGACGTCAAAAAACTGATGGGGTGGATTCAGGGACTCAAACATCTTGATCCACCCGATCCAGGGCGCGTCACCATCCGGCGACTCAATCGATTGGAGTACCGCAATACGGTGCGCGATCTGCTGGGCGTTGACTTCGATCCCTCTGGATTCCCGCAGGACGACATCGGCAATGGTTTCGACAACATCGCGGAAATCCTCTCAACCTCGCCGCTGTTGATGGAGAAATATCTGCTCGCTGCTGATGCCGTATTGGATCAGGTGGTGATCGACGATCAGGTAAAACTGGTCCTGGCCGCCACCGAGATGTCAGCGGTGATCGAAGGAAAACCACAAGCACCTCAGGTCCTGCCCACTGGAAAACTCGACGCCAAACCGCTCGATGCCAAACAGGCGAAAATCGCCCGTCTGCGATCCTTGTCTGGTCCTGGGGAAATCAGCACGGTGTTTTCGGTGCCCAAGGAAGGGAAGTTCACCATCAAGGTCCGGGCGGCCGCCGAACAGGCGGGCCGGGAACCGGTGCGTTTGGCGGTGAAGATCGACCAGAGCGTGGTCAACGAAGTCACCGTGATGGCAAAATCCCCCACCACCTATTCCAGCACCGTCAGCCTGTCACCCGGCCCGAAAACCTTGACGGTGATTTTCCTCAATCCGTACACCGAGACCGCGGATGAGGCCAGTCTGCGCGCGGGACCACCACCGGCGAAACGCGCCAACGGTCAGGGCGGAAAACCCACGGACGCTGCATCAAATCCGGCGGCCAAACCGCGCTCACGGGTGGCGATTTTTGACGGTATCGAAATAAGGACATTGGGCACCGCATAAGGTCTTTTATTTAGAGCATATTGCCTATCCCCCGCCGGAAAGGCGTGGTAAGATCATCCCTCCGTGTTCCATTTATTCTTCTTCTTTCAAATTAGGCAACGTTGACTCAGGATTAGTAATAAATTTAAAAACGGAATTATACTCGGCATTCACAACCGCTCGCCACGTTCATACGCCGCGTACAATTTGGCATAGGCGCCATTTGCTGTCATTAATGCGTCATGCGTGCCGATTTCTTGTATGCGGCCATCTTGGATAACGACGATGCGATTGGCGTCGCGGATGGTGCTTAATCGGTGGGCAATAATAATGGCGGTGCGGTTATGTGATAAATGGCGTAGGGCGTATTGGATGCGGCCTTCGGTATGTAAATCGACGGCGGAGGTGGCTTCATCTAATACTAAAATGCGTGGATTAGCGACGAAAGCGCGCACTAAACAGACTAATTGTCGTTGGCCATGCGATAAATGTGCGCCGAGTGGACCGACTTTTGTGTGCCATTTTAAGGGCAAGCGTTCAAGAATACTATCAGCACCGAGGGTGCGTGCGGCGGCGATTAATTCCTCATCGCTGGCATCCGGTCGGGCCAAGCGCAGGTTATCTAAAATGGTTCCGCTAAATAAAATATTATCTTGTAAAACTACCGCCACGTGACGGCGCAAATCGCGCTGTTGCAGAGTACGGACATCTTGGCCATCAAGCGATACCGAGCCTTGTTGTACGTCGTAAAAGCGTGCGAGTAATTGTACTAAGGTACTTTTTCCATGGCCGGTGGGGCCAACAATCGCAACGGTTTCGCCTTTGGCGACCGTCAGCGATAAATCGTGAATGACTGGACGTGCGGGATCATAACCAAATGTCACATGATCGAAGGCCACGCTGCCATGGACGTTGGTGAGCGGCAAGGCGGATTCCTTGTCGTTAATATCGGGCTTCGTATCGAGTAATAAAAAAATCCGTTGAGCGGAGGCGGTGCCTGTGGCAAAGCGTTCGAATAATTCGCCGAGTTCTTGTAGCGGACCTAAAAAGACAAAAATATAAAAAACGGCTTGCGCCATTTGTCCGAGAGTTAAATCGCCTTGTTCTAGACCAATGCCCCCCACGACCACTAAAATGGCGACGCCTGCGGTGAATAACAATGCGGCAAACGGCTGGAACCAGGCCCAACCCCAGGTGCCGCGAATAGCGGTCGAATCTAGGACATGTAATAAGCCGACATATTTAGCTTGGTTTGCGGCTTCTTGGGTGGTTTGTTGAATGACGCGAACGCCAGCGACGGTTTCTACTAAATGGGCGGTGACCCGGCTTTTTGCTTCTGCGACCATACTCCACAACTTCGTGCCAAATCGTTTAAATGCCCACATGGCTAATAATAAAGTTGGTACAATGCCGCACAGTGACCAAAATAGGGTCGAACTCATCCACCATAATAAGGCACCGGCGCCGACGCAGCGCATCATAGTCGATAATAATTCTGGTGCCCCGTGAACGACTAAGGGTTCTAAGGCATCGACGTCGCGATCGACTCTGGCAACTATTCGGCCAACACGCGTGCGATCGAAATAGCGAACTGATAATGATTGGACATGGGTGAATAGATGTGCGCGTAAATCAGCCAACAGCCGAATAGCAATGGTGCCAGTAAGCCAGCGGGTGACCCCAGCTAATCCGAACCGTAGGATCCACGTCGCAGCTAACCCTGCGGCCATTAAGGCAATTAAAGCATGGTCCACGATCCAGCCGGATTCGGCGGGAATTAATCCATAATCGATCACCATGCGAATATGCCATGGCCGAGCGAAGATGGAGGCGACTAAAATTGCTTCCACCACTAACACCCACATTAAACGACCATGGACAGGTCGTAGTAATGCCACCAAGCGATGGAAGGTTTGACGATCTAAACGCGCGCGTGCGAATGCTTCTTCGACTTCGAGATCGCTCATCTGGCGCTCGCTTTGCTCGCGGGTCCGGAAGTCTCGTGCTCTTGGCGATTTGGAGTTTGGATATGGCTCATAAACCCGATCCCAATAATTCGCGATAGGGTGCCGATTGAATTATTAATGACGCATGCGTGCCATCTGCCGCAAGGTGACCATCATCCAGCATAATGACTCGGTCAGCGAGCAAGATGGTGGATAATTTACTCGCGATTACCAATACGGTGGTGCCGCCGTTATGTTGGCGCAGGTGGTCTAAAATGTGGCGTTCAGTGACGGCATCCAACGCGCTGGTCGCATCGTCTAAACACAGTACGGCCGGTTTTGCGATCAAGGCGCGTGCTAAACACAGTCGTTGTCGTTGTCCGCCAGATAAAGTTGCGCCACGTTCACCAATAATGGTGTTTAGACCGTCGGGGAGACTCGCAATAATATCGTGAGCATGAGCTGCGGTTAAGGCCGCATGAAGATCGGCGTCACTGGCGGATGGTTGTCCTAATAATAAATTAGCTCGGACCGTGTCGCTGAATAAGAAACTATCTTGATAGACCACTTGTACGCGTTGTCGCAAATTGGAGAGATCGAGTGTGCGTGCGTCGTTCCAAGTGGTTTGGTCGCTGCCGAAAGCGACGTGACCTTGTTGGGGATCGATTAAACGGGGCAACAGTGAAGCAAGTGTACTTTTACCACAACCAGTCGGTCCGACCAATGCGACTACACTGCCAGGGATGATCGTCAGTGATAAATTATTGAGGACCGTTGCGCCGGTGGGACTTTTGACGCTAATGGTTTTGAATTGAACACCCAGTGGACCATTTGGTAAAAGACCGGTTGCCGATGAGATGGCGGGCACCGCGTCTAAAATTTGCATGATGCGCTCTGCGGAGGCTCCTGCTTCGGCAAACGTTTGCATGGTGCGTCCAACGTTTTCGACACGGAAAATAATGGCCGTAATAATCATTAAGGCGGCGACTAATTCACCAACATTAATGGTGTTGTCTGCGACTAAGATGGCGCCATACCACAAAATCCAGACGTGCCCCATACCGACTAGAATCTGCGGCAAGGGCAACTGCCGGACGGCGTAATGTAAAGCATCACGCGCTGGTTTGGTAAAGCCTTTAATTGCGTTTTTAAAGCCAGTGATGCGTACGTCTTCTAAGGCGAAAGATTTTATGACGCGTACGCCACCGACGCCTTCAGCTAATTCTTGGGTGACGATATCATAAGCATCACCTGCGGCTCGGTCGAGTGTCACCAAATGTCGCGCTTGGGCGACGAACCACCATACCCCGATGATGACTAACACGAATGGCACAATTGCTAACAACACATGATAATAGGCCAACATTGCGAGACAGCCAATAATAACTAACGCGGTTTCTAACAACGTCCGCCAACCGCCAACCACGGCATCGCGAACTTTATCGCTATCACGTGTTGTGCGTGTTACAATTTCACCCGTGCCGTGTGCTAAATGATAGGCTTGATCGAGCTGTTGTACTTTGGCCAATAAACTAGCACGTAAATCGTGAAGCAAGCGTTGCCCTAAAATCATTCCTAAGATGGAACCGCCATATTGTACTAGGCCGCGGACTAAGGCGAAGCCGAGTAGCCAAGCCACCCACATCCAGGCGCGCGATAAATCTAAGGTGCCATCAGTTAAACGAACAACGGCAAGACCTTGTTCTAAATCATGTATTGCCAAACCAATGATATATTGCGTTACTGGCAGGCTGAGATTGACCACCATCGCCACGAACGTGGAAATCACAAACAACCGCATATGCGGACGATATAACGCGAAGCAACGTATGAGGGGATGCGGGGACCAGGCCATGGGACGGATGTGCTACTGTCAGCATGGAACCAATTGCGCAACGGTAGAAACCATGGGGATTCATGTGGGGAAATGTCTGATTGAGTCAAGACACCCACGCGTGTTACTGTGCATCGAAGGATTAAAGCTGTGTTAATCGTTGCTGATCAGTTGCTGATTAAAGGATTTCTAATTTATCCCGTTTTCATGACATGTAATCATAAACAACGACCATAAATAGCGCGACGAGAAAAAGTTAAATGAGAATCTTCCCGTCCTTCAGGTCTTCTGTGTTATCTCGTTTTTCAATTTACGGTTGTAGTGCGCGTAGTGCGGCAGCGACGGATTTTATGTCTGGTAATTGATTCGGTGGTGCGGGATTGGCGGCGGAAAAGATGTGTAATTTCTCCACGGGTAAGAGGCGGATCATGGATTCATCAATTTCACCGTTGGCATTCATCGCCTGCGATAAATCGAGTCCTAAATGTTTTGCCATGAAAGGATACATCGCGGCGCGTTTGCTGGGGCCGTAGTCGTGACCTTCGGTAGGGAAGTGAGCATTTTCAATGCGCTCGGCAGCATCGTACCATCCGTAAATAGTTTTTAGGAAAGGTAATTCACTTGTGGGATTGTGGACGGTCCAATCTTTACCATCGCTAATTAATAATTGCTGACGCGGTGCCGCTAGGGCGGCGATACCGGCGTTGGTGGTGAAATGATCGGCGCCGTGATGAATGGGAGCGCCACTTTCACACGGACAACCGCCGAAGAAATACGACGACACCATAACGGTGGGAACGCTGACCTTGACGCGCTCATCAAATGCCGTGAGTAGGAAAGTTTGAGTGCCACCGCCAGATGAGCCAGTTGCAGCTATGCGGCTAGGATCGGCTTTATTGAGTGAACATAAAAGATCTAAAGCGCGCATCGCGCCCCAGAGATGCAGCGTGGCATTATATGGATTTTTATGAGCCGTCGCGTGATCGATATGAGACATGGATTGGCCATATCCAACCATGTCGATGGCTAAAACGATGGCACCCATGCGCGCCAACATGCCTGCGCGATATTGGCCCTGATCATAACGGCTTCCCCATTCATATTTCGTGTGTCCATGCATGGACAAGACCAAAGGGAATGGTCCTTCACCAACGGTGGGCCAATATAAATTGCCGGTCACGTAATAACCTGGAATGGCTTCAAAGGCGACATTGTCGATGGCGTAGCCTTCGGCGTAATGCCTTTGACCAACAATCGGGTTAAGGGGTGTTCGTTTTGGCCAGGGAACAAGCCCCATGTTTTCACGGATGCGTTGGCGCAAATGGGTGGCTTCTCGTTCCCATTCGGTGCGATTGTGCACATGGGCTAAGACATGATCTAAGGCTTGTTGACCTTGTTCTGGCGTCAGCCAATTACCGCGTGCCCCAGTATCTGGAGCTTTTCGTTCAGGTACTCGAGGTAACCACGTGGGCACAGGGACATCACCAGCACGCAGGAGAGTGAAACTGATCATAATAAGCAGGCTGGCGCGAAGGTTCATGGTACTAAAATACGGAAAGCCAGTCG
>SXGR01126890.1_pt1 | contig 18492 bp, 12 predicted proteins | sample 3174711 | NCBI WGS metagenome assembly SXGR01 (sample SAMN11356860, study PRJNA531348) | freshwater metagenome | isolation source: freshwater sample F1-60 | place: China: Fuxian Lake, Yuxi | collected 2017-12-25
TCATTGCCACCTACGATCAGCAGAATAATATTGCCGAGGTATTCCATCGGCGGCATGTTGCGAGTTGCCTTGCCGTGCGCGAGCATCGATACAAGATCATTGGCGGGAGGCAGATTGATGCGTTGATTCCAGAGCCGAGTGAAGTACGCCAGACATTCCTCTATCGCTGTCCAGCGCTCCTCCTGTGATTGCACTATACCGCCGCCTGGAATCGCAGTAGCCACATCCGACCAGTGCGTAAGTTTATATCTATCCTCAAATGGAAAGTCGAACAAGGTTGCCAACATCTGGGTGGTGAGTTCTATCGACACCTGTTTTACCCAGTCGATCTCGGTTTCCATTGGCAGACTATCCAATATCGCGCACACACGACGCCGGATCAACGGTTCGAGGTTTTGCAGATTGGCTGGTGCCACAACTCCTTGCACCACTCGCCGCTGTTCATCATGTTTTGGCGGATCCATCGAAATGAAGGATGGCAGGGTAAATTCCGCAAACGTGTCGACAATGCCAATGGTCGGTTCCGAGGAATAAATATGCGGAGAGGTGTCCACCGTCATAATGTCCTGGTATTTCATGACTGACCAGTAGGGCCCGACGGCAGATTCTCGGCAGTAATGCACCGGATCTTCACGGCGCAGTCGATCGATGAATGGCAAAAATTCATTCGCTTGCCAGATGCCAGGATGGGACAAATCGAATTCTGCCAATGGAAGTGTGGCTGGATCTTTGCCCACCATGCTCCACCTGCTTTTTGCAGAGCGGTCGTTTGCCAGCGTGTCACTCATTTTTACTGTTCACAGTTTGGTGTTCGTTTTTCTGCATACTGATCACGCGTCAGAACTGAAATTCAGGAGTTGTCACGATCAGACCATCCATTGCGTCTGTTACCTTGACTTGACAAGACAGGCGAGAATTTTCCCGGCGATCAGCACTCAGGCTCAACATCGCATCCTCGGTCGGGTTCACCCCACCCACCACACCAAGCCATTCCGGATTCACGAAGACGTGACAGGTGGCACAGGAACAGGATCCACCGCAGTCCGCATCTATCCCGGGCACTCCATTGCTCACTGCCGCTTGCATGACAGACCCACCCACCTTTGCATTTACTTCTTTCTGCGTACCAACGTGATCAATAAATACAATCTTTACCATTTGTCCTATTCCCAATGTTGCTCGTTGCAAACTCCAGTTTCGAAGGGTGCAACAATAGCAAGATGAGTAAGGCAACAACAGGTTCCGACGCACAAATTCAGGTTCACGTCATGGCATAGACAGGAATTCGATGCAGTCCCGGCAAGTTTCAGCAGATTCTTCGTGAGTGTTATCAAGCTGTCAGAGTTTTCTGGCAGGTAACCGGACTCTGAGTTTCCAGCCGACGGGGAAAGGCGGCCCTGTCCGCATTTACAACAAGAAACCCGGTAACCACGCTGCTCTTTGCTGTCATTTCTTTGCCAGATTACCTTTTTTTACTGGAGCAGTTGCGGACAGAAAGTTAGTATCCAGCCATGTCCTCAACGTCCTTACGCCCCTACCTGCCAATACTCCTGAGCGCTTGCCTGCTGCTGGTGCTGTCGTTTGGATATCGCGCGGGCTTCGGCCTGTTCGTGCATCCGATGTCGGAAGCGCGCGGCTGGGGCCGTGATGTTTTGGCTCTGGCACTGGCCATTCAAAATCTGTCCTGGGGTGTTTTTGCAGTCATCGTGGGCGGTTTTGCAGATCGTTTCGGCGCAGTGAAAGTGATGCTCGTTGCCATCGTACTTTACGGTAGCGGCATGTGGTTGATGGCCGACTCGACTACCGAATTGCAGATTATTTCCAGCGCCGGCCTGCTGGTTGGTGCCGGGATTGCCGGCACTTCTTTCGGCATTGTGTTACCGCTTATCGCCAAGGCTGTGCCAGCTGAGCAACGCGCACAGGCGCTTGGTATTGGTACTGCGGCAGGCAGTTTTGGCCAGTTTCTGGTGGTACCCATTCTGCAGGTAGTGGTCGATGCCTTTGGCTGGTTGCAAGCGCTGCATCTGATGGGGATGTCTGCGCTGCTGATGATCGTGCTCGCCTTGTCGATAGCACGCTTCGTCAATGTGTCGGCGCCAGCAGACAATATGGCAAGCAAACAGAGTCTGCGACAAATCGCCTGGCAAGCGCTGCAAGTTCGCTCTTACACCTTGCTGGTTCTCGGTTTCTTCGTCTGCGGATTTCACGTCGCTTTTATCACAGTCCATATGCCTGGTTACCTGGTAGATCTTGGTTTTCCGGCGCAGGTCGGTGCGTGGAGTATCAGTCTTATTGGGTTGTGCAATGTGTTTGGCGCTTATTATGCCGGTGTCCTCAGTGCCCGTTACCAAATGCGCATGATTCTCAGCGTGCTCTACTTTGGTCGGGTTATTGCGATCAGTGCCTTTCTGATTCTGCCGGTGACACTTCCCAGCATTCTGGTTTTCAGCGCTTGCATGGGATTTCTGTGGCTGGCTACAGTGCCACCCACCTCGGGACTGGTGGCAGTTTTCTTCGGCACCCGCTACATGACGTTTCTGTATGGCATCGTTTTTCTGAGCCATCAGATTGGCAGTTTCATCGGAATCTGGCTCGGTGGCCAACTGTATGAGATGTATGGAAACTACGATGCCATCTGGTTGCTTGGCATTATTCTTGGGCTACTCGCTGCGCTGTTGCACTGGCCAATTGAAGAGCGCGATTATTCGGCCCGACTGCAATCGATGCCTTTGTGATTTATTTTGAGTGTTTTACAATTGCGAGTTGAGAATTGTTGCACTACTGTGCGTAAATCAATCGTGAGTGAATAATTATGCATAAATTGCTCGTTTCGATTTTCCTGCTAATGGCTGTCTGCAGCTGTGCCACCAACAAGCCATCGTTCACGAAGATGAGCTACGAAGAAGTCGTTGCCTATAATGCCACTGTCGATACTTCAGAGCAGGTGTATTGCCGAGAGGAACTGCGCGCGGGCACCCATATCAAGCGACGTTACTGCGAGACCATCGCCGAATACGAGGCGCGTATGCATAGCATTATTGGCACACTGAATTCTGTCAACCTGGGCTCCACGATCAACTTCAGCATCGACTAAATCAACTGCCAGCGCAGCGGCAGACTTTGTAAACCCTTTCCATTCAGCATACTCTCCAGAAACAGGAAAAGTTCTGGAGATTCAATCATTCATGAAATCATCAATTAAAAATGCCATAGAAAAAATAGCCGATATTTTGCCTTTCGGACGTGATGTTTTTCTGGTTGTTATGAAAAAAAGACTTGGCATCAGTTACCGGGGAAAATTCGATAATTTTCAGCAGGCGCAATTCGCGATACCCGATACTGCCACCAAAGAATATGACGTCATTAACAAAAAAAAGGCCGCCAATGAAGCTCAGGAACTGGAAAGACTCGATAACTGGTTTCATGACATAGATTACCCGCTGCTGTTCTGGCTCAGTAAACTTGTCACACCAAAAATTCATGTACTTGAATTGGGTGGAAGCGTAGGCCATTTTTTCTATACATCGGAGCACTACCACCAATATCCGGACGATGTGCTGTGGACGATTGCGGAACTACCTGAAGCGGCAAAACTCGGCACTAAAATTGCGCAGCATCGAAACGAACATAGACTTCGCTTCATCGATAGCGACCTGATTCATACATCTCCAGCCAGCCAGATTTTTATCACCGCCGGTACACTCCAATACATGAATATCTCGCTGCCAGAACTACTCAGAAACCTGCCAGACTTGCCGGCGCATGTTTTGATCCATAATTTACCTTGCCACAGCAACGAAGCGTTCTGGACATTGCAGGATCTGGGGATTTGCGAAGTGCCGTACTACATTTACAGTGCACAAACCCTGGAAAATGCCATGAGCCAATTGGGCTACAGCGTTAAAGCCGAATGGAAAAATCCCCGCTTCGTTGAGATTCCTTTCCATCGTCATCTGATGATTGATGGTTATCTGGGATTTTATTTTCAACGAAATACAGCGTGATGTACGCTACCTGTTACGAACCGGGCGTGTTCATTCTTTTCTGATGGCTTTTGTGGGTTTCTTGTTGTGCATTACCGGCATTCTGCCTTGGTCAAATTCGAACAGCTTTTCTCTTATCATTCCCTGACCACAGGTATTTCAATATAGGAAGCAAAATCGCCCCCATGAAATATCTTGTTGTCTGCAATAATTTGTTCGCTATCAAGATATTCATGTTTACCGGTATTCAAGTTCCTTGCCAGCCGTGGAAAATTACTGCTTGAGATATGTATAACCAGTTGATGGCCGGGTTTGAATTCATAGGCCAGCGGTCGAAGCGTGAAATTCAAGTTATACACCTCACCAGGTTCAGCTAATTGTGGATTCTCGATACCGTCGCGATATCGCAGCCGGACCACGCCATCCTGTAAATTCAGTGCTCGTCCATCAGGAAACCTGTCGATTAATTTAACGGTATAGTCTGTATCAGTTGCCGAAGTCGAGACGCCAAGATACACACGTATGTCACCGGCAAGTTTCATTTTTTCCTGCAGTACCGCTGACCGATAAATCAATACATCGCTGCGACTCTCAAGACTACCCTGGTCAACCGGCCCACTCACTTCGTCTTCTTGCCCAGTGCAGCAAATTGAACCACCGAGGGTAGGAACCGGGTTTGATGGGTCATACCGGTAACCCAAAGCGCTTTCCTGCTCTGGCAAAGCCGGGATTAGTCTTCCGTGATTCACTGATTGTGTTTCAGCAGCTTCAAAATATAACCTGTAAATCCCGGTATTTCGCGGCGGCCAACTGTCCGATGCAACCCACCCAGGTCCAGGCATTTGAAAAAACAGGAATTTGGGTGGCAACTCCACTGATGCGTCTTTCAACCAATAATCAAACCATTTTACAAAAACAGACTCGATACCTATATCCTCATATTCCATGGACATTTCACCGACGCTGATATTCTCAGAATGGAAATTTCCGGTTGCACAATGGTTCCCTGGTCCAATCAGCATATGCTGACTTTTCGCCCGTGGATGCACTGCGTTATCTTCCATCAACCTGGCAAGATTAAAACTGTCCTGGATGGTTTGATCAAACCACGTATTCACATGCAGTGCTGCTGTGCTGAACGTGTCATTGTCACTGATGTATCCTTCTGTTTCCCACCACTGATCCGTAAGTGAATGCGAAACCATATCTTCAAATCCGGTCGCATAATCAACCACCTGTTTTGCAATATCACTCACAGGTAAAACAAACATATTCTGTTTTAGTCGAACATTCAGATCTTCCGGGGGGTAAGTTCTCTGAGGCGCTTTTGCGCCGAATTCGGTATGCCATCCCAGCGCCGATGCCAGATTAAACACACCGTTCTCAAAAACGCCAAAATATCCGTAACTGCCAAGTGCACTTCCTATCGCGCCGCCTCCACCATCGGCAATCATGGCGATATGGTTTGGATGTTTTGCTGCCGCCAGTATGCTTTGGGTTTCCCCCATGAAGGAACAACCATATGTACCAACTTTTCCGTTCGACCAGGGCTGTTTAATAATCCATTCAATGGTGTCGTAGCCATCCTCGCGTGCATTTCCATGCGGAGTGTATACATCACCTCCTGATCCGAATCTGCCACGCGTATACTGTGCGACAACAGCATAACCGTTATCCAGAAACAGTTTTTGCCATTCAAAGGATGTGCCTTCATAAGTAGTACGTATCAGCAGGGTTGGGAACGGACCTGCAACCCGGGTTGGTGTCATCACATGTGCTGAGAGACCAACCCCATCCCGCATCGGTATCACGATATCCCGCTGTCGGGATATCCCATATCGATATGGCAAACTGAAATCAGATAACCACGCCCGTACTGATGATTGAAATTTGTACGTGGCGCCTAACGCAAGCAGAGTTGCGCAGCCAGCAAGGAGTGTTATGACTTTCTTGTTAAAAAAAGGCATTCTGAAATACTTTTCCTAGCACAAGTCATTGAAATGGCGCTGCGCCCAATCATGGACCTTTGCAACAAGGCGTTGTCGATGTATTTCAACGGGATAAAGGTGTTGAACCTGGGGCCAAAAGACTTCCTCACAACAATTTTCGAGGCCGGCAATATTCAGCGCCCGGGCGAACTGACCTTGCTGGTTATAATGTCCAAGTGCATGGCTGGTAAAAAATGCCAGAACCTGTCCTTGGGTGCTGACGATATGCGTAAAACAACGCAGCAGATCGTCAGTGGTGGGTTCATCACGCAAGCTGGCCATTTGAGCCGAAGTGTTATGCGCCAGACGAAACACTCTCAGGAAACGACGCGACAGGATTGCAGGTAATGCCAGCCACTTACGAATATCAGTGAGCTTGGCGCGTAGCGCACGACGATGAAATTGCGCATCACGTATTGATATGGAATCGAGCAATATCAGACCTTTCACATCCTTTTCTTCGGCTGCAATTTTTATAGCGTTATCCGCGCCGGAACATAAGCCCATCAATATCAAATTGCGTTTGCCAAAACGCGCATGAATGGATTTTTTAATGTAATTCCAGTCCAGTGCCACTGATTCCCGGTTTAGCAGCCCTTCTCTTGCTGGTGTATCGCCTTTGCCTGACAAGTCGATCCGGATTGCAATGAAACCGCAGTGTGCCAGTGCACGACTGATGAGGACATTTAATCGATACGGTCCTTCGCGGTGAATCAGCCCGGCATTGAATAGCACCGCGACCGGTGCCTTATCCGGCATTGCAGGCAAACTCATCATACCGAACCCGCGATCGTTTTCACCGTAGCGAAATACTTCTTCCTTCATGGCAGCAATACCGCTTTTGCGATTCGCTCCAGCACGGGCTTGGGCGTCAACATCCCATCATGATAGGCAGGCCAGTCATAAGCATATCCGGAATATTCACAATGCCTGTAACGCGGGTTTTGGGTTTCGATATTACTGCTGCTAACAACCCATACTTTGTCATTGTGATTGGCAAGAACCGCATCCATAGTCAGGGAAGCTAATGAGCTTGTTAACGAATCAGTCAGCGGAAAGCATGCATAATTGATATCTTCAGCTCGAGTGTTAAGGAATCTTGATAGAGCCAAATGGTCTTTGCGGGATTGTCTTTCAATTTCTGCCAACGTTGATAGGTAGGTACTACCATCTTCCACAGGGTCCCAGAAAACATAACGGTGAATCGACGGGTGGTTTGACTGTGCAGCAAGCGTTGCACCAAATCTGACTCCAACGAGAATGGTACTCTCGACCCCGGCGAGATCAATACCTTCCTCAATCGCCCGGTTTATATCATCTACCCATTCATTTTCTTTTATATCGGATAACAATCCTTGGGACTCGCCTGTACCACTATAATCAATGCGGATAACGTGGATGCCATTGGTTGCACAGGCATTTGCAAGATCGGAAAGCGCACGATATGTCCGTCGATATTCATCAAAAAAGGGAGGGCAGATTACCGCCATGCGTGTTGCCGCGGGATCATTCGACGGGTGGTAGAATGCCAGCGCTCCTCTTTGCCCAAAAAAAAACGGTTCAATCATTTCAACTACCCTGAAAACACATTATTGGAAGAGGCGTCGCCATAGTGTTTTCTTTGTTTCAGACCGCACACTAACAGTCTGGCTTGCAGAACTTGCTGCTTCCTGCTTGCCCATGGATTTCAGTAAAAGCGTTATTTTATCAGCCAGAATACTCACTGAATTTTTATCTACCTGGCCGTCATCACAGTCAAACATGAGCAATATTCCATCACGTTGTATGCGGGACCAAAATTCAATCGGATATTCAGTCTGCTGTCGTTCTATATCAAACTGCACCAACTTTAAATCAGCCAGCCTGTCGGTGCGCTTGCGCACATCCTGAAATGCAAAACTGACTGGAATTTTCTTAGAAAATAACTCACCAGCCGCGGTTGTATTTTCTATCAATTCTGCATAGGACAGATCCTGATGTTGATAAAACTCCTTCAATTGTTCGGCAATCTCAAGGGCAGTTTCAACAAAATTTCCATTTGATACCCTGAATTCTGCCGGCAGTGCGGATACAAAACCACCTATCAAACCTATCGCCTCGGGGATATAACGTCCAGTTACCGGCATCCCGATAAGACAAGTATCGTTGCTTGTCCAATCAGCAAAGGACCGGCACAAGGCGGCTAATAGCACTTCATGAATTCTCAGGTTATGCGCATCACAAAACGACTCGATATTTTTCAGACCAGTTTCATCCAATACTGTGGCAGACCTGCGACAGATGCCTTTGTTCGCTGCGGGATTGAATGGCAACTTCGCATCGGGCGAGGCATCCAGAGTACGTTTGTGATAGCCCAGAATTTTGTAGTCCGGAACGCGCTCAGATAACCATTGGGTAAAATCACGATACTGTACCGCCAATGGCTCCAGTGCCGCAGCATGCCCCTCTTTGGCTGCTGAATAGCAGGCTTCCACTTCCCGCAAAAATATGTCAAATGACCAGCCATCAAATATCAGCTGATGCGGAATAATTGCAAATAGATGGCGATTGTCTCCAATTCGATACAGCATTACCCTGCACAGCAAATGATCGAGTATCTGGAATGGAATTCGATTCTTATCAGCCACATCTGCAATAGCCGCTTCCAGAGGTGATTGATTGCTTGAGAAGTCCAGATACTCCAGCAATGCCAGATCGCCGATTCGGCGTAATACCAGCTGATAATCTGCATCTGATCCAGCGATGGACTGGTCCTGAACAACGACAGTCCGCAGCGCTGTTTGTCGCTCGAATACACGTAGAATACTGGACTTGAATATATCGAGATCCAGATTACCCTCGAACAACCAGGCCGCAGGTAAATTGTTGACTGTTGTTTGCGGGAAAGCCAGTTGCCGTTTTAACAGATGCATCTGGTCAGCGCTCAAATGTCGAATGGCTGCGGTTGCAAGTGCCTGCGGGGCGTGATTTCTGGTATCGCTCTTCAGCCCGCCAACTCTGGCAACCTTTTCAGCTATTGTCATTAAACGCGCAGCGACAAGATCAACAGGTTGCAAACGAACACCCGTGACCGTTTCTATTCGTCTGATAGCTTCCATCGCCAGCAGAGAGTGGCCACCAATATCAAAGAAGTTATCTTCTCTGCCAATTACGCTGGAACTCTTTAACAGCTCTGACCAAACGCCTGCAATAGTCTCTTCTGTCCGGGTTTGCAGGCCGCCACCGCCAAGTAATGACGATTCATCACTTTGTGGCTTTGGCAAACTACGACGATCAATTTTCCCGTTTGGCGCAAGCGGAAGTTTGCCCATACTGAGAAAATACTGCGGCACCATGTATCCCGGCAAGGCAGAACGCAATTGTTTGCGAATGCTGATGGTTTCAAGCGAAGCCCCGGGCTGCGGAACGCAACAGGCAACCAGTCGAACATCCTGTTCGCTGAGTCTCCAGAGATAGACAGCCGCCTGAGCTACTTCCTTGCAGTTGGTCAATGCAGATTCTATCTCGCCCAACTCAATTCGATAGCCGCGTAATTTCACCTGATCATCCATGCGGCCAAGGTGCTGTATTTCACCTGCAGGGAGCAATTTGGCAATATCGCCTGTGCGGTAGAGTCGTCCGAATTCAGGGTGTTCCAGGAACCTGTCCTGATTCAGTTCAGGGCGATTGTGATAACCCAACGTGACACCTTCACCAGCAATGCACAATTCACCCGGAACCGAAACAGGCACAAGGTGCAGGTTACCGTCCAGTATATAAACCTGTGTGTTCGCAATCGGCGTCCCAACCGTAATAATTGCGTCATTTTGTGTAATTTTTTTGCATGTCGACCATACTGTCGTTTCCGTCGGACCATACATGTTCCACAATTCGCTACATAAAGGTAATAATTCTTTCACAAGATCCTGAGTGAGAGCTTCACCACCGCACAGCGCCTTGATTTTTGATGATGACTGCTCTTTTCGCCAATTCGTTGCCAGCAGCATTCGCCAACTGCCCGGTGTAGCCTGCATCACAGTGATGCGATGCTTCCTGAGCAGCACAGCCAGTTGATCACCATTCTTCGCCTCTTCGCGGCTGGCAATAACAGTCATTCCACCTGTGATAAGTGGCAAAAACAATTCGAGCACGGAGATATCAAAAGACAGTGTCGTAACCGCCAGCAATTTGTCCAGCGCACCAAAACCAGGCTGCCTGGACATGCTCTCAAGAAAATTAATCATGGCACTGTTCTGGACTCGAACACCCTTCGGTTTGCCAGTCGAACCCGATGTGTAAATAGTGTACGCGAGTCGATTTGGAGCAGAGTTGATTTTGGGTAAAGGTTTATTCGCAAGCTCTGCAAAATTAATTGAGTCGAGATTGATATGTTTGATGTTTGCTTCACGCACACCACGCGGCGCGCATTTTTCCTCAAGAACACAGTTGGCGCCGCTGTCTTCCAGCATATAAACCAGTCTGCCTTCGGGAAAATCAGGATCCAACGGCAGATAAGCCGCGCCCAGCTTTAATATCGCCAGAGCACAGGTAAGCAGTTTTTCTGTACGCTCACAGCATAAACCAACGATTGCTCCTTCCTTTATACCATTCTCCATCAGCAAACTGGCCATGCGCGATGACAGCAGATCCAGGTCCGCATAGGTCAGTGTCTGGTCGCCTGCAATAACCGCAACGTGATCCGGGTATTTTGCAACACAGGAATCGAAGGCAGAAATGACACTATCGAACTGAACAACTTTTTGCGTGTGATTGAGAGACTTGAGTAATTCCGGTACCTCGCCGACCAGGCGAATTGCACCAAGTTGTACGGCAGGGTTTTCCGCTGCAGCTGAGAGAATGGTTTCCAGCGTCTGTAACCATGACAGTAAAGTAGCTTCCTTATAGAGAACCGAAGAGTAAGTTGCTTCGATCAACAAGGCTTTCGCTGAAGGCACTATATTCAGGAATATCTCAAAACTTTCCGCCGCGCGTGATATCGATTTTAGCTTTACCTCAGCACTGCCAAACTTTAAACCCGTCAGAGGCTGATCGATATTGAATATCGTACTGACCAGTGGCACGCGTGATCGATCAACTGGAATGGTCTCCAGCAATTGGCCAAAAGTGAAATTGGGATGTTCTGAGGCACTCAGCACCTCTTTTTTTACCCTTGCAACCAGGTCGCTGAAACTCGTTTCTGCATCGATCTGAATTCTGATAGGCATCAATTGCACAACGTGTCCAAACAGATTTGTCCTGTTGAACACGGCCTGTCCTGCTACCGGTAACCCAACAACGATATCCGTATTACCCGTCAGGCGATGGAGCAACGTGAAATAGCCAGCCAAAACGAAATTTACCAGACTCGATTTCAGCTGCGCGGCGGCTTTGGGAAGTCTGGCAACCAAATCTTGATTCAGTTGATGATCGTAACGGGTCGCCCGAAAACTTCTGAGCGCTGGACGAATGTAATCCAGAGGCAAATCGAGATTGGGCGGTAAAGTTCTGAATCGTTCCAACCAGAAATCCGCATCTGCATTGACAGCCTGAGCCGCTGCCTGTTGTTCCGCAAAATCGAAATATGACTCGGCCGCCTGCAGACTCTCTGCATTACCGTCATTGTCATAAATATGCATCAATTCCGTGAGAAGAATACCGAATGACCAGCCATCGCATACCAAATGATGCGTTGCGACAATCAAGTTGACTATTTCCTTATCGAGCTGTTTTACCCATGCAAATAACAGGGGGCCTTCTTCCAGATTCATTGGTGAAATAGCGATGTTTTTGGCCAATGAATTTATGACACGCTGTTGTTCACTCTTGCTGCTACTGCGCAGATCTTCATAGTCCAGTGAAAATGACTGTGTTTTCTGCAGACAGATTTCTTTCCCATTTGGCGAAAACGTGGCGCGCAAAATATCATGGCGCGAAATCAGGACATTGAACGATTCCTCGAGCAGTCCAACATCCAGCGGTCCATTGATCTCAACAAGGATCGCTTCATTAAAAGCGGTATTGGCCTCGTCGTTTAGTTTAGCCGCCGTAATGATTTCTCTCTGTGGACCGGTGGTTGGAGCGATCCGTAACAGTTCCCCGCCTGCGAACGGATCAAAATCAGCTTCTTGCATTTAAGGTTTTCCCGCCTTGATGTATTTAACGGTATTATGCGGACCTGCGAAGAAATAAGCCTGCGCACCGGGCGCATTTTTACCGAGCCCCGCGCCTTCCGGAATATTTGGTTTGTTGGATAAAACTAATGGGGATGCAATCATATCGCCTTCAACTATTTCATGTGAAACTTATTGAACCAGCGAATAAAAGTTACGCGAACTTCCAGGATCGATTCAACACAGAACTACCAGCAACCACCATCCCGCACTTCCAAAGAGGTGGCTTTGCCACCGATAATACCCAGCAAACTGCATTACAGGAAGCCAGTAAATTCCTGGTGGCCATGGCATGGAAGCGATTTAACTTCTGCCGCCCTTTGAGCCGGAAATTCGAGGTAGTGTGTATGGACAATCTAATAGAGCAGAGTCTGGTCGGCAGGGTAGGCACCCACCCGAATGGTAAAACCAAGCCCATCCACTCTTGTACGAGACGTTGACAATATTGGCTTGCAGTCCGCGATCCAGGGATTGGATATCGCGTTCATGCTTCCGATATTCTGGAAGGCAGTTTGGCGGAAGCGGCATAGAAGCCACCCAGCGCCTTGTGGAAGCAGGCCATGCACTGCAACTGGCGATATACGAGATCGGCGTCCCGCTGCAGCATGTGGATGTGCTGGTCGACATCACAGCCAACGAAGCCGGCAAGCGTGTCGCCATCTCCTGTTATCCTTCGCAGCTGGGCATTCAGCCCTATGACGAATTGATCTTCGCACTGAACCGCTACCGCACTTACACACTGCCAGCCGAGGTGCGCAATGACCAAGTCCCACTCTGACATGCTTGCCCCCCCTGCTTCCGGAGTGCCCGGTCTGGTGTCCATCTTGTGCCGCAGCATGAACCGGCCGGCACTGACGGAAGCATTGCGTTCGGTGGAACAGCAGACCTATCCGCATATCGAAATCGTGTTGGTGGATGCTTCTGGCAAAGGGGTGACAGCGTGGCGCGAAATGGCGCTGCAGACGCCGGTGCGGGAAGTCAGCGGACAGCCGCCATGGAACCGGCCCGCCGCCGCCAATGCAGCGCTGGATGCCGCGCGGGGCGAATACCTGATGTTTCTGGACGAGGACGACTGGATCGCACCCGGGCATGTGCAAACTCTGGTCGACTGTCTGCAACAGAACGCCGCGTTGGGTGTGGTCTACAGCAGCACGCAGAACACCGCGCCGGACGGCACACTTCTGGAGACAACGCTGCGCATTGCGTTCGACCAGGCCCGTCTGCGCCGCGACAATTTCATCCCCATCCACTCTGCCCTGTTCCGCCACACTCTGCTGCAGGTAGGTTGCCGCTTCGACACCCAACTCGACATCTTCGAGGACTGGGACTTCTGGCTGCAGTGTGCAGCACGGGTTCCGTTCCAGCACATCGATGTCATCAGCGCGTTCTACCGCCAGGGCGGCGAGTCCAATACGGCGTCGCAGGACCCACGCACGCGCTATCTCTCACATCACCCCATCGCGAAAGCCCGGGCCCGCGTGTTCGACAAATGGCGTGGAGTGTGGAGCGGCGAGCAGATGAACCAGATGCTGGGCACGCTGGACGAGACAGCATTGGCGGAGCAGTTGCACGGCGACGAGGCGCGTCTGAACAGGGACCTTGCGGCGGTACACGAACAGGCACGGGCCACGGGCGACGATCTGGCCAGAATGCACGAAGGCGCGCAGCGGCAACAAGACGAAATCCGCAGCCTGCATCAGCAGATCAACAAACTGGGCCAGACCTTGAACAAGCGTAGCGCCGAGCTCGATGGCGCGCGCGCCCGGGTGACAGAGCTGTCGACAGACCTGCATATGGTGCTCAATTCCCTGTCCTGGAAAGTGACCGGACCGCTGCGCTGGGCGCGCAGGAAAGTGGATGCGTTTCGAGGCAAGGCAGGATTTGTTCGCGGGCAGGTCCTGCTCCCACAGAATATGACTTCGCAGAGTCAGATGCCGAAGACGCCAGTGCTCACAGGGTCAGACCTAATCCACTGTAATCTCGACATTCCCGGGGCTGCCCAGCTCGAGCTCCCCGAAGTCATCAGTCTGCAGGGGTGGTGCTGCGCACCTTCTGGCATCGCGCAGATCGAGGCGAAAGTCGATGGCTCGCTGCAGGTTAGTTTCGGCACCAGCGTGAGCCGGCCCGACATCGCCGAAGCGTTCAAAGATCTGCCCGATGCTTTCTCGGCGGGCTTCTATCAGGAGATCGCCCTGCCCGAGCTGCCTGCCGGAGAGCACCAGCTGGACCTGGTCTTTACTGACAAGGCCGGCAACACCCGCACGCTCAGCCGCCCGTTCGTGCTGTTCAAGAATGACGATCTCTTCAACACCTGGTACTGGCGCAACACTCCTGACGAATCCGAGACAGCCAGCCTGCGCGCCAGTGCCTCCACGCAGACCAACCCGCCGCAATTCCATCTGCTGGTGGAAGGAATCGGTGACACCGAGGCCTTGATCGCCACGCTGAGCGCTCTGGCGGATCAGACCTGGCCCTTCTGGAGCGTGCAGGTGGTGGCAACGGCCACGCCGGAACTGGAACGCTTCGTTGCGCAATCCCTGCCCCGCACGATGGCGCTGCGCTGGTCGGCAACCGCAGCGACAGCGCTACAGGAGATTGCCACTCAGCCTGGCTGGGCCGTGTGCCTGCGTGCCGGAGAAACGCTGGCGCCCCATGCGCTGACCGAGATGAGCGTGGCAGCCCGCTCCGCGCAAATCCGACTGATCTACAGCGACCACGACCAGGTGAGTGCCGACGGCATGCATCTGCAGCCCTGCTTTACCCCACAGTGGGCCCCCGAGCATCTGTATGGCAGCGACTACATCGGCGGTGTCTTCGCGCTGGATACTGGGTTGCTCGCGCGCTGGAAAACGCGTGATAGCGACAGTGTTGCCTGGCGCTACGCCTGCCTGCTCGAAGCCTCTTACGGACTGCGCGGCGAGCAGGTGCAACGCATCGCCCTGATGCTTTGGAGTGCGCCGCAGCCGCAGTGCACACCGGGGCTACGTGAGGCCGAGACCGCCGCCCTGCGCGCACATCTGGCCCGACACGCACCCGAGGCCGAAGTGCTGGCGCTGCCCCATGATCTGCGCGCCGTGCACTGGCCGCTGCCGGCTGCCCTGCCGAAAGTGTCCATCATCATCCCCACCATGGGACGTCCGGCCCTAATCACACCCTGCATCGAATCCCTGCTGGCCCTCACCGCCTATCGGAACTATGAAGTGGTGATTCTGGACAACGGCCGCGGCAAGTACCCCGACGGCATTGCGTACCTGCGGGACAAGCAGTTCACGATCATCGAATGCAACGAGCCCTTCAACTGGGCGCGCCTGAACAACACCGGTGTGCGCCACGCCAGCGGCGAGCTCTATCTGTTTCTGAACGATGATACCGAAATCACCACGCCAGACTGGCTCGGCGAACTGGTGCGCCAGGCGCTGCGGCCCGAGATCGGCGCGGTGGGCGCTCTGCTCTATTACCCCAATGGCGCACTGCAGCACACCGGTGTGTTGTTGGTGAACTATGGCGGCGGTGGCATTCACCTGCTGCACAAACGCATGCCGACGCCGACCATCTACCGGCAGCTGCACGCCACCGTGCGCGAAGTGTCGGCGAACACCGGTGCCTGCCTGCTGGTGAGTCGTGAAAAGTTCGCACAGATCGGTGGCTTCGACGAACAGCTGGCCGTGGTGGGCAATGATGTGGACCTGTGTCTGCGCTTGCTGGATGCAGGGTATAGAAATCTGTGGACACCGCTGTGTTCGCTGATTCACCACGAGAGCATCAGCCGCAAGACCAGTGTGCCCAAGGAAGACGAGAATGCCATGTGGCAGCGCTGGAGCAAGCGCTTCATGGCGGGCGACGCGTGGTACAACCCCAATCTGTCGGCTGAGAAAGGCGACTTCACGCTGCAGGTCACGAGCCTGCGCAGCAAGGTCGGGGACATGGTCACTGACGCTGCTTCTGCTACCGCGCGAGCGCCGGTGACACTGAGAGCCGGCGTCAACCTGATCGGCTTCACTCGCGCCGAGATGGGCATTGGCGAAGGCGCCCGCAGTGATGCCAGGGCGCTGGATGCAGCGAACGAGCCCTTCGGCATTGTGTGCTATCAGGCCCATAACCCCTCGCGCATGACAGACCTGAGTTGGCAGCACAAAGAGATGCAGGCAGCGCCTTTTGACGTGACGCTACTGCACATCAATCCCGACCATGCGCTGCAGGCCATCAACGAACTACCTGCTGATTATTTCGACGGGCATTACCGAATCGGCTACTGGGCGTGGGAACTGCCGGAGATTCCAGCGGACTGGGAGAAAGCCTACTGGCTTTTCGATGAGATCTGGGTGCCCTCGCAGTTCGTGCAGGAAGCTGTGGCCATGAAGTCGCCGATTCCAGTGGTGCGTATCCCCCATGCGGTGGAGGTGCATGCCGACCCGGGGCGGGATCGCGCCAGCTTCGGCCTGCCGCAGGACGGCTACTTGTTCCTGGTCATGTTCGACACCTACAGCCGGCCCGAGCGCAAGAACCCTTATGGGGCACTGCGCGCGTTCCAGAACGCATTCGCCCCCGATGATCTGTCGGCACAGCTGGTGCTCAAGGTGAACAATCCCACGCCAGATGCCATGGCCAGAATTCGCGAGGCAATCGGTGAGCATCGCAACATCCTGTTGCTGGAGAAGGCATACAGTCGCACGCAAGTGAACGCGCTGATTGCCAGTTGCGACTGTTATGTCTCGCTGCACCGCTCTGAAGGCTTCGGTTTCGGTCCTGCCGAAGCGATGGCCCTGGGCAAGGCCGTGATGGCCACGGCGTGGTCAGGCAATGTGGACTACATGCAGCCTGGCAACAGCATCGGTATTGACTACACTCTGGTGACGATCTCCGAAGACTGCGGCCCCTACAAAAAAGGCCAGACCTGGGCCGAGCCGGACGAAGCGCATGCCACCCGCGCCATGCAACAGCTGGCGAGCGACCCAGCCCTGAGCCGGCAGCTGGGTGAAGCGGCACGGGCCACGATCGCGGCGCAGTTCTCCCCACTGCCAGTGGGCATTCTCATGCGCAAGCGATTGGCGGCGATTCGTCAGTTGCGTGCCATAGCGCCCTGACGGCGAGATGTTTTTTCGCCCGACGGCGCACACCGGGTGTCAGAGCGACAGCATAAATTTCAATGCCAGTTTGCGGACAAGAATGCGCGACAACTTGTCGAGCCGGGCACTGGCCAGGTTGGTCACCATGAACCAATTGGAGTTGCAGGCTGTTTCCAGTTTGCCCTTCGTGAGTATTTCAGTGGGCAGGTTGAAGTGGCGGAAGAGGCAGGAGTCGAACCCACCAAGCCTGTCATTAACAAACTTCACCGGGTTTGAAGTCCGGGCACCCCACCGGGGATGATACTCTTCCACCGTCGAGTCTAGCACAGCCATTCATGCCGATGTGATAGAGCCAGCCCGGCCCGTTCAGAGGGCTATCACTGCATGAACAGCATCGCTTCATTTAATGTCTGCACTGGTGTCCATTTGTCGACTTGTTTCTTGGATGCACCCTATAATCAAACGCCGTCGGGGTGTATGCACAAATACCAAACGTCTGCGATTGATATCAATGCAGTCTGACAAATCCGGGAAAATAAAATTATGGAAACAGTAACAAAGCCCAGAAACAACAAGTTATACCTGTATTCCGGAATTGCCTGCGTTGGGTTCATCTTCGCTGCTGCTGTTGGCTTTTATACTTACTCCATGATCTGCCCTTGCGAGCGGACACCGGGAGGCATTCTGTTCGGCGAACGCATCAACGAGCCAGTCAGCGATTGGAGCCACGTAAACGCAGTGGAAAACTGCCAGCTGCAAATTGCTGCTGGAATTCGTCCGCATTCATTGACGCTGAACTGCTGGGCTACCCCGGAAGGAATACTGTTCGTAGGATGCATGTCCTGTGACAACAAGTATTGGGGGTATCAGGTTGAACCGAATGAGAAAGCCTACATTCGAGTAGCCGGCCGCGTTTATCCGGTCACTGTCAATCGCATTGAAGATCCTGCTGAAATGGACAATGTCTGGCGATCCCGTTTCTACAAACTGGGCTTGCTCAGCACAGAACCGGTTACGGAAGCGCCAAGAGCCGAAGGCTGGTGGGCATTCAGTGTGGTTTCTCGACCATCCTGACAACGTGATCAGAATATTCCGCGGGTCACGAGGAGTTGTTCTCAACGTTTACGATTCAGCCCCCAGTTATAGCGCAAATAACCAATAGAAAACCCCCCCTGTTGCAGTGCAGTCTGCTGCTCAGGGTTGAGACCCAGAGCATCTGCATATAACCCAATAAACTCCGCTATGGAGTCAATACCTTGCCATCCCCTGGTAAAGTCTTCTTCATACCAGTTGAAAATTTGCGACA
>SXGR01151844.1_pt1 | contig 18489 bp, 19 predicted proteins | sample 3174711 | NCBI WGS metagenome assembly SXGR01 (sample SAMN11356860, study PRJNA531348) | freshwater metagenome | isolation source: freshwater sample F1-60 | place: China: Fuxian Lake, Yuxi | collected 2017-12-25
AAGGAGCCAGCCCAGGGCCAGGTTCAGGTTCGGTGTCAGGTGCCCGGCGATGACGACGAGGGCGATCGCGATGAGGCCGACACCGCCCTGCCACCTGTTCCAGCCTTGATCGGGTAACGCAAATGTCAGCACCAAGCCCAGAGCCACCAAGGCCGGCGGCCAGAGCATCGCCTGATACATCGGCGCTTCAAGGACGATGCCACCCATCATGGGTGAGAACACCAGCATGAACGCGATGCTCACCGTGCTGATCACCAGCGCGCGCTGCGCCGCGACCTCGTCGCGGTGGGTGAGCCAGGCCACTATGACAATCACCAGCACCGCAACCGGAACTATCAGCGAGATATCACCGAGCCATACCGCGGTCTTGCTGGCGAAGTCGGAATAGTTGAGCGCGGTTGCCGCAAGGTAGGTGCCGAACCAATCAAGTTTTGGGAACAGCAATCGGCCGATGCCGAGGAAAATAATGAAGGTGGCTATCGCACTCGCGCCGGAAACCAGGATGTCATGCACCATGAAACTTCGGAGTTTCGGCCTCGACTGAACGCGCAGTACTAGCCAGATGGTGCCGGCGAGCAGCGCGCCCGGCGGGTTCACCATCACCAGCCAACCAAGGGCGACACCGGCAATAACTGAACTAGCTTTGGTGTTCCACATCGCGCAGGCGATCAGCACCACCGTGCCGGCGAGCACCGCGCCGGTCGGGTAGGGGTTACCGAGATAGCTGACCACCACGGTGCTAAGTGAGGTGATGGCAACGAGGAAAGTCGCAGACAGCGCGCTCGTATAACGACGCAGGATCAGGTAGCTGCCCGCCACGATGAGCAGCAGTAGCAGCATCCGGTAGCTCGCAAACCCCGGCCAGGTGCCAAACACCTCGGTCAGGGCGCGCACCGGCGCGATCACCCCAAGCCGCGTCCAGTAGTAGGAAGGAAATGGTGAGCGGTCGGTGACTTCGTCACCGAATAGGCCGAGGGTGGTATAGAACGAGGAGTCAGGAGTATCGAGCCCGGCCCAGCGCTGGGAAACCAGGCCGGTGAACAGCGTTACGGCGCCGATGGCGAGCCCACCTTGCAGGCGCGGGCGCCGGCTCAGCCCGGTGCTTAGGTCGGCGAGCATTGACACCCGCCGAACGTACACCGGAGCCAGGCCCGGCATGGACGGCCCTTAAACCTGCTCGTTCTGTCACCGTGCGGCCTAAAACCTGCTCGTTTCGTCATTTTCGGGGCGATTTCTGACGGAACGAGCAGGTCCAAGCTGGTCAGCGGCCGGCCCAGTTGGCGATCTCGGTTATCGCCGCCGCGGAAATAGTCGCTGCCGAATTAGCCGACGGGCGCTAAGGACTGTGTCACGGCGACAAGTTGCTGCCATGTCAGAAATTTCTTACCGCCCCAAGTCTCGATCCGCACCAAAGTTGAGCGCAATCCATCGCCCTTTGGCAAGGTCACCGCGACATGGCCACCGTACTTGGCAACATCGTCCTTGGTGCACTTGGTGATGACGCTGGGATCGCAGTAGGCGTATATCTGGGCTTTTTTGCCATTAACTTTGAAACTGTAGACCGCGGCACCGACGGCGATGTCGACACACATCGGGTTGCCTTCTTCGATAGTGAAGCGAGCACCGGACTTCTTGCCGTAGGTGGCGATGAAAGGCGCCTCTATGCCGGCGGGGCAGCCACTTCGCCCGGCGAAGTTGGTGAGCTGCAGGTTCGCGGTGTTGCTCGGCTCATAGACGGTGTAGCCGACACCCACTTGATAATCCTCATAGTCATCGCCAGAGCCCATAGCCATCGACGGTGACGCGAGAGCGGCGGTCAGAGTTAGTGTGGCAAGGGCGGTGCTGACGAGTCTCGTGCCGTGGATTCTCAATTTGGGTCCCTTACTAAACAGACTGGATAGAGAGGTCTTTTTTAGGTTACTGCCGTCTGCGACATGGGTGCAGATCCCACGCCCGATTTTCAGTCAGCCGCGAGTGCTTGGTCTGGGTTTTTGCGTCCGATGGATCCGTGGGGTCGTCTGGTGTTGCAGTAGCGACCCACGGTGCCAGCCCCGGGGGCGGGCCCGCCCGTTCTGCCAGAGTCGGTCGTATGCCCATTGGAGGTGCATGGTCTGGATCAAGCGCTTCTCCTTGCCATTGGTGCGCGGCCGGTAGGAGCGGGCCAGTCCATCCCCGTCGCATTTGCCTGCGTTCGAGTCGATGCACTAAAGGATCAACGTTCTGGCCGCTCGCGCTCGGCCGCGAAGAACTCCGACTCGCGCTTCTAGATCGCATTGGCCCGGCGAAATTTAGAGTTCTCACGCATAATTCGCCTTCTCTCCGGTAACCCGTCACTGGTGATCCCTAGCCACCGGCCGGCAGCCACCGCGGCCTGCGAGCACTACCTGCTAACCGCTTCAGCGGCGCCGATCCCCGACAACTGGGAGTCTCCAGAATCACCGGGGCGGTTCAATTGTCAGGAGAGGGTCGCCACGGTGGCTATGTTGGTTGATTAGGCGTTGTCCGATTCGCTATAACCTTCGACCACTAGATTTCGGGGTCAACCTGGTGGAGAAGGGACCACCAATCGGCGGTGAGGAGCAAGAATGGGGAGGGGTGGACATGCATTTGATTAAGAAATATCTTCCTGACGCAGATCTAGTCTTGTTCAGCATCTCTCAATTTAGGGACGACAGAGGCTCCCTTGAGCGCCTATTCGCCGCTGATGAACTAGCCGCAGCGGGAGTTATTTTTGAAGCCGTTCACATCAACCTGCCCCGCACCACCCACGCCGGCACCGGCAAGGGCCTTCATATGCAGCGGCGACCCCACGCTGAGCCGAAGATCGTTACCTGCATCGCCGGCCGGATCTTCGACGTCGCCGTGGACCTGAGGCCCGAGTCTCCAACATACGGGCAGTGGTTCGGCATCGCACTGTCGCAGGACAGGGCCGAAAGCCTGCTGATTCCTGAAGGGTTCGCTCACGGCATGCAGTGCCTTGAGCCCAATTCGCTGGTTCATTACGTTCACTCGGCCGCCTACGCCCCGGCTGCAGAAGCTGGGGTCCACCCCCTTGACCCGGATGTTGCTTTCGCCTGGCCCCTCCCGCCGCAGTACCTTTCGCTGAGGGATAAGTCACTGCGTTGGCTGGCCGATTTGAAGGGGGCTGCGTAATGACCTATCGGAATGAGGGGCGTTTAGAATTTACTTGACAAACCTTGGAAGGGTGGGAACTTGAACGAGGCAAAAAAGAACCGATACCGGGGTCGCCTGGATTTTGCATTGGACAGCCTCACCGAGGTTACAGTCGGCGAAATAACTACCATCTTCGTGCGCGCTCGCCTTAGCGGAGACAGAATCTGGCTAATTGGAAATGGTGGGAGCGCCACGACTGCAGACCATTTCGCAACCGATCTCTTGTGCTGCTCTGACAGACAAGGCAGACCAGTCCGGGCCACCAGCCTTTGTTCCAACGTGGGTGTGATCACGGCGACCTCTAATGACTTGGGATACGAGCACATCTTCACGCGGCAGCTGGGGATGCTTGCTTCCCCAGGAGACGTGTCGGTCGCTATATCCGCATCGGGCAATTCACCAAACATCATCGCGGCGATAAACTGGGCGAAGCAAAACTCGCTGATCACGATTGGACTGACTGGTTTCGACGGAGGGGCCGCGCGAGCTCTGGTCGACGTATCGGCCCACGTTGAGTCCGCGAAGGGTGACTACGGAGTGGTTGAAGATGCGCACTTAGTTGCGTGCCACATGGTAGCCGAGGCTCTTCGTGTGGATCAAGTCCCCGCTGTCCAGGCATCGGAGAAATGAAACTTGCGAATCCTTGTGACGGGGAACTTGGGGTATATCGGCTCGGTTCTAACACCGCGGCTCGCTGCTCTTGGCCACGAGGTGACCGGTTTGGATTGTGGTTTCTACCGCGACTGTGTACTTGGTGAGTCACCTGAGGATGTGCCGACCATCATCGGTGACATTCGCGATGTGACCGAGGAAGACGTGGCTGGCTTCGACGCAATTATCCACCTCGCTGGCTTGTCGAATGATCCACTCGGCGAACTGGTGCCTAACCTGACAGAGGACATCAATTTTCGCGCGACGATGAGATTGGCGGAGCTTGCAAAGTATGCGGGTGTCAAACGATTCGTCTACTCGTCGTCCCAGAGTATGTATGGAGTCTCCACCACCGACGCAGAACTAGATGAGGACGATAGCGAGAAGGCGCCGGTTACTGCCTATGCGAGAACCAAATGGGCGGCGGAAATTGCGCTGAGAGACATGGCCAGTCCCGACTTCCTGACTGTGAGTTTCAGGCCTTCCACGGTCTTCGGGGTGAGTCCTCGACAACGTTGCGACATCGTTTTCAACAACCTTGTCGGGGCTGGTTTTACGACAGGCATGATCTCAATCAAGAGTGACGGCACGCCGTGGCGACCTGTGCTGCACGTGCGTGATGCCTGTCAGGCTTTCGAGGCCGGGCTTACGGCGCCCGGGGAGTTGCTCAACGGGCGGGCTTTCAATGTCGGACCGAGCAACGGCAACTACACCGTGCGCGACTTGGCGGATGCGGCTCAGAAGGCCAATCCGGGAAGTGCGCTCGAGTACACGGGAGAGCATGGCAACGATTCCCGCACGTATCGAATCAGTTTCGCCCGTATTAACCGCGATCTGGGCGACTATTTCCGACCGGAATGGGACCTTGAATCAGGGGCGAAGGAATTGGTTGCCCATTGGAAGGCGATTGGGTTCACGAAGGAAATGTTTGATGGTCCAAAGTGTATTCGCCTTGCAAAGCTGCGCGAACTTCGGGCTGAAGGTGCCATTAGTGAGGATCTCCGATTTGTCTAGCCCAACGCTTTCCTTCGAGACCATCAGGGCCTGCCGTTTGTGCACAAGTTCGGACCTTGAGCAGATCGTGGACCTTGGAGACCAGCCCCTCGCGAACGCGCTCCTGGTCGACCCGGACCAAGCGGAGGGGGCAGCGCCGCTAGTCCTTGTCCGATGCAGGACCTGCTCGGCAATACAGCTAAGCGTGACGGTTGACCCAGCGGTGCTTTTTCGCGACTACGTCTGGGTGACCGGAACGTCGGCGTCGACAATCGAGCATTGCAGGTGGCTCGCTGATCGAGTATTGGAGCGTACCCAAGGGAATTCGCTCAACGCGTTGGAGATGGCCAGTAACGACGGTACTTTCCTTAGTGAGCTTCAGGACCGAGGTGTAGCTGTCTTGGGTGTCGATCCCGCAAGGAACTTGGCTGGTTTCGCTACGGAGCATGGAGTTGAGACGCTGCCTGAATTCTTCGACATGACCTTGGCCAGGGAGCTCCGCGCAACACGTGGCCCACAAGCAATCGTGATCGCCCGCAACGTTCTATCGCACGTACCCGATCCGCGAGGGTCAGTGCTGGCGCTGGCCGAGTGTATGGGGCCAGTTGGGATCGCCGTCATCGAGTTTCACCGGGCCGACACAATTGCTAGTGAACTTCACTACGACTCCATCTATCACGAACACACCATGTTTCACACGCTCAAGACAATGACCGCCATTCTCCTTGATGCTGGCCTTACCCCATTTGATGTGCTTGCGAGCCCGATCAGCGGCGGCTCCTGGGTGCTCTTTGCTGCGCAATCGAGTGCGAACCTGGGGCCGACAGATCGCTGGATTGAGGCCTGGAGGGATGAAGAAATGTCGGGGGTCTGGGAAAGCAGCGTTTGGCAGGAATTTGCGATTCGTGTGGGTGACCATCGACAGACCCTTGCTCGCGAAGTCACTGAAAGATCTGACGCTGGTCAAGTAGTGGTTGCCTACGGTGCCTCAGCACGGAGTTCAACCGTCCTCAATGCATGTGGTCTTTCGAATGAACACATCAAAAGTATCGCCGATGGCAATGTGCGTAAACAAGGTCTATTCACACCAAGAACACGAATCCCGATCGAGGCACCTGCAACAACTATGGCTAGGAAGCCGGACGTCGTCCTGCTACTTGCTTTCAACTTCCGATCTGAGATCGAAGAGATGCTCCGTATTCAAGGATGGCAGGGTGTACTCATCCATGCCTTTCCCGAACACGTTGAGATTGAGGAGTTCAGGTGAAGTTTCGGGAACTAGGCATCCGTGGTGTCTGGACTATTGAGCACGGCGTTTTCGGAGACAGTAGGGGCGAACTTGCGCGGATCTTCGACGAAGTTGGATTCCGGGAGCACGGCATCACGACAGACATTGAGCACAGCCTCATATCCAGCAACCCAGTGGAAGGCACTCTGCGTGGCTTTCACTTTCAGACGGAGCCGTTCGTTGAAGCGAAGACGATCACCTGCCTGACCGGATCGATATATGACGTTGTCGTTGATCTGCGAATCGACTCGCCGACCTTCTGCGAGTGGGTCAGCGTCGAACTCAGCGCAGCGGGGCATTTGAGCCTGCACGTGCCAAAAGGCTGCGCCAATGCATGGATTACAACTGCGTCCGACACCAGCCTCCATTACTGCATGGCGACGGAGTTCTCCTCGGAACACGGGCGAGGTTTCCGCTATGACGATCCGGAGTATGAGGTGACGTGGCCTACTCAGCCCACGGTGATTGGCGCCCGCGATTTGGCTTGGCCACCCTTTGACAGGTCTCGTGATGGCATCCGACTCTGATAATCGAGTTCTCCTGACGGGAGCCACTGGATTTATCGGCCAAGCGGTCGTCTCGCTACTTCTCGCACAGGGCGCGGAGGTGCTGGCGCTTACCACAGATCCGAAGCGCGTTAGAGATCGTTGGGGGGTCGAATCGGTCGACGTAATCAACGAAACTGAATCAGCCATGCGAGAGAAGGTCGGGCTTTTCCGACCATCAATCCTTGTTCATTTGGCCTGGTCAGCGCTTCCGGACTACTCGCCACTTGCCTGCCTTAGGAACGTGGAATCCACTGCTCGCGTGATTCGAACAGCGCTGGAATCAGGAGTGAGTCGATTCTTGGGGGCGGGATCATGCTGGGAGTACGGAGACCGAACGGGGCGACTCGAAGAAAGCATGGCTACGACTCCAACCACGATGTTCGCTCAAGCTAAGGCTTGCATCAGGGAGTTAATGGCCACCACTGCATCCGATACGGGCACGGAAGCTAGGTGGGGCAGGATCTTCTACGCATACGGCACCGGCCAGCGTAAGACGTCACTCGTGCCGATGACTATTCGGGCGTGGCAAGAAGGTGCGGCACCAGAACTGCGAGATACCCAAAGTGCTATTGACCTGATCCACGTCGATGACGTTGCCAGTGGGCTTGTTGCGATGGCGCTTCAAGATGGTCCATCGGGGACTTTTAATCTGGGCTCAGGGCATGCGACCCGAGTGGCAGATGTGGTCGAAATAGTGAGCGCCATTGTGAGCGGTGAAGAACTCACCCCATCTCTAACCGCAAGTACCGACAAGGAGGCCTCGTGGGCCGACATTAGCAAAATGAACGATGCCTTCGGGTGGCAGCCCGCAATCACACTTTCCGATGGTGTCAGAATGATGCTGGATGAGGGAGCGAAGCGGTGACCCAAGCGGTGATCCTCGCTGGCGGTCGTGGCAGCAGGCTTGCGCCTCTCACGGATTCCATGCCAAAACCCATGGTAGATGTGAATGGCGAGCCATTCCTGTCCCATCTCATCGCTTTGCTAGCGCGGCAGGGTATCGATGAGGTGCTCCTCTTGACTGGTTACCGCGGGGAACAGATACGTGACCACTTTGGCAGTGGTGGCGAGTTTGGTCTCAAGATCCGGTTCTCGGAAAGCCCGGAGGAGTGGTCGACTGGCGAGCGCCTGCTCGCCGCGAGTGACGATCTTGATTCGACGTTTCTCCTTCTATATGCAGACAACTACGTGGTCTTCGACATGGCGAAGTTACTAGAGCAACAACGTGACTCGTCAACCAGCATGGTCCTAACTGTTTGCCCTAAGGCATCGGGAAATATCGTCCTGACCCCAGATGGATCCGTCGTGAAGTACCTCACGGACCGATCAAGTGGCAGTGGCGAGTTCGTCGAAGTTGGCTTTTCGCTCACTAATCGCGATCGCCTGCTGCATTCCGTCGAACTGAACGACCGTTCGCTGCCAAGGGCAATCGAGTCACTTACCGATGCTGGTGAGGTCCGTGCGAATGTCGTGCTGCACCCGTACTTCAGCGTTTCGGATCCGCAGCGCCTTGAGCGAACTCGCCAAGCCCTGAGTCGAAGACGAGTCTTGTTACTGGATCGTGACGGAGTTATCAATGTGAAGGCACCAACCGGAGAGTATGTCGCCCGCTTCGAGGCATTCGAACCGATCAAGGGCAACTGGTCTGCGCTCGCGACGCTCGCCCAGCAGGGCTTCTCATTTGTCATTATCTCCAACCAAGCGGGCGTTGCACGAGGCTTGATTGAGCCCGCTGACCTTGACTATCTTCATGGTCGAATGCTTAAGGACATGCAGGATCTCGGCCTGAACGTCATGGGTGTCTACGTTTGTCCCCATCATTGGGACGATAATTGCTCCTGCCGAAAGCCACTTCCAGGAATGTTCAACCGGGCAGCGGCTGAGCACTCTTTCCTTCTCGAAGATGTGATATTTGTCGGGGACGATGTTCGCGACGAGGCAGCTGCACTTTCGGCAGGGTGCACACCTATCCTCATCGGTCTCCAGGCGGGACTCGCCGGTGCGGCGGCAACGGGCCGGTTCAACGATCTGACCCAGGCGATACCCTTCATCACCGATCACTACGAAAGTCGTTCTCGGTTCACGCGACCACCATCACGGATTGACGGGGGCCAATGAAGACCAGCACCTACCACGCTGTAACTACAATGACTCCATTGAGAGTGAGTTTCCTTGGAGGTGGTACCGACTTTCCTGATTTTTATAAGTCCGATGGGGGTCTCGTAGTCAGCATGGCAATCCAGCAGTTTATCTATGTGACTGTCAAGCGTCACAGCCCACTATTCGGGGAGCGTTACCGCATTTCCTATTCGGAAACGGAGCACGTTGACTCCCTAGCGGACATTCAAAATGAGATCGTTAGATCCTGTATCGAACTCGTCGGCATTGAGGAACCGCTCTATGTGGCGACGTCGTCCGACCTTCCAGCCCAATCCGGCTTGGGCTCATCAAGTAGTTTCGCCGTTGGTCTATTGAATGCACTTCACTTGATGTTGGGCCAGCCAGTGTCTGCCGGGCAACTGGCGGAGGAAGCGTGCGAGGTTGAGATCATCCGGATGGGCAAGCCCATCGGCAAACAGGATCAGTACGCGGCCGCTTTCGGAGGACTGAACGCATTTCGGTTTCACACTGACGGGCGTGTGAGTATCGACCCCATCACCTTGGATCGCCGAACCCTGGCGGTACTCGAAGACTTGGTGCTGCTGTGGACGGGGATGCAGCGCAAAGCCGAATCAGTTCTACATGAACAAAACGAGCGGACGGCGCAAAATCAAGAGGCCCTACATGAGCTAGTGCGACTGAGCGAGGAGTTCAAGAGTCAGTTGATCAGAGGTGAAATGACACTGGAACACATGGCGGACCTACTAAGTCACAGTTGGCAGCTGAAGCGAAGCCTAGCCTCGTGCGTATCCTCGACCGAATTGGACGGGGTGTACGAATCGTGCCTCCGGACAGGTGCGCTTGGCGGCAAACTCCTTGGTGCCGGAGGCGGTGGGTTCTTGCTGATGTGCGTCCGAGCTCAGGAACGACAGGCTTTCCTGACCAGTATGGGCTCTCTAGTTGATGTACCCGTCCTGCTTGAGCCCCAAGGATCTCGGATGTTGAGTACAGTTAGCTCGTGAGCGCATTCCCCATACATGGCTGTCCGGTAGTTGTCACGGGCGCAGACGGATTCATCGGAAGAACTCTGGTGTCGCGGTTGCGTGAGACGGGTGCCAATGTTGTTGCAATTGATACCGATCCGACAATCGAAGGGACCGTGAAAGCTAATGTCTGCGACCCGTCGATTGGGCTCATTATCCCTCAGGGGAGCGTGGTTATTCACCTCGCCGCCCTGTCAACGGATGGATCTTGCAAGCAGGATCCGGTCAGGGCTGTAGAAGTGAACCTAAAGGGCACTCTGAACCTGGCTAGGGCCAGCCGGGAGAATGAAACACGCCAGTTCATCTTCGCCTCGAGTGAATGGGTATACGGCGACACCGGTGGCGAGATGATCCAAGTTGAAGACACACCAATCGACGTAGCCAAGCTAACCTCTTTCTACGCCGTAACAAAGGCTGCGGCGGAGCCGATGCTCCGACCACCCATCGGACCGGATAACATTACTATTCTGCGCTTCGGCATTGTTTATGGCCCGCGACCAGATTCATGGTCAGCCGTCGAGCGACTCCTCATGGACGTAAGTGAGAAGCCGGTTGTGCAGGTGGGGTCACTTCGCACCGGACGACGGTTCATTTACGTTGACGATCTGGTGGCGGGGATCCTTGCCAGCATCGGGCAACTCGGCTTTTGTACTTTCAATATCTCAGGCGATGCCATGGTCACGATGGGCGACATTATCTCTGCTTCAGCGGAATTACTCGGACGTAATCCGGAGGTGGTACAAAGCAATGCCGACGACTGGGTGCAGCGGAATCCTTCGAATGCCTTGGCCGTGCGAACTCTAAAATGGTCTCCTCAGTACGACATCGCCAGCGGATTGCGTGCAGTCGCTGAGCATCTAGGTCTGCTGCTTACTTCATCTAAGGGAAGTGGTTCATGATCGCAATTAATGAAGTCGCTGAGCGCGTTGCGAAACTCACCCCGGAGCACAGAGCCATCCGGATTCGGTGTCAGCAGGCAGCAATCAATGATTTATATAACACCGGGCATTTCCAAGTCCCAATCCATCTTGCCTTTGGACATGAACCCGTTGCGGTCGGACTAGCCCTAGCTATTGCTGATAGCGACCAAGTTGTTCTAAGCCACCGCAATCTCCACTACCAACTTGCCGTTGGCGCGTCGGTCTCTGACATCGTGCGCGAGTTCCTTCTTCAGGATGAGGGTCTTGCTGGAGGCCACTTCGGTTCGATGAATCTCATCAACCCGGCAAAGGGAATCGCATATACCTCGAGCATTCTAGGGAACAACCTTTCCGTGGCAGTCGGGTTGGCGCTCGCTCAGATGGTACGCGCTGAGCAATCCTGCACCTGGGTCGTCACCGGTGACGGCGCCCTTGAAGAAGGCTCATTTGCTGAGAGCCTGCTTCTGTCTAGCACACTTCGTATTCCCCTGGTCACCATCATCGAAGACAACGGATGGTCTCTGGCGACCAGTGTTGAGGAGCGACGTTCCGATATCGCAATAGATCTGCTGGCCGGTGCTTACGGAGTCCGATACTTAAAGGCCAAAGACAAGAGCATCGAGGCATGCGTAGAAGTTATGCAAGCCGCACGCGATCTCGCAGGCCTGGAGCGGACACCCGTGGTGGTTCATGCTCCGCTTGACACCTTGGGGGGTCGGTGGGTTGACGATCCCAGATCGACCAGCGGTCGCCGCTTCACCAATTACCACGCAGGTCCTGTCAAGGAAATCACCCTAAAGAACATCATGAAAGCGGACTACGCCTCCAAGGACCCTCTAGCCGAATTACTGGCTGAATCCTGGGCGGGATCATTCATTGAAGAAGTAAAGTCAGAACTAGGAATGGACTTGGCGTGGACTACGTCACTCAAGTAAACGAAGCCCTGCGGACTGAGCTCACCGCAAGAGAGATGACCGTCGTATACGGCCAAAACGTCAATGCAGGGTCTCGACTCGGCGGACTCTCGCAAGACTTTAGTAGCATCCTTGGTTGCCGGGTCATCAACACTCCAAATACTGAGAACTCACTCATAGGTATGGGTTTCGGCTTAATGCTTAGCGGTATTGCGAGCATGTATGTCATGAAGCAACAGGACTTCGTACTTCTTGGTGTTGACCACCTAGTGAATACCTGGAACGCCCTTCGATCGCGCGGTCCTTTCGTTCCATTCGTCATAGCAATGATCGTCGTGGACAGCGGGTGGGAAGGGCCTCAATCGGGTTTCAACAACACAGGTGCACTCGCATCAATGTCGCGGATCCCCGCCTACTTCCCTACCGGCGAGGCGGAAATCCCGCTGGCAGTAGCCGGTGCTTTCGGAGGGGGTCCAGCGATCCTTGCGATAAGCCAAAGGCTGTTTCGGACTAATCCAAATGAAGCCAGCGGAGTCCCGGTTACAGTGGCTACCGACTCCTATGTGGTTCGCACCTTCCCGGGCGAAGCTGGCAGTTCCCGGTCGCTGTTGGTCTTATCCAGCAACTTCTCCCTTGCCCAAGCTTCGTTAATAAGGGATGCGATGTTGGGTGTTGGTGAGAGTGTGACTGTAATTAGTTTCTTCAAATATGTGGAACATGCAGATGAACTACTCCTCTCTCTCTGCGCAAAAGCTGACACTATTTTGGGAATTGATGACGCGAAGTCAACTCGGAATGTCATTTTAGGTATCTGCGCAGACATTCGATCGAGGTTACCTTCAACCCAAATCACAACGATGATCAGAGGGGACGCACCGGATTGGGCATTCCCTCAAGAGGATCGCCTTAAAGTTGACCTAGAGGGGCTTGAATCAACAGTCAGGTTGCCCAGTTGGTCCACGCCGCGAAGCTATTTTTGATTACCTCTTCGTCAGACTTGAGTGGAAAAAGGTATCGTGAATGCTTAGGGGATCGATGGGAGTAAAGATGATCAGAAATCTCAGACACGTGACACTGTCTGTTGCGAATATTGATTCCGCCATTAATTTCTATTCCGCTCTGGGAGCAAATCTAATCAGCCGTGATCATGAGTCAGGAGATTTCATCTCGCATCTCATCGGAATTCCAAACTGTTCTCTCTTTTCGGCAAAACTTCATCTCGCGGACGGAAGTCGCCTTGAGTTGATGGAAATCATCAATCCCCCAATCGAAAAAAGTGATGAGAATTTCTCAACCGCTGTCTTAGGTCTGCATCACATTGCTTTTACCGTGGAGAATATTGCCGATGCTGTCGATTTGGTGAAGGATTCGGGGGGGGGGCTGCTGAGCAAACCGCTACGGGTGCCACGTGAACACTCTGCCCACGCCGTTCCAGCCATCCACTGCTATGTGCATGATCCCTTCGGAAACATAATTCACCTGGCTCAAGATAGCCAAGAGATGTAGTTGGCACGTGATTCTTGTTTTCGCCGGCACGGAAAGTGGAGGCTTTAATAGTGAAAATTGATCTTGTTGAAGAGCTCAACGCCCATGGGCCGTATGACCACGGACTTTGGAGTGAAGTGAAAAGTGGATCTGCGACATCTGAGCCTACCCTTGGCGTCGGGGGAGGCATCTTCCACGAGCGGTCTAGGCATCTGGTAGACGAAATATGCCGAATTGCCAAAGCTCATTTCTCGGATGAGGAATTAAGCCTGATGTCCCTCCTAGACGTGGGCTGCTATGACGGTTGGGTGTTGGTTCAAATAGAAGCGAGACTTAATCTGAGTAGAATGGTTGGGATTGAGCCCCGCCGAAAGAACATTGAGAAGGGAGTAACCGCGCGCCAAGCCTATGGGGTGGCGACGAACGTTGAATTCATTCAAGGTGAGATTGAATCCATTGACGAAGTTCTTCGAAACGAGCAGTTCGATATAGTGCTGTGTTTAGGGACGATACATCACGTTGAGTCAACTCCGAGAGCGATTCGAAAACTTGCAGCCCATGCGAAGAGATTGCTTGTCATTGACACGATGGTAATAGACGAGCCAAAAAAGGACGCGCGGGAGATCAAGCGCCTCCTTAACCTGCGAGATGTAGCGTACCTTGGTGCTCCGCAGGACTGGGCGATCGCAGCCTTTAAGTACGAGACTCCGTATTTTGATGGTAGTACTACTGGAGATTTAATAGTAAATGTCCCCCAGGCCAAATTAGTACAAATGTCCATTGAGGCATGTGGATTGACGGTGCGTGAGGTCAATCGCCCAGATGATGTGTCCTACCGCGCCGAATTTCAGAGACTCCGGGGCGTCCGCGAGGCGATCATCGTTGGCCTCAGGGAATCTGAACCGTCTGAACTCAATAGAGGGGCGAATGTGGCCTCATGGAAAGTTAAAGCTCGCCTCCATGAAGAGCAGTTCTGTTGGGGTCAGGTTCCCATCGGAGTATTGCGACGCTGGTCTTTAGCGCTTAACGTTCCAATCGCGGATGTTGAGGGAGGCCAGGTACCGAGAGGAGGATCAAAAACGGCAAACCGTCTGCTATATCGCGCGTCGATTGCCCCGACGCGGTGGTGGGCACGTCATTACTTGAGTCAGCGAAACCTTCCAGCCGCGGAATACGCCATACTTGTAAACCTCTCGCGGTCGCCGTTCGCGAAGGTATGCTTGGAATTAGGCAAGAATAGACTCGCCGTTGGCGACTTGTCAGCGTCCAAGTGCTACTTGAAACTGGTCACTTCAAGTCAACAATGCGATTGGCGTGCCTTCTACCGAAGTTGCTACTTCCTCTCGATCGTGGCCGCCCTTGAGGGTGACGAAGTAGCGCAAGAGCACTACGCGCGATTGCTGCGAATTGCCAACCCAGAGTTTCCCTTGACAATTCAGGAGGGCTCAGTGTGGGCTCTTAGTCGCCGCTCTTGACGACTGAATCAAGAAATGGGCCGCCTGAGATTTGATCTGATGGCATTCCCTTATCCGCAGTTGGGTAGCGTACATTCTTAAGCCCATGCCTTTCGGATTTAAGTACATCCTCGGCCGCAGCGGTCTGTTTCAGGCACGACTGAGCGCTCAATCCCGCACGATTCGGCGGACAAGTATGGGACTTCAACTCGGCACAGTATGACAGAATTGGACTCATGTTTAATCGACGGAAGGATCACAAGTGTCAGATTCCCGAATCATTGCCCTAACGAACGACTGGATGGAGGCATCGGTCAAGGAAAAGTACTCCTATAACTTCTCGTGGCTCGGCAGACCAATAATTCAGTATCCACAAGACATTTTTGCCATGCAGGAGATCATCTGGGACGTCCAACCGGACTTGATCATTGAGACGGGAATTGCGCACGGGGGCTCATTGATTTTCTCAGCTTCGATGCTTGAATTGAATGCTGCGTGCGGGGGCCCGGCAGACGCCTTTGTGTTGGGCATTGATATCGACATCCGAGAACACAACCGTGGTGCTATCGAGTCACATCCAATGTTCCGTCGAATTCGGATGATTGAGGGTTCTAGCACCGACCCAAAGGTGGTTGAGGAGGTAGTCCTGGTCGCTGCAGGACGGCGGCGGGTCTTGGTATGCCTTGATAGTAACCACACACATGAACATGTCTTAGCCGAACTTGAGGCTTATGCACTGTTGACCACTGTTGGGAGTTTCTGTGTGGTGTTCGATACTGTTATCGAGGACCTGCCGGCTGAAGGCAATTCAGATCGCCCTTGGGGTCCAGGTAACAACCCGAAGACTGCCGTTCGCGAGTGGGTCCTGGAACATCCGGAGTTTGTCCCAGACACCAAGATCGACGAGAAGCTGCGCATTAGCGTGGCTCCCGAGGGATATCTAAAACGAACTTACTAGTGCCTTTGGTAGACGTCCTGACGCTTCAGGTGTTATTTGCACGCCAAACAGGTTGGATTCCCGTGCCGGGATCTAATGGATTTAGAGATTGGTGGGCGCTTGATTCTCTGGCAGATACCTGCTTAACCGGTGAGCGGGGTATCGTCCTGATCGCCCAGATCGCGGCCGTCGGCGGGTACCCGCACGTGCTGCCCAGCAGCAACGGCACCGAGTTCGTCTGCACCGCGACCGCCGACTGGGCGAAGAACAGGATCGGCCTGGCGTTAATCCCGTCCGTCACCCTATGGAACAACGGTAAGGGCGAGTCGCACCACGTACAGTCATCTGGGCCCTGCCGCCTTCGGCCTTCGCACGCGCTTTGGTAGTTCCTCCTCGGCGCGCAGTCGACCGACGTCGGTTGAAAGTGGGTCGAGGCTCAAAGAAAGCCCTTCAAGCACACCGAGGGCCCGGCTGATTCTCAGCAAGTTCTCAGTACTGATACTTCCGCCGGCCTCAAGTCGCATGACGGTATGCCGCGAGACCCCTGCCCGATCTGCCACCTCGGTGACCTGCAGCCGGCGAAGGCGACGCCAGGTAGCCGCATCGTGGCCCATTCGACTCAAGGCGCTGAGCACTGCAGGTGGCGTGACGAAGGTGGCCATGACCCCTCTTAAGTAGCAAAAATTAAACACTAACGAAGTTATTGTAGCAGTAAACTGTTCTTATTAAATCGAAGGACCCTATTGGGTGCGGGCCCGAAGGCAGCCGGCCGGCCCCGCAGCAGGGGCCGGCCGGCGCTGGCCAATGCCCCCGGCTTAAGCCGGGACCACCTTGGCAACCTTGGCGGCGGTCTGCACCCAGGCGCTGCCGTTGTCGGTGTAACCGGCGGGCAGGGCGTCCTTCTTCGACCAGGCGCTGCCGTTGTCGGTGTAACCGGCGGGGGCCTGATCCTTGACCTGGTTGGTGCCCTGCTGGCGGGTTTCGTAGACCGCGGTCCACTCGTAGCAGGTATTGCCGTAGAGCGTGCCCCAACCGCAGGCGTTGCCATCGAATGGATGCGAGCGCTCGGTGGTGCCAACCTGCACCTGCACGTAGTTCGGCTCCTCGTGGTAGGTGTAGCCGATCGTGGTGTAGGTGTAGGCGCTGATCTTCTCGCAAACCCCGCTGCCGGTTTCGGTATAGGCATCCGGGCAGACGTAGATGGTGCGGGTGGCGGGCGCCGCCGGGCCCGGTGCGGGAGCGGGAGCGGGCGCGGGCGCGGGTGCTGGTGCGGCCGGCTTGGTATCGGCAGGCTTATCGGCCGGCTGAACCTCTGCAACAACCGCCACCGGCTCAGCCGCGCCGGCGCTCTTGATGCCGGTGATGTCGGCAAGGGAGCGCGCCATGCGGGCCACCGATGGTTTACCGGTGCCGACCGAGTTCTTCGGCGTGATGGTGAACACGTACAAGGTGTCAGGGTCCAGGCCGGTCAAGGTGGCGGACTTCCCGGCGGTGTTGCTGCGCGCGGCGGTGTTGCTGCGGGCTGCGGCGCCGGCGACTTCGGCGGTCACGGTCTTGCCTGAACCGGCAGCGGGCTTGGCGGTGATGACATAGGTAACGCCCGACCCGCCGTTGGTCTTGGTCACTTGGTGTGACCAGTTGAGATCCACGGTGGTGTTCTTTGACGTGGCACGCACGACGAGATCGGTCGCCGAGCCGACCGCGTTTACCGGGGTGGCCGAGCCGATGATGTTGCCGTCATGCACTACGACGTAGGTCGCGCCGGCGATGAGATTGGTAAATGTCACGCGCCCGGCGGCATCGGGTGACTTGGTGAACGGGGTGGTGCTGCCCGCGCCGGAGCGGGTGACGATGGTGACAGGTGAGCCGTGCACGCCGGTGACCGTCAGCCCGCGAGGGGTGTTGGTCAAGAGTGCTGGCTTGGCAGCAGTTGCGGCTGCCGCGACGACGGTGCCGGGGGCTTCAGCGGCGGATGCGGTGGTGGCGGACCCAATGGCGATCGAGCCGATGGCCAGGGCCAAGGTGATGCCGCTCAGGGCGGCTAGTGCGTTGCGTTTCATATTGGGATTGTTGCCCGACACGCCGAAGACTCAAACCTACGATTTCGGGAATTGTGGAAAAGTCAGCGCCTGGTGTTTACGGTGAGTTCTCCTGTTGCGAATGTGACGGATGGGCTGAAGATATTTACATCCAGAGCGTCATTTAAGAAGTCCGCCATCAAGGTATTGGCCACCCGCAGCGTCATGCCGCGGTAAATCGTGGTGCGGGTGAAGGCACCGTAGATATTTGACTTGGTCGCAATTGACCTGATGATGAACACGCCGCGGTTGATGCCGCCTTGGGTGACGCAGTCCAGGACTTTGGCCTTGGTGTCGACGACCGGGGTGGCGCAGTTCACGAAATCACCGGTATCGACATTGGTGAGGCGAAACCCGCCGGCGGCGAAATGCGCACTGCCGTTGACCGCGACGATCGGCAGCGTGACCTCGGCGTAGGTGTTGGCGAAGTTGCTGATGGCCGAGCCGGGTGAGACCCCGGTGATCCGGACATCCGAAGACTCCCAGGTGGGCAGGATGCCATTGGCCGTGCGAAAGACGAAGGAGCCGGTCGCGGCGGCGGTGGTTCGCTGGGCGCTGCCTGGACCGGCCGCGGCGGTGCTGGCCGAACTGGGCGCAGCGGTGCCAGCCACCAGGGTCGCGGTGGTCGCGGCGATCACCAGAGCCCAGATCGCAGGTCGCCTTCGCCGTAGATTCATCCTGGGGTAAGGATAAGCCCTGTGACAACAGGCCCTGTGACATCGACCCCAGCCGCCGCCGCGGTGCTTTATGAATCCCGCGGCCCGGTGGCCACCTTGACCTTCAATCGCCATGACCAGCGCAACCGGCTGACCCCGGCGGCGATGGCCTTAACCCGCGCCCACCTGGCGACCGCGACCGGTGACGAGGCGGTGCGGGTGATCGTGCTCACCGGCGCCGGCAGCAC